>Ga0302267_10003170_pt1 | contig 19156 bp, 20 predicted proteins | sample III_Bog_E1_3_FD_194555 | JGI IMG/M metagenome (GOLD analysis project Ga0302267, IMG submission 194555) | Peat permafrost microbial communities from Stordalen Mire near Abisko, Sweden - III_Bog_E1_3 | ecosystem: Environmental > Terrestrial > Soil > Wetlands > Peat | place: Sweden: Abisko... | reverse complement strand
ACGCCGCACCACGGTGCCGACGACGAACGACGAAAGAGGACACATCATGGACTTCTCATTCAGCGAAGAGCAGGAGGCCGTGCGCGAGCTGGCCGACCGTATCTTCACCGACCTGTCGACCCAGGAACGCCTGCGGGAGATGGAGACCGACCCGACGAGTGACCGGTTCGACGCGAAGCTGTGGTCGGAGTTGGCCAGTGCCGGACTTCTCGGGATCTCGCTCCCCGAGGACGTCGGCGGCGCCGGACTCGACTTCCTGGAGACCGGGCTCCTCGCCGAGGCAGCCGGCCGCACCGCCGCCTACGTGCCGGTGGTGGAGTGCCTGGCCGCGGCCGCTCCGGCGGTGGCCCGCTTCGGGACCGATGGACAACGCCAGCAGTGGCTTCCCGGGGTGGTGGCGGGGGACACGGTGTTGACCACCGCACTGGTCGAGCTGGGGGGCACCCCGGCGTCGCCGGCGCTGGTGGCCGAACCCGATGGGGACGGCTGGACCCTGAGCGGCGTGAAGGCGTGCGTGCCGTCGGGGACCTTTGCCGACGCCGTCCTGGTGCCGGCCCGGATCGAGCCCGACGGTGTGGCTGTGTTCGTCGTCCCGTTGAAAGCCGCCGGTGTCACGATCGAGCACCAGACGGCCAACAACGGCCAGCCGGAGGGGCTCCTGACGCTCACCGGAGTACGGGTCGGGGCCGATGGCCTGCTCGGTTCGGTCGAGGACGGTCCGGCCGTGGTCGAGTGGCTCGTGCAGCGCAGCACGACCGCACTGGCCCTGGCCCAGGCGGGTGCCGCCGCAGCGTCGCTCGCGCTGGTCGCCGAGTACACGAAGAACCGCGAGCAGTTCGGCAAGCCCATCGCAACCTTCCAGGCGGTCGGCCAGCGGGCGGCGGATGCCTACGTCGACGCCGAGGCGATCCGACTCACCGCGTGGCAGGCCGCCTGGCGCCTGGCCGAGGGGCTGCCCGCGGACAAGGAGATCGCCGTGGCGAAGTTCTGGGCCGCCGACGGGGGACAACGGGTGGTCCACGCTGCGGTCCACCTCCACGGTGGCGTGGGTGTCGACCGCGAGTACCCGTTGCACCGGTTCTTCCTCAACACCAAGCACATCGAGCTCACGCTCGGCGGGGCGACCGACCAGCTCCTCCGGTTGGGCGCAACGCTGGCCGTCGAGCCCGCCTGAGCCGACCGGGCTCCTCGGCAACCTGCGCTTCGACCACGTCGTCCATGGGCATCTCGGTCTCCCACCTCGGGATCTGCGTGTCGGACCTGGACGCGTCGTTGCGCTTCTACTGCGAGGGACTGGGGTTCGTCGAGGCCGGGTCCCATGACGTCGGTGAGGAGTTCGGCGCACTGATGGAGGTCGACGGCGTCCGACTGCGGTCCCGGATGATCGCCAAGGACGGGCTGACCCTCGAACTGCTCGGCTACGACTCGCCCGGGGTGACCGGGGACGGGACCCGCCGGCCCATGAACCAGCTCGGCCTCACCCATCTGTCCTTGCGGGTCGACGACGTGGAGGCCACGGCGGCCACCATCGAGCGTTTCGGCGGAGAGGTCGTCCGCACCACCCGAACCACCGTTCCCTTCGGGTCGATCACCCTGGACTTCGTCTACTGCACCGACCCCGACGGGGTGCGCATCGAGCTCATGGACCTCGGAGACTGATCGTGGCGGTCCTCGTCGGTAGCCGTCGGTTGGTGGCCGGATCCCCGGTACGTCTCGGAAGGCGGATCGTCGCCACCGGGGGTGTCGGAACCGGCCTCACGGTGACCTCCGCTACCGTGAGGCCGTGAGCTCCGACACCCCGTCCGTCACCGATATCGATCCCGTCGAGGCCGATGCCCTCGTCGCCGGGGGAGCCCTGCTGCTCGACGTGCGGGAGGACGACGAGTGGGCGGCCGGACACGCGCCGGCCGCCGTGCACGTGGCCATGGGCCAGGTGGTCGAACGCATCGCCGAGCTGCCGACGGACCGCACCATCGTCTGCCTCTGCCGGGCCGGGGGCCGATCGGGCTCAGTGGCCCTGCACCTGGCCGGCCTCGGCTACGACGTCCGCAACGTCGCGGGCGGCATGCAGGCCTGGGCTGCGGGCGACCTTCCGGTGGTGGACGGGGCCGGCTCGCCCGGCCGGGTCATCTGAGTCCGACGGGGGAGCGGGCAGCGCGGTGACGGTCTACCTGGACGACTGGCGGCAGCCCGCCCACCTCGGACCCGTCGACGACCGGTGGTCGCACCTGGTTGCCGATACCGACGAGGAACTCCATGCGTTCGCAGTCCGGCTCGGGATGCGCCGGGCCTGGTTCCAGGAGAAGCCGAGCCGTCCCCACCACGCCCACTACGACGTGCCTGAGCGGGCCCGACCCGAAGCCGTGGCGCTGGGGGCTGTCGAGGTGACCTGGCGCCAGCTCGGTCGGATGCTCCGGGACCGACGCACCTCGGTTGCTGCCGCTGACCAAGTGCACCCGACCGCGGCCAGGCCGTGACCGAGGGACTGGACCCTCGTACGCCGGTACTGGTGGGCGTGGGTACGGCCTCGTTCGACGCCGAGGCGAGCGAACTGATGGCCGAGGCGACCCGTGTCGCACTGGAGGATGCGGGCGGCCACGGTCTGGTCGCCGACGTGGACCGGGTGGCGGTGCCCCAGGGCAGCTGGGCCTACCCCGACCCGGCCCGGCTGGTGGCGGATCACATCGGGGCGAACCGGGCATCGACCCACCTGGTGGAGCTCGGCATCCCCCAGCAGAGCCTGGTCAACGATGCGCTCGCCGCCATCCTGTCCGGTGCCTCGGAGGTGGCGGTGGTGGTCGGTGGGGAGGCCAAACGATGGGTCCGCGACCGGGAGCGGGCCGGTGACCCCGCGATCGAGACCGCCCAGCCCGATACGGTGCCCGATGTCCTCCGGCAGCGCCCGGGCCCGTTACTCGAACCGGTGGAGGTCGCACACCAGCTGTGGGACCCGGTGCAGCAGTACGCCATGATCGACAACGCGCTTCGGGCCATGGAGCACCAGGCGATCCCCGCCCACCGAGACGCCATCGCAACCCTGTGGGCACGGTTCTCGTCGGTGTCGGCCACCAACCCGGAGGCCGCATTCGGGCGCGAGGTGGACCCGGCGTGGCTCACCATGCCGTCTCCCGACAACCGTCCCCTGGCCTTCCCCTACAACAAATGGCACTCGACCCAGTGGACGGTCAACCAGGCCGCCGCCCTCGTGCTGTGCTCGGTGGAGTCCGCCGAACGTCACGGTGTGCCCTCCGACCGGTGGGTGTTCCCCCGGGTCGGCCTCGAGTCGAGTCATGCCGTGTCCGTCCTGTGCCGGGACGGCATCGGAACCTGGCCGGCGATGGAGGTCCTCGGAACGACCGCGGCGGCCTGGTTGGGCCGACCCGTCGCCGACATCGAGGTGGCCGAGGTGTACAGCTGCTTTCCGGCAGCCGTCCGGGTCCAACAACGTGCACTCGGGCTGGACCCGACGGGCACACCCACGGTGACCGGGGGCATGGCCTTCGCCGGCGGTCCCTTCAACAACTTCGTGTTGCAGTCGACCGTCGCCGTGGCCAGGCGGGTGCGGGACGTCCCGGAGGAGCTGGGCCTGGTCACCACGGTCAGCGGGCTGCTCACGAAGCCCGGGCTCGGCGTATGGACCGGACGGCCCGACGGCCGGCCACCACTCCTGGCCGACCTGGCCTACGAGGTGGCGTCGGTGACCGGCACCCGGGAGGCGGTGGCCACGCTCGACGGCTACGACGGCCCGGGAACGGTGGCCACCTACACGGTGACCTACGACGGGATGGACCCCGTCCGGGTGGTGGCGGTGTGCGACACGGCTGACGGACGGAGGTGTGTCGCCATCAGTACCGACGCCGAACTGGCGGCGACGGTCTGCACCGAGGAGCTCATCGGTGCGCCGGTGCACATCGGTGCAGGGACGTTCTCTCCGGCCTGATCCACGGGAACGGGCTGATCCCCGGGAGCCGGCTCAGGAGGCGCGGCTGCTCCGGGCCGCTTCCTCCGACCATTCGTGGCCACAGCGTCGGCACTGCAGGCTGGTCCCGTGGCTGCCCTTGCCGGTGCCACGCACGATCAGTCGGGGGACGTCGCTCGAGCGGCACTCCGGACACGACTGGTCGCTGCGCCCACCATCCACTGCGCTACCCACTGCGCTACCTCCGGTGTTCGACCGTCCCGCGCCACCGTGGACGGCTGAGTACGCCAGAACCCTAGGACGACCCGGTGCAACGCGCCACTGGAACGACGGTGCCGGGCGGGACGGTGGAAGTGCCGGAGACCCCTTCTACAGTGGGCCCATGACGACTGCCGCCGACACGCTGCGAGCCACCCGCACCGGACTGTGGACCGGATCCCTCGAGAGCCTCCCCGGGCCTGCCGCCCAGGAAGCGGCCGCCGAGCTCGACGCGCTCGGCTTCGGATCGCTCTGGTACGGGGAGGCCTACGGACGGGAGGCGTTCTCCACGGCCCAGGCACTGCTCGCGGCCACGTCCCGGATCGTGGTCGGCACCGGGATCGCCAACATCTACGGACGTGGTGCGATGACCACCAACGGATCGATCCGGTTGATCGAGTCCCTGGCACCTGGTCGCTTCGTCGCCGGACTCGGTGTCAGCCACAAGCCGCTCGTCGAACGGGACCGCAAGGAGACCTACCTTCCTCCGGTCCGGGCGATGACCGACTATCTCGACGCCCTCGACACCGCGCCGTACTTCGGTCCGGACGGAACCCGGCCACCGATCGTGCTCGCCGCACTCGGCCCGAAGATGCTCCAGTTGGCCCGGGACCGCACGGACGGTGCCCATCCCTACCTGGTCACCCCGGACCACACCTCGTCGGCCCGCGAAACGCTCGGCCCCGATCCACTCCTCGTGGTCGAGCAGGCCGTCGTGCTCGGACAGGACCGCGCCGAAGGGCTCCGGCGGGCCCACGACCACCTGGCCATCTACACGGGACTCCCCAACTACCGGAACAACTGGTTGCGCCAGGGCTTCACCGAGGACGACTTCGTCCGGGGCGGGTCGGTCCACCTGGCGGACGCGCTGGTGGTCCAGGGTGACGAGGCGGACGTCGTCAGGCGGGTGCGCGAGCATCTCGACGCAGGGGCGGACCACGTCCTGCTGCAGGTGTTGGGGGCGGACCTCGGACAGGTCCCGCAGGTCGAGTGGCGGGCCCTCGCTCCTGCGTTGGCCGACCTGTCGGACTGACCGGGCAGCCGGCGCACCACCCCGTCTCCTTGCGCCCGGCGCCGAACGCGTCGGCACCGACCTCGGGCTCACTCCGCCGGTGGTGCCGGGGGCCGCACCATGGCGTGGAGGAGTTCCACCTGGTGGAACCCCATGCGTAGGTAGACCGGCCGCCCGTCTGGGCTCGCCTGGAGGGTGGCCGATCGCATCCCCTCGGCGGCGGCCGCGTCGAGCACCGCGGTGAGCAGGGCGGTGGCCAGCCCTCGACGACGGTGGTCGGACTCGGTCGCCACGTAGTGGATCCCCAGGTCATCGCCCAGAGGGAGGGTCATGGCGGTGCACACGAACCTGCCGTCGACCCGCACGCCGTGGGCGGTGACCCGTTCGTCACGGATGCGCGCCGCCATCGGACGGAGCAGCCCATCGGTTCCGTAGGCGCGGTCGTTCATGCCCCCCACCTCCTCCAGCGATGGCGTCTCCACCGTCACCGACCGGATCCCGGGATCGGGCCGGTGACGGTCGAGCAGCAGACCCATGCACGGCATGGCGATGGAGGTGTCCTCGATGCGTCCGTCAGCACGGTCGGCTGTCGTCCAGAGGCAGTAGGGGAGTGACGGGTCATCGGCCGGCGGGGTGGCACCGAGCGGGACGACGGCGGCGTCGTACCACGGGCTCTGACCGACATGGGTCATCCGGGCGCCCACGGCATCCGTTCGACGGACGACGGCATGGGGGCCCACACCCCAGCGGGCCACGACCGACAGCATCTCGCCGAAGTTCTCCAGCGCATGCCGGGCGAGCGCCGTGTCATCAGGGTGCCCCGTGTCATCAGGGTGCGCCGTGTCTTCAGGGTGCGCCGTGTCGCCAGACGGTGGCGTGTCGCCAGACGGTGGCGTGTCGTCAGAGGGTGAGGTCATGTCGTTCAGCGTCGGGCGGTCATCCGGGTGGCGTTCGGATCGTCACTGCATGTCCCCGGTTCCCCGATCTCGCCACGCGTTGCGGCGGTAGGTGGAACGTACACCGGGCAGTGCGCTGTCACCTGGTGGTCGGACGGGCCACAGCGCCGCTCGAGGGTGCTCGCCGGCTGCGCCGACACCGACGCTTCCGGTCGGGTCCCGGTAGGCTTCGGTGCCGCTCGCACCGGACCACACGCCCATGCGCATCCTCCTCGTCTCCGACCTCCACTACTCGCTGCCCCAGTTCGACTGGCTGGTGGCTGCGGCTCCTCGATTCGATCTGGTGGTCGTGGCCGGCGACTGTCTCAACATCGCGTCGCCGGTGCCGCTGGACGCCCAGAGTGTCGTGGTCCTGCGCTACCTGATGATGCTCGACGAGGTCACCGGGTTGGTGGTGAGCTCCGGCAACCACGATCTGACCGGGCCGGACGACGACGGTGAACAGTCGGCACTGTGGCTGTCCGCCGCACACGACGCCGGGATCCCGACCGACGGCGACGCACTCGACTTCGACGACACACGGGTGACCGTGTGTCCGTGGTGGGACGGACCGATGGGACGGGCCGACCTGGAGGCCCAGTTGGCCAGGGACGCGGAACGGCGACCCGCCCGGTGGGTGTGGGTCTACCACTGGCCCCCGCTCGGGTCACCGACCTGCTGGACGGGGCACAAGGACTACGGGGACCCGGACCTCCTCGGCTGGATCGACCGGTACCAGCCCGATGTGGTCTTGGCCGGGCACGTGCACCAGGCCGCCTTCACCGAGGACGGATCGTGGGCCGATCGCCTCGGTGACACGTGGGTGTTCAACGCCGGCCATCAGATCGGCAAGGTGCCGGCCCGTGTCGAACTCGATCTCGGTGCCGGTCAGGCCCGCTGGGTCTCGATCATGGGCGAGGAATCGTGCGGACTCGACGATGCCTCCGCCCCCGTCCGCACCGTCTTCTGACCACAGCGGAGGAAGCCGGGATCACGTCACATCGGGCCTGATGCGCCTCCGATGGCCCTGACCGGTTGCCGATCAGCCGGTCGCCGATCAGCGGGCCGCCGACCGGTGGGCCGCCGATCAGTACTCGGGGTCCGGGTCCCGTGCCGAACCCGATCGGGCCGGAAGGTCCTGGTGGACGGACAGGTGGGTGAGGACGTCGGACACCATCGAGAGCCCCGGAGTATCGCCGTACTGGTGTTTGAGGTCCGCCAGGTAGGTGGTGACGCGGTTGAGCCGCTCGGCCAGTCCGTAGGCGACCAGGCGCATGGTCTCGGGGTCCTCGCCCAGGAAGGCGTCAGCGTCCCTGGCCACCCGCAGCCGGCTCGGTTCGGCCGCCTCGACGGTGATGGCGTGGTCGGTGCCGAGCAGTACGGCCATCTCGCCGACCAGGGCCCCGGCTCGGGAGATCGAGTTGACCACCTCGCCGTCCTTGCGCACCGTCAACGAGCCGGACACCAGCACCCACAGCTCACCGGCCGGGGTCCCAGCGGTGATGATGGCGTCACCGGTCGCGAACTCCAACTCCGGCAGGTGGGCCGAGCGGGCCAGCATGTCGCGCACCCGGTCGATCGTAGCGGCCGTCACCGGAGCCGGGCGAGGGGACGGACCCCGGTCAGACGGTCCCGGCGGTGGCCGCGTCCGCGGACGAGTCCCACACCCGATTGAGCAGGCGGAGCAGGACGTCCGGCGGTTGTGCCCCCGGGATCCCGAACCTGCCGTCGACGACGAAGAAGGGCACCCCGGTCGATCCCAGCTCGACCGCGCGTGCCTCGTCGGCCCGGACGTCGGCGGCGTACTCGTCCCCGGACAGCATCTCGGTGACCCGGGTCGGATCGAGTCCGACCTCGCCGGCCAGTTCGATCAGCGTGGCGTGGTCCGAGATGGCCCGGCCCTCGGTGAAGTAGGCCGCGAGCAGACGCTCCTTCATGGCGCCGCCCCGGCCCTGGTCGTTGGCCAGGTGGATGAGCCGGTGGGCGTCGAAGGTGTTGCCGATCTGGACCCTGTCGAGGTGGTACTCGAGTCCGACGCTGGCGGCCAGCTCCGTCATCTTGACATTGGCGGCCACGGCCTCATCGGTGGTCATCCCGTACTTCCGGGACAGGACCTCGTCCATCGACAGTTCCACCCGTGCCGGGGTGGTGGGATCGAGCTCGAAGCTCCGCCATTCGATCTCGACCTGGTCGGCATGGGGGAACTCGGCCAGTGCCGCCTCGAGGTTGCGCTTACCCACGTAGCACCAGGGACAGACCACGTCCGACCAGATCTCGACCTTCATGCCTGCTCCTCCATCTCGACTCCGATTGCGGTCCGGCACCGTCACCGCCCTCGGGCAACCAGGTGACCCGGTGAACCGGTGACCCGGTGAACCGGTGACCCGGTGACCCGGTGACCCGGTGACCCGGGGCCGCACCCTTGACGCTACCGGGACGGCGCCGTGCGTGACCCCGACGTCGATCACCTCGACGACCGTGGCCTGGTCGAGCGCCGCTCCGACGACCAGGCCACCCGGACGAGCGCCACCCCGACGACCGGGTCCGACCACCGGTAGCGTCAGGTCCATGATCCTGGAGCATGCACTCATCACCATCCGCCCCGACTCCCACGCCGAGTTCGAGGCGGCGATCACCAAGGCCCGGGAGGTGATCTCCGCGGCGCCGGGTTTCCACTCGTTCGCGCTCCATCGGGGCATCGAGACCCCGGACCGCTACCTGCTGCTGGTCGGATGGGAATCGCTCGAGGCCCACACCGAAGGGTTCCGGGCGTCACCGGCGTTCGCCGAGTGGCGGTCCTACATCGGCCCCTTCTTCGAGTCCCAGCCCGAGGTCGATCACTACGACCCGTTGCCCGGACTGTCGTGATGTGACCGGTGCCGTCCTCAGGTCATACCCGGGCGGAGGGCCAGGTCTCTCGCCGCACCCAGGTGACGGGTCAGATCGGCCAGCGACGAGCGAGCGTTGAGGCCACTGGTGGACGGCATGACGTAGGCGGGCCGCCCGCCGATCGGCACCGACTGTGGACCGGCCACCGCCCGGGGATCGACGACCGTGCGCCACCCGGACAGTCCGACGAAGCACACCGCACCCGGCTCCAGCCACTCCACCAGTCGGGAGACCCGGGTGAAACCCGCCTCGTACTCGTCGCGGGTCACCTCGGCCGCCGTGCGGGTGGCCCGTTTGACGAAGTCGGTCATGCCGGTGCCGGCGGCGAGCGCGGCCACCGGGTCACGGTCCACCGGGGCGATGCCGGCGGCCAGGGCGGCAGGCCAGAAGCGGTTGCCCGGCCGGGCGTAGCCGATACCGGCATCGGCTGAGTAGGGCGACGGATTGACCCCGCACACGAGCAGAGACATGTCGGGACCGATCGAGTCGGCCAGTGTGCGGTCCCGCACCACCCGGGCACGTTGGGTGCCGGAGCGTCCCGGCACGGCCTGCCCGTCCAGGTGGAATCCGCCCCCGACCAGCAGTGTGGCCAGGCCCAGCGGCCCGACCGGTCCCGCGGCGCTGATGTCCACGATCGTCCCGACCTCCAGCCGGCGTTGGCCGATGTGCAGGACCAGCGGCAGCGAGTCGGCGGCGAGCGACGGGAGCTCCCAGGACCAGATGCCGGACCCGTCGCGAGGAGGCTCGGGGAGGCTTCCGGGGTCAGGGTCGACGGGCACGTCACGAGGGTACCGGTGGCCGGACCGGTGCTCCGGTGGTTGACTGGCCGTGATGTCCGCCTGCCCCACGTTGACCACTGAGCGACTGACGCTGCGACCGCTGCGGGCCGACGACCTCGAGCCGTTCTTCGCCATCATGTCCACCGGGCCGGTGCGGGCGGCGCTCCACGTGCGCGACGGGTACTCCCGTGGCGACGCCTGGGGGACGCTCACGTCGCTCGCCGGCCTGTGGGAGCTCCGTGGGCTCGGTCAGTGGGCGATCGAGGAGCGGGCCACCGGGCGGTTCGTCGGTCGGGCAGGTCTCTACTGGCGGGTCGAACCGGAATGGCCGGGGGTGGAGGTCGGATGGATGTTCGATCCGGACGTCTGGGGTCTCGGCTACGCCACCGAGGCCGCGTCCAGGGCCGTGCGCTACGGCTTCGACGAGGTCGGGGTGGACGCCCTGTACAGCGTCATCCTGCCGGAGAACACCCGGTCCCAGGCGGTCGCCCGTCGACTCGGGTTCGAGCCGTTCGACGAGAGGGTGCTCCCGTGGTTCCCGTCGCAGCCCCATGTGATCTGGTGCCTGGAGCGGGCGACCTGGGAGGCCGGCCCCCCACCGGTGGACTGAAGCACCTCCGCCGCCACCGGCCCCGCTGTTGCCCGGCGGCGGAGTCAGCGACGCAGACGGAGCGAGGAACCCGTCACCGGAGGCTGAGTCCGCCGTCGACCAGGACCACCTCGCCGGTGACGTAGGTCGACCGGGCCAGCCCGAGGATGACCTCGGCCACGTCCTCTGGTGTGGCGGTGCGCTGCAGGGGCGCCTGCGCCTTGACGAACTCACGGACCACGGTCCAGTCCGCCGTCCAGGGGGTGTCGACCAGACCGGGAGCCACGGCGTTCACCCGGATGTCGGGGCCGAGGGTGTTGGCCAGTAGGCGGGACATGTGGCTGAGTGCCGCCTTCGAGCAGGCATAGGGGATGGAACTCCCCACCGGGCGCTCACCGGCCAGGGACGAGACGTTGACGACCTGGCCGTGACCCGACGCACGCAGGTGGGGCACGGCGGCGACGGTCACCTGCCAGGTGCCGATCACGTTGGTGTCGAAGATCCGTCGCCACACCTCGGGACTCGCCGCGTCGAGGTCGTTGTGGGGGATGACCGCGGTGGTCCCGGCGTTGTTGATCAGGACGTCGAGGCGACCGCAGGTGGCCACGACCTCGTCGATCAGGCCGGTGGCCCCGGCGGCGTCGGACACGTCGGCCTGCACGTAGGAGGCGTCCGGCAGTTCGGCGGCGAGCGCACGACCTGCGTCCACCGAGGTGACCGAATTCACCACCACGGTCGCCCCCGAGGCGGCAAAGAGGTGGGCGGTGGCGGCACCGATGCCGGAGGACGACCCGGTGATCAGGACGACCTGACCGGCGAAGCGGGAGTCGGTGGAGGTGCGGGATCCGGGCTGCTGGCTCATGCCGGGAGTGTAGGACCGGGGTCCGGCCGGCCGGCGAGTTCCCGGTAAGTTCGTGGGGTGCGCCTGGTGACCATGCTCGTGGACGGCCGCCACCGGACGGGACTGGTGGACGGGGACGAGGTGGTGGACCTGGCCCATCCGGCCGTCGGCCTGCCGTCGTCGATGGTCGAGCTGCTGGCTCTGGGTGACGACGCCGGCTCCGCGCTCCGGGGTGCGGCGGCATCGGCCGCTCCCCGCCTGGACCTCGCCGGGGCCACGCTGTGCGCACCCGTCCCCCGGCCCCCGGCGTTTCTCGGGATCGCCCGCAACTATGCCGACCACATCGCCGAGATGGGGGCTGAACGGCCCGAGCACCAGACCTGGTTCGCCAAGTTGGCGACCTGTGTGGTGGGGCCGGGTGACGCCGTCGAGGTCCCCGTCGCGTCGGACATGGTCGACTACGAGGGTGAGCTGGGAGTGGTCATCGGCACCCGCTGTCGTCACGTCCCGGTGGAGCGGGCGCTCGAGGTGGTGGCGGGCTACACCGTCGTCAACGACGTGAGCGTCCGTGACTGGCAGCGGGCAACCCCCACCATGCTCCTGGGCAAGGGGTTCGACACCCACGGTCCGATGGGGCCGTGGCTGGTGACGGCCGACGAGGTGCGGGACCCACAGGAGATCACCGTCCGGACGTGGGTCAACGACGAGCTCCGCCAGGACGGCACCACGGCGGACATGATCTTCTCCTGTGCCGAGATGATCGCCCACCTGTCGACGGTGGCCACCCTGGAACCGGGCACCGTGCTGGCCACCGGGACCCCGGCCGGCGTCGGCGCCGCGGCCAGCCCACCCCGATGGCTGGTGGCCGGCGACACGGTCACCATCGAGGTCGGAGGCATCGGTACCCTGACCAACCCGGTGGTCGCCGAGGCACCGGTCGACGGGTGAGTCCGGTACCCGACCCCGCCACCGCCGGTGGACCCGAGTCGGTGCGGATCACCTCGTCGCTGCGGATCCCGGTGGCCGAGCTCCAGTTCCGGTTCACGCCCTCGGGTGGACCCGGGGGTCAGCACGCCAACAAGGTGGCCACCCGGGTGGAACTCCGCTTCGACGTGGCCGGGTCACCCTCCCTGGGTCCGTACCAGCGCAGCCGGCTCCTCGACCGCCTCGGGCCCGAGGTCCGGGTGGTGGCCGACGACGAACGGTCCCAGCTCCGGAACCGGCAACTGGCGGTGGAACGGTTCTCCGAGCGGATGGCCGCGGCGCTCCGGGTCGAGAAGACGCGCCGACCCACCCGGCCGTCCCGGGGGGCCAAGGAGCGGCGTCTGGCCGACAAGCGACGTCTGTCCGAACGGAAGCGGTCCCGGCGGCCCGATCAGGACGACTGAATCACCGCCTGGCGACAGAACGGGACGGCGACCGGACGTGACGGTGCGGCGACGGGACCGCGCGGTCGGCGCCCGTTGCGGTTCAGCCGGCTTTGCGGGCCCGCCGGGTCCGTGGGGCCCACACCTTGTCCAGCATCCCGTTGATCTCCTCGGTGAGCCGCTCGGGGTGGACACGCATCTCGAGGACGGAGTTGGCCTGGATGAGCTGACCCTGGGGAAGGCGCCGGGCGAGTTGCTGGGCGTCGTGGAACGGGTGCACGTGATCGACCTTGTGGCCGATGACCAGTGCCGGGATGTCCATGGCGGCACGCTGCTCGACGGTCGGGGCGATGGGTCCGGCCAGGATGCCGTGCAGCACCGCTGCCGTCTCGCGCGGTTCCGCCGAGAACATGTTCATCACGCTGTCGAGTGGGCCGTTGCCGGTGCGCGGCAGGCTCCGGAACACCTTGGCGGCCCGGCCGACCACCGGTCGTGCGAAATGGACGGCGAGGAGCATGGGGAGGAACGTCATGGCGGCGGCGGGCAGTGCCCACTCGAGGACGGGCATCTCGATGACCAGACCCCGCACCCGGTCGGGTGCCTGGGCGGCCACCAGCAGGCTGACGTTGCCGCCGAGCGACACCCCACCCACTACCGCCTGGTCGACGCCGAGGTGGTCCATGAGGGCGATCACGTGCCCGGCGTAGGTGTCCATGCGGTGGTACGAGGCGCGCTGCGGCCGGGCGGAGAGGCCGTGTCCGGGTAGATCGAGGAGGACCACCCGGTTCCCCTTGGCCGCCAGGTCCGACGCCAGGCGCCGGTTCATGTTGGCGTCCATGAGGATGCCGTGGAGGAAGACCAGTACCCGGGGGCCCTGTCCGTGGACCTCGTAGTACAGCTCGAGGTTGTCGTGGACGAACTGGCCGATCTCGTACGGGGCCACCGAGCCGGGATTGTCGTCCGGAAGGTCCTTCGGTGCCCGGATCACCTTCTTCGGCGTCGTGCGAAGCGCGTCAGGCCGTGCTGCCCCTGTGGTTGCCATGCAGCCCACGGTACGCGGCGGGCTGACGGTTCGCCAGCACCGGGAGCCGTTCGCGCACCTCCGTCAGGCCGTCCAGGTCCAGGTCCGCCACCACGCAGCCCGGACTGGGACCGGCCCGCTCGGCCAGGACCACACCCCATGGGTCCACCACCATCGAGTGGCCGTGACACCGCGGCATGCCCGCCGGGAGTTCACCCACCTGGCCGGCTCCGATGACGAACACCTGGTCCTCGACGGCGCGGGCCCGCAGGAGGAGCTCCCAGTGTGCCGGCCCGGTCGCCGCGGTAAAAGCGGACGGAACGACGACGACCGTGGCGCCGTCCAGTGCCAGCATCCGGTAGAGCTCGGGGAACCGGACGTCGTAGCAGAGGCTCATGCCGAGCACCGGGTCGTCGTGACCGGGGGCTGCTCCCGTGAGCGGCGCCACGACCACGTCGCCGCCCGGGGCGATGGTGTCCGACTCGCGGAAGGCCACCCCCCGGAGGGCCACGTCGAACAGGTGGATCTTGCGGTAGACGGCGAGCACCGCGCCGTCCGGCCCCACCAGGCAGCTGGTGTTGGACAGCCGGTCGTCGCCGAGTCGGGGCCGTTCGGGAAAGCTCCCGGCCACCAGGTGGATCCGGTGTCGGGCGGCGATCTGCGAGGCCCAGGTCACCGTGGGCCCGTCGAGCGACTCGGCGGCGGCGGTCAACAGCTGGGGGGTGCCTGCCACCGAGAAGTACTCCGGGAGCACCACCAACCGGGCACCGTCCCCGGCCGCCTCGTCCACCAGGACGCCGGCGGCGGCGAGATTGGCGGCCCGGTCGTCTCCGGCCGTGGTCTGGATGGCGGCGACGCGCATGTCACAGGGTAGGCCCGGGATCGGGCACAATGACCGACGACGGGGGCGTCCCACCGGGCACCGTCCCCGTCCCAGGAAGAGAGCACCGTGTCGTTCGAAGACTCCGATGTCGTCCGAAGCGCCGTCCGGGTGGAGGGCTTCACCGACGACGAGTTCAACTACCAGCTGATCCGGGCCATGGGGGTCGCCGACTACGGCGGCTCCACGGTGGGGGAGTGTCTGGCCGTGGTGGCCGAGATCACCGACGGCAGTCCCCGGTCCTGGACCCGTGCCTTCGAACGCCTGGCCCAGCGGGTCGAGGGACAGGGACGGGCGTGCCTGGCCGACGGTCACAAGGTCAGCGGGCGCGATCACCTCCTGCGTGCCTCCACCTACTACCGCACCGCGGAGTACTACGGCGGCCGAGGCGACGCCGCCGGTGCCGACGGAGCCGGGGCCCGGAGCCAGGCCTGCTTTTCCGAGGCGGCCGGTCTCCTCGATCCGCCGGTCGAGCCCCTCGCCATCGCCTTCGGGGACGCCACCCTCCCGGGGTACCTGGTCCGACCGGACGCGGCGGTCGCCGTCGGCCCACGTCCCACCGTCGTGGCGGTGGGCGGGTTCGACTCGAGTGCCGAGGAGCTGTACTTCCAGCTCGGCGCCCCCGGGGCGGAGCGTGGGTGGAACGTGGTCGTGTTCGATGGTCCCGGACAGTTGGGCTGCATGCGCACGAACCCGTCCCTGACCTTCCGTCCCGATTACGAGGTGCCCCTGGTTGCGGTGCTCGACGCCGTCGTGGCCCTCGACCACGTCGACGCCGACCGGATCGCCCTCTGCGGGCAGAGCTTCGGCTCGTACTTCGCGGCCCGTGCTGCGGCGGTGGACCTGCGGGTGGGGGCGCTGGTCGCCAACCCTCCGGTGGTGGACATGGGCCGGTACATGGAGGCGTGGGTCGGGGCGGACGTCTACCGGATGATCCGTGACATCCGCCCCGAGGACGTCACCGGCGTGCCCGAGGACCTCATGCCCCGTCAGATGCAGTGGGGGATCGAGGCCATCTGCACACGGTTCGGCGTTCCTTCCTTCCATGCCTGGCGTGACGCCATGGAGTCCTACCGCCTCGGTGCGCTCGCCGGTCGGGTGACCTGCCCTGTGCTGGCGTTGGTCGGCGAGCGCGAGGGTGCCGAACCGAGGGCGCAGTTCGACGAGCTGGTCTCGGGTGTCACCGGTCCGGTCACGTCGCGCGTGTTCCGACCGGCCGACGGCGCCTCGGCCCACTGCCAGTCCGACAACCTGAGGCTCTCGGCCCAGGTCACCTTCGACTGGCTCGACGCCCAGTTCACCTGACCCGTCGGGCGGGACTCCCCGTCGACGGGCGGGACTCCCCGCCTGTAGGGACGCTCAGCCGGTTGGGACGCGCCGCCGGTAGGGACGCTCAGCCGGTGTGGGTGGCCAGCGCCGCCGCCAGGGCGGCGGTGGCGGAGTCGGTCACGTTCTCGCGCACCCCGACGAGTGGGGTGACCGAGGCCCACCCGTCCTCCACCAGAGCGGCGTCCGAGTCGGACTCGAGCTCCGCCCGCTCCTGGCGCCGGTCGGCGTCGCCGCCCATGCCCCGCATGGTGAGGACGATGGCGCCGCCGGTGCGGTCGACGCCGGTGCCGTCCACGGGTGCGGGGGTGTGCTCGGGGCGCACCGAACGGATCAGGCCCATGCGTCCGAGTCGACCGTGCCGGAGTCCCTTGAGCTGGGCGGGCATGACCGCGGGAACGTTGAGATTGAGGACCGTCGCCGGCTCCGCCTCGGCCAGGACGGGAACGATGCCGCACGCCAGATCGACGGCTGTCTGCCAGTACTCGGCCGACTCGGCCCACGCGATGCTCACGGCGAGGCCGCGGATCCCGAACTGGGCGCCGGTGAGGGCGGCACCGACGGTGCCCGAATGGAGGGCCGACCGCCCGGCGTTCATCCCGTGGTTGATGCCGGACACGATCATGTCGGGCCGCGGGCCGAATCCTTCGATGCACCCCAGGATCACCGACAGCGCGGGTGAACCGTCGATCCCGAAGGTCGCCACGTCGGCCAGTCCCGGGATGTCGACGTGCTCGTAGGGGATCGACTCACGTTCGTAGACGGGGCCGACTGCAGCCCCGGCGCCGCTGTGGTCGGTCAGCGGTGCCACGACAACCAGCTCGTGCTGGTCGCCGAACGCGGCATGGAGTCCCTTGGCGAGGGCGGCGATCCCGGGTGCGAACACGCCGTCGTCGTTGGTGATGAGGATGCGCATGGCGGGGAGTTCCGTTCTTCGACAGGCGCCGACGGCCTCGGCCGGAAGGGCCTGGCCCCGTAGCGGCAGGGTCTCGGCGGGCCGGTGCGGCCTCGTGGCCTACCATACCGGTCGACATCGCCGGCCGAACGGCGAGACGCGCCCGCCGCGTCCGGACGCCACCACCGGGGTCCGGCGTCAGCGCACCCTCCCTCCACACGCCGACGCACGACTCACCGACGCACGATCCACGACACACGGATGCACCCGCCCCACGAGCCGAGACCAGGACCGATGACCACACCACTGCCGCCACCCGACCAGCGCCCGGCCCAGACCACGGCGGCCACCGGCGCCCAGTGGGTCATCGGCCACGGGCATCAACGGGCCACCGTCACCGAGGTGGGAGCCACCCTGCGGTCGTTCACGGTGGGGGACCGCGCCGTCATCGAGGGATTCGGCCCCGAGGAGTGGAGCCACGGCGGTCGGGGTCAGGTGCTCGCACCGTGGCCCAATCGGCTCGGCGACGGCGCCTACGTCTTCGAAGACGTGGCGGCGCAGGTGCCACTCAACGAGATCGCCGCCCGCAACGCCATCCACGGGCTCGTCCGCTGGCTGCCGTGGCGACTGACCGGTCGCGCCCAGAACCGGGTCGGCCTGGAGTGTGTGGTCCGGCCGTCCCCGGCGTACCCCTTCGCCCTGCGCCTCGAGGTGGAGTACCGGCTGGGACGCGAGGGACTGTCGGTCACCACCGACGCCGAGAACCTCGGCACGTCCGACCTTCCGTTCGGGTTGGGATTCCACCCCTACCTGACGGTCGGCACCACGTCGGTCGACCAGGCCAGGCTGCGCGTGCCCGCCCGCCGACGACTCGTCGCCGACGACCGGGGCCTGCCCACCGGTTCGGTGGGCGTCGCCGGAACCGAGTACGACTTCTCCTCCGGCCGTCCCATCGGGGTCACCCGGCTCGACACCGCCTACTGCGATCTCGTCCGGGACGGCGACGGCCGGGTGCGGGTCGACCTCGACCATCCGGACGGGGTGGCCGGTGCCACCCTGTGGGCGGACGACCGCTTCGGCTATCTCATGGTGTTCACCGGGGACACCCTCGACCCGTCGCACCGGCGCTCCGGGCTGGCCGTGGAGCCGATGACCTGTCCGCCTGACGCCTTCCGGTCGGGGACCGATCTCACGGTCCTCCGACCCGGCGCGCGGTGGGCCGGGACGTGGGGAATCGCCCCACGCTGAGTGGTCGCCCGAACACGGTACGATCACCTCAGTCGTGCCCCCTCCGACCCCCCTCATCAGGGACGATGCCTGCTACTGCCGGGCCCGGGACCGGTGGTGCCGGGGAACCGACCGGCAACCGTCGAGGGTCATTGACACCCGGCCTGCAACTGGGCAGGATGAGGGGCATTATCCATACAGGCGGGCAATCGATTCAGATATCGAGGGGATGACTGTTGTGAAACGAGTTCTTCGTAACGCGAGCATGGTCGGCGCGCTGGCGGTCGCCGTCGCAGGGTCGTCGGTCTTCGTGGCCCTGCCGGCCTACGCCGACGGTGGCACGCCGACCACCATCACGGTGACGACGACCAAGCCGACGATCATGAGCGGCCAGCCGGTGGTCTTCAAGGCCAACGTGTCGCCTTCCAAGATCGGCAAGACCAAGGTGACCGGGACGATGACGTTCACGATCACCGGCAAGGACGGGAGCACCGTCTCCTGTGCCTCGGTGTCGCCCCTCAACGGCGGCGGAAACTCGACATGCAAGGTCGGCAAGGCCGAGATGCTCGCCGGCTCCGCGCCCTACACCGTGACCGCGGCCTACTCGGGTGATGCCAACTTCGCCGCAGGATCCGGTTCCACCACCGAGACGGTGGTGTCGGCCAACACGCGTGTGCGCATCATCATCGCGGTCAAGCCCACCAGCGGTGCGTCCACCACGATCGAGGCCTACGTGAAGGGTGGGCCCGGCACGCCCGCCCTGTCGGGTCTGGTCACCTTCGCCGTCGCCTCCGGGCTGTCGGCCCGTGGGGTGAAGACCTACTGCGAGGGTTCGGCGACCCCGCCGACCGCCAACAACTCACAGCCCATCATCGGCGGCTTCGCCACCTGTACGCTGCCGGCCGGTTGGTTCGTCGTCCCGGCCGCCTCGAGCGCCTACAAGCACCCGAGGACGTCGTGGGCCGTGTCGGCCTCCTACAACGGGAACGGCAGCTTCCTGCCAATCACCGCATCGCTGCACGGCTTCTCCAACCACTGAGGGAACCCCGGTGGGCCGGCGCAACCTCGTGCCGGCGACCCGTGCCGGCGACCCGTGCCGGCGACCCGTGCCGGCGACCCGTGCCGGCGACCCGTGCCGGCGAATGGGGTGGAGTGGATGGTGCGGGCGGATCGAGTGCCTTGTAGGGCGCCTCTTTCCATGTCTGATCGGCGGCGCCG
>Ga0302267_10003169_pt1 | contig 19157 bp, 17 predicted proteins | sample III_Bog_E1_3_FD_194555 | JGI IMG/M metagenome (GOLD analysis project Ga0302267, IMG submission 194555) | Peat permafrost microbial communities from Stordalen Mire near Abisko, Sweden - III_Bog_E1_3 | ecosystem: Environmental > Terrestrial > Soil > Wetlands > Peat | place: Sweden: Abisko... | reverse complement strand
GCGGCGGGGCCGGCCGCCGGCACCGGTCAGGCGGCGCGCGGGCGGCGGCCCCAACAAGAGATCATCGGCGGTTGGGCCAGGTCGAGGAGGCCGGCCGCCACGTTCTCGAGGTGCTGGGCGATCTCGTCCGCGGTGGCGATGCCGGCCTCGAGGAGCTGGTCCCGGATGAGCGCGATGGTGGCCGCCTCGAGGTCGTTGCAGGCGGGATCGCTGACCGGGAAGGCCGCATCGGCTCCCACCTGGACCAGGCCGGCGGCCCGGAGGCGGCGGGGCAGCGTCCGCCCGTAGGCCAGGTCCACGCCGCGCGCCGCCATGAGGGAACGGAAACCGCGCCGGATGCGGTTGGCCAGCTCCTGCGGCGGCCCGATCTCGTCGGGACAGCTCAGTGGTTGCAGGGCCGGGTCGGCGTCCTCCACCAGCAGCACCCCTCCGGGGCGCAGGGCGGCGGCCATGGTGGCCAGGGCGGCGTCGCGCCCGGGCACATGGACGAGGACGAGCCGGGCGTGGACGAGGTCGAAGGGACCGTCCGGCGCCGGGTCGGCGGCGACGTCGTGCTCGACGACCTCGACATTCGGGGCGGCGGCCTCGACGGCCCACGACACGTCGATGTCGGAGGCGAGGACATGACCGGCCGGACCGACCCGCTCCGAGAGAAAGGTCACCACCGAGGTCCCACCCGCCCCCACCTCCCAGCACCGCCAGCCCGGGGCGAGCCCCAGCCCGTCGAGATGGCGGAAGGTGGCCGGGTCGAACAGCGTGGTGAACGCCGTGAAGCGGTCCATCGCCTCGGGGGCGTCGTTGGACAGCAGATAGCGGCCGGTGCTCACGGTGCCGGACGGGTGGCGTGCGTCAGGCTCTGCGAGGTGCCGGCGTAGCGGTCGAGCACGTCGGCCACCTCGGCCCGTCCCTCCTCAATGAGGGTCGCCGTGGCCGAGAAGTCGCGGTACTCGCCCGAGGGCTCGCCGCCCCCGCTGAAGACGACCACCTCGACGCCCGGCGGGAGCGACGCCAGCTCACGGATGAAGCGGGCGTGGATGGCCACGAAGAACGCCGTCAACTGCGCCTCCAGTGGGCGGCGCGGCGCCGGCGGATGGTAGTGCAACGGACCGCACAGCAACACGTAGATGCGGTCGCACCCGGCGGCGATGGCCTGGCTGATCGGCACGTTGTTCACCACGCCCCCGTCGACGAGCATGTCGCCGTCGATGATCACGGGCGGGAAGATGGACGGGATGGCCGAGGAGGCCAGGACGGCCTCGACGGCGGGGCCGTGGCCGATCCAGCGCTCACGGCCGTCGGTCAGCGACGTGGTCACCACCTCGATCGGGATGATGGCGTCCTCGAGGTTCTCGTAGTCGATACCCGCCTCGATGATCGCCCGCAGGCCGGTGTTGGCGTGCACGGACGGGCGCTTCTGGAGGAACGCCCACGGACCATCGAGCGCGCCCCGGGGGAAGATGTCCGTGCCCTTGATTGCACGCCAGATGTCGGCCATCCGTTCGGCGTTCTCGAGGTTGGGCCGGCCCGCATAGGACGCACCGTTGATGGCGCCGACCGAGGCACCGAAGACACGATCGGCCCGTATGTCGCGCCGGATGAGCTCCTGCAGCATGCCGACCTGGACGGCACCCCGACTGCCGCCGCCGCCGAGGACGAAGGCCGTCCGTTCCGGGGGCCGGTGGCCGTTGGACCGGTGGCCGATGCCGGCCCATCGGGCGCGCAGGCGCTCGCCGAACGACCGCGCCCGTCCGCCGGCGAAGCGGTTGGCGTCGCCGGCGTCGGCGTCGTCGTCGTCGGCGTCGTCGTCGTCGTCGTCGTCGAGGGCATTGCTCACGATGACCCGTTCGGTGGGTCGGTCGGTGGCTGCATCTTTGACTCCTGACGGGCGCGCCACGCCCTGCGACCGGCCACGTCGTGGCGCACCGCCCAGAGGATGACGATCACCACCAGCGTCACTATCGCCACCACGAAGATCCCGAAGATCACGAAGAAGGCGGTGTTGCCGGCCGACGCCAGCACGAGCGCGGATGCCATGACCATCTCAGGGTAGAGGAGTGTCACACCCCGTGGGCACACTGCAGCGATGGTCCTCGTCGCACCCCGCCCTCTGTTCCGGCCCGCTCCTCCGGGCGACGCCACGGCGGACAGAGGCACGGGGGCCGAGGTCCTGGCGCTGCTCCGCGGCGACGCCGCCGCGCGCCCACGCTTCGATCCGGGACTGGCCGGCGGGCTCCGGGCCTGGCTCGAGGACGCCGCCTACGACGTCGTGGCGGCGCGGGGAGAGCACGCACCTCCCCTCTTCCTCGGACCACGCCAGCTCTTGAGCCCGCACGACGAACAGGGCGGTCCCGGCCACGACTGGGTGGCCGGCGACCGGGGCGACCGGAGCGCCGGGGCGGCGACCGACCACCGGGGCGACGGAGCGACCGACCGCGTCCTCCTGTCGCGTCTGGTGCAGGCGCTGTTCCGCCAACTCGTCCACACGGGCGAAGTGCACGATCCACTGGCCGACGCGCTCGACGCCCTGCGGGCGACCGGGGACGAGGCAACCGTGCGGCGCGCGGAGTCCCTTCCCGAGGGCGCCCGCGCCGTCCTGGCGGAGACACTGGCGGTCCACGCCCGCAACCTGAGCGGGCTGGTCCCCCGCTTCGCCCCGGGGTGGATGGCCCGGACCAACGACCGCGTCGCCATCCCCCTCGGGGGTGGCCGCATCGTCCTGCACGGGATGTTCGACCTCGTCGTCGGACTGCCACAGCCGCGCACGGCGTCGCTCTGCGCGGTGGGGCTGTCGAGCGACGGACCGTGGGCCGTGGCGCGGCGGTCACTGCACTATCTGTCCCTGCTCGAAACACTCCGGAGCGGAACTCCCCCGTTCCGCCTGGCCCTGCTCGAGTCGGCGTCGGGGCGTTACGGCGTCGAAGACGTGCGCGAAGAACATCTGCGGGCGATCGCCTCGCACATTGCCGCCTGGCTGGAGCGGGCCAGTGCAGGGCCCACGAATGCACATGGATAACCGCCTCATGGACGCGCTCGTCGAGCCCGTCTCCGCCGTCGACCCGGCCTCGTGGCGCGCCGCCCTGGACGAAGCGAAGTCGAAGCTGGCCGGTCTGGCCGTCCGGCGCGCCGGCGCCACCCGGTTCCGCGTCACCGACCACGAGGTGCGCACCGCCTTCCGGAGTGACACCGATGACGCCGTTCACGACGACCCCTTCGCCTGGACCGCCCTGACGGCACGACGGCCGATCGGTGTGGCCGCGGTTCGCCTCCTGGTCGCAGGTGCGGCGCGCTCCCCGCTCGAGGCGGTGCGGTCGCGCCTGGCCGAGTCCGGGCGCTGGGTGCGCGACGGCAGCTCCTCCGCCTCGCAGCTCGATCGCTGGGTCGAGAGCCTCTCGCCCGCCGGACGCGCCGCCGTCGGGGCCGAGGCCGTTACCTGGGCCACCCGTCTGTGGTGCGCCCTCGACTGGTCCATGTTCGCCGTACCACCGGTCGTCGGCCGCGACCACTGGTGGGACAGTCCCCATTCCGCGCTGCTCGCCCTGCGCGGGCGGGCCGACGTACGCACTGCCGACGCGCACCTCGTGGTGCTGTCCGGGCCGCGCCGGGGCTCCGTGCGCGCCGAGCTCGCTCTCGTCACGCTGGTCGAATCCCTACGCCTGCGGGGCGACGACCGGCCCGGCCGCGTCGTGGGGTGGTGGCCCGACTCGGGCCATCTGGTCCGGGTCGAGCCCGAGCCGGCGGCTCTCACCCTCGGGGCGGAGGCGGTGGAGTTGGCGATCGGGGGGGCCGGGACACCGCTCCGATCAGCCGCCTGAAGCGCCGCTGACAGGGCGCTGAAACGGCCGTGAAACGGCCGAAAATGGGCGCTGAAAGAAACCCCACCCAGGTCATCTATCGTTGGTACCCCCATGGAGACCCGCGATGACATCAGGAACGTGGCCATCGTGGCGCACGTCGACCACGGCAAGACGACCCTCGTTGATGCGCTCTTGCGCCAGACCGGCGCGTTCGGCGCCCATCAGGAGCTGACCGACCGGGTCATGGACTCGGGCGACCTCGAACGTGAGAAGGGCATCACCATCCTGGCCAAGAACACGGCCGTGCGCTGGGGCGGCGTCAAAATGAACATCGTCGACACCCCTGGTCACGCCGATTTCGGGGGCGAGGTCGAGCGCGGCCTGACCATGGTCGACGGCGTCCTGCTCCTGGTGGACGCTTCGGAAGGCCCTCTCCCGCAGACCCGGTTCGTCCTGCGCAAGACGTTGGAGGCCCGGCTCCCGGTCGTGCTCGTAATCAACAAGGTCGACCGGGCCGACGCCCGTATCGCCGAGGTCGTGAACCAGGTTGAGGAGCTCTTCCTCGACCTCGACGCCGACGAAGACCAGATCGACTTCCCCATCCTCTACGCCAACGCGCGGGCGGGTTGGGTCAGCACCGAGCCCGGTGTCGAGGGCGTGAACGTCGAACCGCTGTTCAAGGCGATCATCGACCACGTCCCGGCCCCGTCCTTCGAGAAGGACGCCGGGACCCAGGCGCTGGTCTGCAATCTCTCCGCCTCTCCCTACCTGGGACGGCTGGCCATCTGCCGGGTTCACAACGGCACGCTGGTCAAGGGCACCCAGGTGGCCTGGTGCCGACTCGACGGCACGGTCGAGAAGGCCAAGATCACCGAGATGTACGTGACCGAGGCACTCGACCAGGTGCCGGCGGAGTCGGTCGGCCCCGGCGAGATCATCTCGGTGGCCGGCCTGGCCGAGGTGACCATCGGCGAGACCCTGGCCGATCCCGACAACCCGGTCGCGCTGCCGGCGATCACCGTCGACGAGCCCAGCCTGGCCATGACCATCGGCATCAACACGTCGCCCCTGTCCGGTCAGGACGGCACGAAGCTGACCGCTCGCCTGCTCAAGTCCCGTCTGGACGCCGAGCTCATCGGCAACGTGGCCATCCGGGTGGCCACGACCGAGCGTCCCGACATGTGGGAGGTGCTCGGTCGCGGCGAGCTCCAGCTGGCCGTCCTGGTCGAGACGATGCGGCGCGAAGGATTCGAGCTCACCGTCGGCAAGCCCCAGGTCGTGACCCGGGAGATCGACGGGAAGATCTACGAGCCGGTGGAGCGGGTCAGCGTGGACGTGCCCGACGAGTACCTCGGCGTGGTCACCCAGCTGCTGGCGCTGCGCAAGGGCACCATGCTCGAGATGGTCAACCACGGGACGGGCTGGGTGCGCTTCGACTACAAGGTCCCGGCGAGGGGCCTCATCGGGTTCCGCACCGAGTTCCTGACCGACACCCGGGGGACGGGCATCCTCCATCATGTCTTCGACGGCTGGGAGCCCTGGCACGGTGACCTGCGCACCCGGCGCAACGGGTCGATGGTGGCCGACCGCCGCGGCATCACCACGACGTTCGCGCTGATGAACCTCCAAGAGCGCGGCACCATGATCGTGGGCCCGGCTGAGGAGGTCTACGAGGGCATGATCATCGGGGAGAACGCCCGGGCGGACGAAATGGACGTCAACCCGACCAAGGAGAAGAAGCTCAACAACATTCGCTCGGCCACGGCTGAGGACTTCGAAAGACTGACGCCCGCCTTGACGTTCTCTCTCGAGCACGCGCTGGAGTTCATCAGCGACGACGAGTGCGTCGAAGTGACGCCGAAAGCAGTGCGGCTGCGCAAGGTCCTGCTCGATCAGGCAATCCGGGGTCGGCAGCGCAGCCGGGCCCGTGACGCGTCGCAACGCGAGCAGGCTGCGAAGGGCTGACGGGGACGCGCCGGTCATGGTGGCCGCACGGACCGAGGGCTTCGACCACATCACCATCGTGGTGACCGACCTGCCCGAGGCGCGGCGCTTTTTCGGGCTGCTGGGCTTCGAGGAGAGCCTGGCGGTGGTGGCCTCGGGCCCCCAAGTGGCGGACTACATGGGGATTCCCGGCTGGGAGTCCGACCACGTGACCCTGGTGCTGCAGGGAGCCGACCCCGGCCTACACCAGGAGATCCAGCTGCTGTGCTTCCACCAGCCGCCGAGTGTCGTCGACGAGGGGGCGGGCACGCTCGACCGCACCGGGTTCAACCACGTGTGCTTCCGGGTCAACGACCTGGCCGCCATGCTCGAGCACCTGGCCGCGAACGGGATCACACCTCGGAACGACGTCCTCGACTATCACGACCGCAAGCTGGTGTTTCTCGACGGCCCCGGCGTCGTCGTCGAACTGGCCGAGTGGGCCGGCGGATGAGCGGGTCGTGCAGGACACTCACCTAACATGAGCGTCTTGCACCGCCTGGAGGGATGGCAGAGCGGACGAATGCACAGCTCTTGAAAAGCTGCGAGGCGCAAGCTTCCGTGGGTTCAAATCCCACTCCCTCCGCTCGACGGCTCGCCCGACTCCTCAGACACGCGATCGCACGCAGCCGAAGAAGCCCCGCTTCTTTATGAGGTCGGCCACCCCTGGGGGCACCATCTCCTCCCAGCCCTCGTCTCCTTCGGCAATACGGCGCAGGACGTCGCGGCTGAAGATCGAGAGGAACTCCTCGCGGTGGTTGTCGAGGGGGACGAAGCTTCCCCGGGTGGCCAGGTAGTCGTAGAGCGGGCGCACGGCGGCATCGACGTGCAGGTTGTCCACGGTCTCGAGCTCGTCGCTCTCGGATCGACGCAACGGGTAGACGTAGACCTTCAGGTCGTTCTTGAACAAGCGCCCGAAGCTCTCGAGAATGCCGCCCTGCAGCTGGGCGTGATTCTGTTCGTCGAACAGGTCGATCAGGCTGGGGACGCCCATCACGATCCCGATCCGCTCACTGGTCCGCTCGGACAGGAAGGCAGCCAACCGGTAGTAGTCGAAGTAGTCCGAAATCATGGTGGTCAGTCCGCAGGCCGCCAGGAGCTCGGCACGGGCCAGGAAGTCCCGGCGGTCCACTTCGTTCCCCCCGGCGAGAAGATTGCGCATGGTGAGCTCGGCCAGGGCCAGGACGGTCTTGCCCTGCACGGCGGGGTCGGCCTCGAACTTCTCCCGCGCGCATTCCAACATGTCCAGGTTGACCACGGTGGTGGGGCGGAAGCTGCCGCGCTCGACCAGGACCGCTTTCTTGCGGAGGATTTCGCTCGGTTGGAGCACCTCTTTGTCCGGGCCGAACATGGCGACGCCACTCAGTCCCAACTGCACCAGCTGCAAGGCCACCAGCCGGTTGTCGACGCTCCGGAACTCGATGCCGCGGAACCGGATGAGATCGATCTCCATCCGGTCGGTACTCAACCGGTCGAGCAGGCTCTCCACCAATTTCTCGGGCTCGTGGTGCTCGAAGAAGGCGCCGTGGAGCAGGTTCACCCCCACGATCCCGAGTGCCTCCTGCTGCAGCGCCGCCTCGACGTCGAGCAGACGCACGTGCAGGACCACCTGGCTCGGTTCGTCGTGTGGATGCGCCTGGAACTTGACGCCCATCCATCCGTGGCACTCATTGCCCCCGCGGAAGCTCCGCGCCACGACCGTGTCGGCGAAGGCGAAGAACGAGGTGTTGTCGCCCCGCCGCTCGCCCAGCCGGTCGATGTTGAGGGCGTACTCGTGGTCCAGCATCGCCTGCAGCCGGGCTTCGGAGACGTAGCGGTCGACCTCGCCGTAGACGGCGTCGCTGACGGCCATGTCGTAGGCGGAGATCGTCTTGGCGATCGTGCCCGCCGCCCCGCCGACGCGGAAGAACCAGCGGGCCACCTCCTGACCGGCACCGATTTCGGCCACCGTCCCGTACCAGCGAGGATCCAGGTTGATGCGCAGGGCCTTCTGATGGGTGTCGACCGACTGCCCGATGCTCAGAGTGTCTGTCACCACCCACCCCTCCCCTCGGTCTGGACGGGATACGGAGTCGGGTCTGCAATGGGGCGGCTGTCCACCTCGCCAGTAGTAACAGACGAGATCCCGCCGAAGGCTACGGCCGTGTGAACTCTGGGACCGTTCGCGGCCCGTGAAACTGAGGCGGCCTCCTTCTGATCGGCTGACCGCGCCGGTTCTGCTGCACTCCGCACCGGCGGGCGGGACCGTTCTGTCCTCGATGCCCGAGACGACGAGTACGCGCCCGATGCCCGGCGCCGACCTGATCAGCGCCATCGCGGCCGAGTCGAACGAGGAACTGGCGGCCGCCATGGAGGAGGACTTCGCCGAGATGACGGCCCGCCAGGGGCGCTTCCTCTTGCGCCTGGGCGAGATGGACCGGCGCCAGGCTTATCGAAACGAGGGGGCTGCCTCGGTGCAGGCCTGGGTAGCGGAGCGCTTCGGGGTCTCGGCGCCCACGGCGCGCGGCTACGCCCAGGTGGGGGAAAAGGCCTGGGACATGCCGCACCTGGTGGGGTCCTTGTGTGCGGGCGAGGTGTCCTTGGACAAGGTGCGTGCCGTCATCGACGTGGCCACCCCCGAGACCGACGAGGAACTGTGTGACCAGGCGCGCCGGTCCAGCGTGCGTGAGCTGGCCCAGGTGGCCCAGATGCGGGCGCAGAGGTCAGCGGGGCGTGGGACCGGGCCCGATGCGAGCTCTGCGCACCAGGGTCGCTACCTGCGCTGCAATGACCAGCACCGCACCATGACGCTCGGGCTGCCGGCCGAGTCCTATGCGCTGGCCCGGGCCTGTGTCGACGCCTGGGCCGAGACGGTCCCGACCGAGGGTGGGACCCCATTGGACCAGCGCCGCTGTGACGGGTTCATGGCCATGGTCCACGCCGTGACACCGGGTGGATCGGGCCGAGCCGCTGGAACAGGCCGAGCCGGTGGAACAGGCCGAGCCGGTGGAACAGGCCCGGCCGCCGTGCCGAGCCCCTTCGTCGTGGTGCTCCACGCCCCCCTCGAGGCCGTGGTCGACAACACGGGCACGGCCACGGACCTGGCCGGCGAGCTCGAGCGTGACGGGCTGATCGATGCCCCCACGGTGCGTCGGATCGCCTGTGACGCCACCGTGGTGGTCGCCCTCGACGACGACGTGGGCCACACCATGTACGAGGGCCGGGCCCGGCGGTTCCCGACCGGTGCCCAGCGCCGGGAGGTCATGCGACGGGACCGGCACTGCCGCTTCCCGGGCTGTCCCAATGTGACCTTCACCAATGTCCATCACATCGTCGCGTGGAAACCGGGGGGTCGGACCGACCTTCCCAATCTGGTCCTCTTGTGCGAACACCACCACGGGGTGGTGCACCGCTTGGGCTGGACCATGGCGGGCGACGCCAATGAGGAGCTCACCATCGTCGGCCCGAGTGGCCGGGTCATGACGTCGCGCCCTTCGGCCCTGTGGACCAGGGTGAGCGCCGGGTCACGGGCGCGACCGTCGGGCTGAAGGCTGCTCAGCGGACCCGCGACTCCGACTGCGACGAGCGCCTCGTCATGAAATCCGGCAAGCAAGACAGATGGCGGCGACGCTGAAGCGGCGAAGTGCTCGGCGGGCCTTGGATGCTTTGCGGCCCAGAGAAGGCACGGGGGGGACGAGGTAGCCTCGCAACGCTCCGGGGAGAATCATCGTCGCAGTCGTCTCGCCGTGGCCATTCAACGAACTAGGGGGAGGGCGCGTGGCAGACATGAGAGCCGTGCAAGTGACCCGTCACGGGCAACCGGGCGAGGTCCTTGCGGTGCAGACCATTGAGCGACCCGAGCCAGGTCCCGGCGAGGTGCGGGTGAAGGTGAGCGCGGCGTCGCTCAACTTCAACGACATCGACCGCTGCCTCGGGAATCTCGTCTCGGTCCCCACTCCCCCTCCGTTCACTCTGGGTATGGATGTGTGCGGCGTGGTGGATGCGGCAGGAGAGGGCGCACAGTCGTGGCTGGGTCAACGGGTCGTCGCCATCACCAAGAACGCTCTCGGCGGCATTGCCGAGTACGCCATCGCTGATGCCATCTCGGTGTTCGAAGCTCCCCCGGAGTTCGACGATGTCGAGGCCACTGCCTTCCTGCTGTCCTTCCAGACATCCCATCTGGCTCTCTTCAAACGAGGTCGCCTGCAGTCGGGCGAGACCCTGGTCGTGCACTCCGCGGCCAGCGGTCTGGGCACGGCGGGGATCCAACTCGGCAAGGCTGCCGGGGCCCGCGTCATCGCCGTGGCCGGCGGGCCGGAGAAGGGGGCTCTGTGCGCCTCCCTCGGCGCCGACCTGGTCATCGACCACACGGCGGAGGACTTCGTCGAGGCTGTTCTGGTCGCCACCGATGAAGCGGGCGCCGACGTGGTCTACGACTTGACCGGGGGCGACTTCGTAGAGCGCTCGTGGCGTTGCACGGCCCACGGCGGCCGGTACCTGGCGGTGGGTTTCGCCGACGACGATGCCAACGGCATGACCGGACGGCCACTCCGCATGGCGTGTATCGGGAACATCGACATCGTGGCCGTCATGGTGGCTTGGGCCGATTCGGTGGATCCGGGCATGCGGCGGTTCGGTTTCAACCCCTTCGGGCGAGACGTGGCCGACGAGATCCATGCCGACCTCCTGCGTCTGGCCGCAGCCGGAGCGATCCGCCCCGCTGTCGGGCGGCGGGTCCCCATGGAGGAAGCAGGGCGGGCACTCGACGAGCATGCGGCAAGGCGTTCCGTGGGCCGCACCGTCGTCGAGATCGGTTGACATGAGCACGGTCGAGTACACCTGGCGAGACTCCGAGCTGCGCAGCCGGCCCATCCGGGCCCTCAATTGGACGGGGGCGCAGGTGGCCCGCTTCGGGCCCGAACTCCCCTCCCTCAGCCCGTCGTCGGTGATCGCCGCTGCTACCAAGCAGGCGGGGTCGGACGACTTCGGCAGTGACTCCTACCGGGAACCGCTAGAGGTCTATCTACGCGCCTGCGAGGACGAGGCGGAACTCACGACCTTCGGACGGCTCCTGATCGCCAAAATGCTGGCCGGTGCATTGGCCAACCGCATTCAACTCCAGTGCTGGTCGAGAGAACACCCCGAAGTCAAGGAGGGGCGCATAGAGCGCCCGTGGATCATCGTCGGCTTGCCACGCACAGGAACCAGCCTTCTCTCCATTCTCCTCGGCCTCGATCCGGTCGCCCGGCCCCTCCTGCAGTGGGAGGCCGCCCACCCTGTCCCACCGACCACGTTGGAGGACGCCGCAGAGGATCCGCGGATCGCTCGCCATGCCAAGGATCTCAGCGGGCTGATGAAGCTCAATCCCCCGCTCAAGGCCATGCATCCCTTCGGCGCCACCGTGGCCGAGGAGTGTGTCGCCATCTTCATGTACGACGTGCGTGCCCTTGCCCTCGAGACGCAGGCCCACGTCCCGACCTACGCGCGGTGGCTCGAGCAGGCCGACATGACGTCGGCCTACGCCCAACACCGGCTCGCCCTCCAGACGCTGCAGTCGCGCCAGCCGACCGAGCGATGGATCCTCAAGACGCCGAATCACCTGTGGCACCTCGACGCCATGCTCGCCGCCTACCCCGACGCCCGGGTCATCTGGACGCACCGCGACCCGGGACCCGTCGTCACCTCGTTGGCCAGCCTGGCCAATGCCGGTCAGCGTGTCCTGACGAGCCGGACGGATCCCCGCCCAACGGCCGAGGAGTGGAAGCGCAAGTGCGGGTTCGCACTCCGTTCGGCGATGGCCTTCGATCAGAAGGCGGAGGAGGGTTGGTGTCAACACCTCCACTACGACGCCTTGGTGGCCGATCCGATCGGCGCCGTCGGCGCGCTGTACGCCAGCTTCGGTGAAGAGGTCGGGCCGCTGCACGCCCGGCGCATGCGCGCCTACCTGGAGGACCGGCCGCAGGATGCCTTCGGCCGGCACCGTTACGACCCCGCCGATTTTGGCTGGACCTACGCTGACCTGGCCGAGGAGTTCAAGGACTACACCGCGCGCTACCACATAGAGACGGCGGATCGTTCGTGATGCAGGGTCGCCCTCGGCACTGGGGCGGCGCAGAGATTTTTGACCCCCGGATTGCTAGTGTGCCCAAACAGGAACGTGTTCTAAAGTTTTCTTAAGAAAGTTGGGACAGCACCCGATTCGGGTCCGGTTCCGTGGACAGGGGGTTGGATGATGAAGAGGGTCACCGGTTTGCGGGCCCTGGGGGCGGCAGCAATGCTGACCACACTGACAGCAGCAGGGGTGCTCGTGACCCCGGGCGTAAATGGGGCTGGTGCGGCGTCGACGTCTTCGGCGACCTTCGGCACACTCCCATCGCCTTGCGGGAAAGGGCACGACACCGGTGCCACGGACACGGGCGTCACCAACTCGACCATCAACATCGCCTACGGGGACGATCGGGGCTTCTCCGGACTCCCTGGCCTCGATCAGGAAATGGGCGACGCCGTCAAGGACATGGTCGCGTGGTGCAACGCCCAGGGCGGCATCGGTGGGCGAAAGATCGTGGCCGACTACGGGAACGCCGCAGTGACCAATGTGGGCTCAGTGGTCTCGCAGGAGTGCAAGCAGGACTTCATGCTGGTCGGTGAGGGTTTCGCCCTCGACGGCTCCGCCGAACAGACTCGTCTCGGGTGCAACCTGGCCGCCGTGCCTGGCTTCACCGTTTCTCCGGTAGTGGCGAACGCCTACGAGATGTACCAGGCATCCCCGAACCCCGCGAACGCCAGCCCGGTGTCGAGCGCCTACGAGGCCGAGAAGCTTTTCGGCAAGAAGACCAAGCACGCCGGCGTCTACGGCTCAACCCTCTCAACCCAGGAGTCCTCGACGAACAAGGCCGTGCAGGCCTTCACTGAGGCGGGCTGGAAGTTCCTCCCCAACTGCACCGCCAACATCGACTACAACGGCGAGGCGAACTACACGCCGTTCGTCCAGAAGTTGCAGAGCTGTGGCGCGCAGGTCATCTTCAATGACGCCACTCCGGGCGCAACCCTCTATGGCGCCTTCGAGGCAGAGAACCAGATTGGCTACGACCCGATCTGGGTCATGGACTCGGGCGCTTATACGGCTTCCTTCGCACAGTGGAACACCGAAGGCCTGGCCAATAACGCGTACGTCCGCCTGTCGTACGAGCCCCTCGAGGCAGCCAAGGTCGTGCCGGCAGTGTCGCAGTACCTCTCCATCGTCAAGAAGTACGGCGGCCTCACCTCGCAGCTCGGAGAGCAGGCCACCTCTTCCTTCCTCCTCTGGGCGACCGAGGCCAAGGCATGCGGCTCGACCTTGACCCGCCAGTGCATGATCAACCATCTCTCAAAGGTGACGAGCTGGACGGGTGGTGGACTCAACGCGTCGGGCAACCCGGCAAAGAACATCCCCCCCAACTGCGGGCTCCTCATGAAGCTCGACGGAACGAAGTGGGTGCAGGCCTACCCCAAGAAGCTCGGGACGTTCGACTGCTCGCCCAAGTACGTAGCGCCCAACTCGGGTTCGGTGATCGGCACCACGTTGAACTCCCAGGGCTACGCCACCCAGTACGCCAGTTCCTCGGTCCTCAAGCCTCAGGGGTGAGCGCCCCACACGACCGCTCACCTTCCGCCTGACCTGAGCGGCGGGAGCTCCGGCCATGCACCTGTTCCTCACCTACACCATCCTCGGCCTGGTCACCGGGGCCGTCTACGGGATCGCGGCGTCGGGCCTCGTCCTGACCTACACGACCTCGGGCATCTTCAACTTCGCCCAGGGCGCCATGGCCATGCTGGCGGCCTTCACGTACTGGCAGTTCCGGTACGGCTGGAACTGGCCGGCGCCGCTGGCGCTCTTCGTCGTCCTCGCCGTGCTGGCCCCGCTGCTGGGGATGATCCTCTACGTCGGCATCATGCGGGGGCTGCGCCAGACGGCCGACGTGACGAAGATCGTGGTCACCATCGGCATCATGCTGGGATTGATCGCGCTAGCGCAATGGATCTGGAATCCCGGCGTACCGCGCACCGACGGCCTGTTCTTCGGCAATGCGGCGAAGTTCAAGTTCTTCGGTGTCTATGTCACCGACCACGAGGCCATCGCACTCGGTTGCGGCGTTTTGATCGCGGTTGGCATCCGCCTGCTCTTCACCAGCACCCGCACCGGCGTGGCCATGCGCGCCGTAGTGGACAACCCGGCGCTGCTGCAGCTCAACGGCGGCAGGCCTGAACGGCTGGCGGCGTTTTCCTGGGCCCTCGGCGGGGCCTTGGCCGCGCTGGCCGGCGTCCTCATCACCCCGATCAGCGGCGGCACCCTCGACGTGCACGTACTCACATTGCTGGTGCTGGACTCCATTGCCGCGGCAATGTTCGGTCGACTACGGAGCATCTGGCTGACCTTCGCCGGGGCGCTCTTCCTGGGCCTCGCCAGCACCTACGTGCTGGGGTACTTCCCCGAGTCGTGGTCGTGGGCCTCGAACTTCCGCATTGCGCTCCCGATGATCGTGCTCTTTGTGGTCCTCATCGTTCTGCCACAGGACCGGCTCCGAGGGGCCACGCTCCTCCGCACCAGGGAGCGGTTCACCGTGCCGACCATGCGCTCCGCTGTGACGTGGGGCCTCATCCTCCTGGGCGTCGTGCTGCTGCTCGAACAGGTGATGGATTCGAGCGACATGGGCTCACTGACCGTCGGCATCATCTTCGGCATCATTGCGCTGTCCCTCACCCTGCTCACCGGCTACGCGGGTGAGATCAACCTGGCCCCGGTCTCCTTCGGGGCGATCGCCACGATCATCGTGTTCCACCTGGGTCTGTCAGGGTCCGGCACCGCCCAACGGATCACGTTCTGGGGACTGCTCCTGGGCATGGCCGTGACGGCCGTCGTCGGGGGTCTCATCGCCTTGCCGGCCCTTCGCCTGCGCGGCCTGTATCTGGCCCTGGCCACTCTGGCGTTCGGTGTCTTCGTCTCCGACATGATCATCGCCGACATCGCACCGCACGTGTTCCCGATCTTCCACTGGAACTACTCCATCTTCCCCGACGGCACCCTGCAGATCCCGGCGCTCAAACTCGGTCCGATCGACCTCAGCTCGTCGAAGACATTCCTGACCACGTCGACCTGCATCTTCATTCTGATCGGCATCGGACTCATTGCATTGCGGCGCAGCAACTACGGGCGCCGCCTGACGGCCATGAAGGACAGTCCCGCCGCTGCGGCGACGCTGGGCCAGAACCTGATCAAGCTGAAGCTCTCGGTGTTCATGATCTCGGCAGCGATCGCCGGCCTCGGCGGCGTGCTCTTGTCGAGCGCATCGGTGAGTGTCAACGCTGACACGTTCATCATCTTCATCAGCCTTGCCCTCGTGATGCTGACCGTTGTCGGCGGAATCGGCAACGTCGCCGGCGCGCTCATGGGCGGGATCCTGGCGGGGACCGCGTTCCAGGCCCTTACCACCACATTCGGGAACCTGAGCACGGACGCGGGCGGCGGCGGCTTCTGGAGCGTCATGGCCAACCTCTCGCTGGTGGCGCCTGCTTTGGTCGGCGTCAGCCTCGGACGCAACCCGAGCGGGGCGGTCCCCGAGATCATCGCCCGGTACAAGCCGCTCTGGCAGGCCAAAGGTGTGCTCCTGCTCGGGATCATGGCTGAGATAGTCGCCTACCTGCTGGTGCTCACCAAGGTCATGGGGAACTGGTGGCTCGTGCTGGCCACGGCCCTCATCGCCATCGCCCTGCCGGCCGTGGGCCGGTTGGTGGAGCCGGATGCCTTCCTCGAGCCCGTCAACTCGACTCCAGTCCGGACCGAACAGCTGACGACCCCAGAACCACTCGTGGAAGGGGTAGCCGATGCCCGTCCTTGAGGTATCCGAGGTCTGCGTGGCCTTCGGCGGTGCCCAGGTCCTGAGCGAGGTCTCCCTGACTGTCGCCGAAAATGGGGTGACCGGCCTGATCGGACCCAACGGTGCCGGCAAGACCACGCTGTTCAACGTCGTCAGCGGTCTCTTGGCACCCAAGTCCGGAAGGGTGTCGATCGACGGCCACGATGTCACGAAGGCGGGACCGTCGCGGCGGGCCCGTCGGGGGCTGGCGCGGACCTACCAGCGACTGGAGCTCTTCACCTCGCTCACCGTGCGGGACAACATCCAGGTGGCCGGAGAGATCCGCAACTCCTGGAGCCGGCGCGGTCGTATCGATGTCGCCGCCGAGACGGACCGCACCATTGAGCTCGTGGGCCTGGGCGACGTGGCTGATCGCGAGGTGAGCGAATTGCCGACCGGGCGAGCCCGGATCGTCGAGGTGGCACGCGCCCTTATGACACAGCCGAAGGTACTCCTGCTCGACGAGCCCGCCTCGGGGCAGACCGAACAGGAGACGGAAGCCTTCGGCCGGCTCCTGCGCCAGCTCGTCGACGAGCGACACCTCGCCATCTGCCTGGTCGAGCACGATGTCGGCCTGGTCATGGGCACCTGTGAGCACATTCACGTCCTCGACTATGGCCAGGTCATCGCCAGCGGAACGCCCGATCAGGTCAAGGTTGACCCGGTCGTGGTGAACGCGTATCTCGGTGCGCCGTGAGCGACACCGCTTCTTCCGGCGGCAACGCGGTCCCGCCGATTCTGGAGTTGCGCGACGTCCGAGCGGGCTATGGCCCGGTTGAGGTCGTCCACGGAGTCAGCCTTGAGGTGGCGGCCGGATCCGTCATGGCTCTGCTGGGCCCCAACGGGGGCGGCAAAACCACCATGCTCAACATCTGCGCCGGCACCCTGGCGCCCAACAGCGGCGATGTCTGTTTCGAGGGCGCCGTCGTGACGTCCAAGTCGGCAGATGGCCGCGCTCGCCTGGGGATCTGCACGGTGCCCGAGGGACGCGGCGTCTTTCCCAATCTCACCGTGCGGGAGAACCTTCTCATGGCCACCCAGGTCGGGATCCCGATGGACCGTATTGAGGAGGTGGCGTACTCCCAATTCCCCCAACTCAGCGGGCGCCGGCGGCAAATGGCCGGGACGCTGTCGGGGGGCGAACAGCAGATGCTCGCCCTGGCCCGAGCATTCGCCACCGACCCCAAACTCCTGCTGCTCGACGAGCTCTCCATGGGCCTGGCTCCGATTGTGGTCGGGCAGCTCTACGACAAGGTCCGCGAGCTGGCCGAGGCGGGTCTCTCGATTCTGCTGGTCGAGCAATTCGCCCGGACGGCGCTGCCCATCGCCGACAGCGCGGCCGTCGTCCTCCAGGGCGTCATCGCCCACCGAGGGTCCCCGGCGGAGATGGAAGAGGCACTCTCCACCAGTTACCTCGGCTGACAACGCCAGATGGGCGACGCCCGGCGGGCGACGATCCGGCTTGATGCCAAAATGAAATATGGCACGGGGCGCCCGTGGGCGTGAGAATGCACCGAGGCGGCCCACATGAAGAGCCTGCTCGAAGTTGAACGACGCCCCTTTCCCGCCGACCCCTCCCCCCAACCCGGGCCGTCGCGCCGGACGCGGTGGATCGTCGGCCTCGCTGCGGGCGCGCTGTGCGCCGCCGCACTCGGCTACCTGATCGTCGATCAGGCCCAGGCACGGACCCAGTACGCCCGAGCGCACGCATCGCTGAGCCTCACACAGCAACGGTCGCGCACCGTGACCACGGAACTCCGAGAGGCCAGTCGCGACCTCAGTGTCCTCAAGACACAGGTCGGCAGCGACACCACCGCACTGAGCCAAGACAGCTCACAGCTTTTGGGTGCCCAGACCTCGCTTTCCGCGGCGCAGGCACACGTGACACAGCAAGCGTCCCTCATCACCTCGCTGCAGACCTGCCTCGTTGGTGTGGAGCAGGCCCTGAACGAGCTCGCCGTCGGGAATCAGAGCCGCGCCATCGCCGCCCTCAACGGCGTCTCGACCAGCTGCACGGCGGCGGAGGCCTCAAGTGGCTGACGGCCGACGCGCACGACAACGGAGATGGCTTGCCGCGACTGTCGCCGCCTTGTGCGTCGGTGCCCTGGTGGTGGCCGCATGGACCGACATTGACGCTCGGACCCGGAGCCGGAACGAGCAGACGGCGTTGACTGCCGCGAACTCACACTTGAACTGGCTCCGTCATCGAATGGCCTTGACCCAGTTCGCCGAGGCCGTCACCAAGGCCACGCGCGATGCGTTGCAGAGCTCGATCACCACGACTATGAGCCAACTCGCCGTGACCAACGGGTCTTTGAGCAACGCGAACGTGCACGCCTACGTCCAGGGGGTCGGTATCGACACCCTGCAGTCCTGTCTTGGGGGTGTCAAGAACGCCTTCAGCCAGATCACGGCGAAGAACAACACGCAGGCCGCCGAGGACATTGCGGCTGTCTCAGGATCCTGTGCGCAGCTGGCCGGCGGCACGAGCACGGGATTGGTCTACCCCTTCGACTTCCCCGACCCAGTGGTCATCCTCGTGGGCCAGACCTACTACGCCTACGCCACGAACTCGGTCGCCGGGAACATCCAGATCATCGACTCCAATGACCTGTCCCACTGGACCGCTGTGGGTAATGCGCTGCCGAGCCTTCCGTCCTGGGCGACACCCGACTACACCTGGGCACCCGCCGTCGCCACGATCGGCGGTTCCTACCTGCTGTATTACGCGGTCGACGTCGCCGGAACCGGGCAAGAGTGCATTTCTGTGGCCTCGGCCAACCGACCCCAGGGACCCTTTGCCGACAAGTCGACGGCGCCACTGGAGTGCCAGAAGTCTCTCGGCGGATCCATCGACCCGGCGTCTTTCATCGATACCAACGGAACGCCCTACCTGGTGTGGAAGTCCGGTGGCCCGGGCTCGTCCAAAATCTGGTCGCAGCAACTGGCCCCGTCGGGCACGTCGTTCGTGGCCGGCACCAACCCCACCTCCTTGTTGGTGCCGGACCAGCCCTGGGAGGCCGGGACCGTCGAGGCCCCGGACCTGGTCACCACCGGTGGGCACTACTACCTGTTCTTCTCTGGCAACGACTGGAACAGCTCGAACTACGCGGTCGGCATCGCCACATGTACGGGCCCCCTCGGTCCGTGCAGCGATGCCACGTCGAACCCGATCCTGTCGAGTGGAGCGGGCGTGGCCGGCCCAGGAGGCGATTCCGTCTTCGCCGACACATCCGGGAATTTCTGGATCGCTTTCCACGCCTGGGTCCCGGGCGCAGTGGGGTTCCCGAACAGCCGTGACCTCTACCTCCGCCGCCTCACCTTCTCCGGCTCGGTGCCAGTGGTCGCCACATCCGGCTCGGTGCCGGCGGTCGCCACATCCGGCTAGGTCAGCGGGAGGCCGCCAGCGCTTCGGCCCGGCGGGCGATACCCGGAGCATCCATGGCGGCACACAAGTCGGCGAATTCGTCGGTCGGGCCCCGCCAGCGCAGTTCCTCGACGTGTCCGA
>Ga0302267_10003168_pt1 | contig 19162 bp, 16 predicted proteins | sample III_Bog_E1_3_FD_194555 | JGI IMG/M metagenome (GOLD analysis project Ga0302267, IMG submission 194555) | Peat permafrost microbial communities from Stordalen Mire near Abisko, Sweden - III_Bog_E1_3 | ecosystem: Environmental > Terrestrial > Soil > Wetlands > Peat | place: Sweden: Abisko... | reverse complement strand
GCCTCGCCTGGTACGAGTTCGACCCCAACTACTACGGCATCTGGCTCCTCGCCAAGCTCGGCCTCGCCACAAAGGTCCAGACCGCCCGCTACGACCCCGCCAACCCCAAACCCGCCGGCGTCCTCTAGCTCCGCTCAGGTTTAACTCAAGAGCCGTCATTCTGGCGAATCCAGAATCTCCGTATTTCGCCGTTGCCCGTTTTGCTTGTCATTCTGAGCGCAGCGAAGAATCCCCGCATTTCGCTTTTGCTTGTTCTTGCTTGTCATTCCGTAGCGCGGCGAAGGAATCTGCTTTCAACTCACAACTTACAACCAACAACTCTCCTACCCCTCCGGCAGCCCCAACCCCCGCTCCACCACCTCGCCCGCCCGCACCAAATCCACCTCTTTCACCTCCAGCGAGTAGCAGTCCTCGTCCTCCACCCTCCCCTCCGAATTGGCCGCAATGCGGTTCCAGATTCCCGCCTCCTCCAGCACCCGCGCCACATCCTCCGCGTCGCTGCGGTGCCCAAACGCCCCCAGCACAGTCGTCGTCCCATCGTCGATCGCCTCATCCGCGACCTCAACCTCCTGTCCCGGAAACAGCCCCATCTTCTCCCGCAGAATCTCTGTCGCCCGCCGCAGATCGCGCTGCTGCACAATCACCTGTAGCGCCACCGGAGGCCCGCCATAGAACGACCCGCCCCCGCCCTGCTCCTTCGCCACGTCCCGCACCTCGATCTCCATCCCCTCCGCCTCCAGATAATCGATAGCCTCCCCCGCCGCTATCGCATCATGGAACGTCGTCAGCACCACCGTCCCCCTCGCCAACCCCTTCGCCACAGGCTCCGGCCGCATCTCCGGCTCACGCTGCGCACCCGTATAAAACTCCGTGCCAAGATAGGCCCCAGCCCCGGCTAAACGCTCCGCCTCAACACCGAATCCCTCCGCCGCCTCCACCTGCAACCTCCGGCTCCCCATCTCGCTGCGCAGCACGCCTTGCGCAATCTCCGTCAGATCGCCCGGCCGCTCCGCCAACGCCAACAGCTCCTCGTCCGACATCGCGCGATACAATTCGACCAGCCGCTGCCATTGCCCCTCGGTATCCAGCTCATCTCTCATCGCCCGAGAATATCACCTGCCCCGGAACTTCCCGCCCGCCTCTGCGTAGTACACTCAGAACCAAGCCGGACCCCGACGAGGTTGCCCATGATCTTCGTTGCCCTTCTCGCCCTTCTCTACTTCCTGCCAACCATCGTCGCGGCGAATCGCGGCCACGGCATCGCGCTTATCCTCCTGCTCAATCTCTTCTTTGGATGGACGGTCATCGGCTGGTTCATAATGCTCGTCTGGGCGCTCGTCTCCTGCCCCTGCTACCGAGTCGTTCCCGTCCCAGTCGCCTACTACTACTACCCGCCCAACCCCTGGCGCAGATAAAAACTCACCACGTCGCGCCGCGCCGAGAACCGCCCTCACACCTTCGGCGAGAAATCCGTCAGCCGCATAAACGTCGACTCATGCAGTTTCACAAACGCCCCGTCCTTCTCCGTCTCCGCCTGCAGCGCCACCCACTCCGCATCCGCCTTGAACTTTGCCCAGCTCTCGGTCGCCGCCGCACGGCTCTTGTGTCGCAGCATATAGATCAGCGTCCGTCCCGCCAGCGGATCGTCGGTCGGCACCCAATACCCCACCCCATGCATCCCCACACGCGCGAAGATCTTCGTCTCCCGTGTCCGGAACCGCTCCAGTATCCCCGCCTCCTTGCCCTCGTTCAGGTGGTAGATCCTCAGCTCATACACCGTCTCATCCGCAACTCCGCCGCCCGCCGCCTGCGCCGCCAACTCGCCTCCCACGCCGGCTCCCATCATCGCCACCGCTCCCATCCCCATCAACAATTCGCGTCGCTCCATATCGCCTCCATTCCTGTCCCAACACAACATACCAGCAGTCAACCTACAACCTGCAACTCACAACCTGCAACTCCCGATATACTCATCTCCACACCATGAACATCAACCGACGCCGCGGAGCCATCGCACTTGCCATCACCCTCGGTGTGCTCGTAGTTGTCGGCCTCGTCGTCTTCAACATCGCCTGGATCATCCTCAACGAGCGCCGCCTTGCCCTGGTAGTCCTTGGCCTCATTCTCTTCGGCCTGCTCACCGCCGGAGTCGTCCTCAACACCGTCTTCCTGGTCCGCGAAGTCCGCCGCAACGAGCGCCAGGACTCCTTCCTCAACGCCGTCACCCACGAGCTCAAGACCCCCATCGCCAGCATCCGCCTCTACCTCGAAACCCTCCAGCGCCACGCCGTCCCCGAGGAACAACAGCAGCAGTTCTACCAAATCATGCTGGCCGACTCCGACCGTCTCCTCGCCACCGTCGAGCAGGTCCTCAAGGCCGGCGAACTCGGCGCCCGCCGCCCCCAGGACCGCACCCTCATCGAACTCACCCCCCTCGTCTCCGACTGCATCGCCATCACCCTCCTGCGCCACCACCTCCAGCCCGAAGCCATCCAGCTCGCCCCCGTCCCCGGCAACGTCCGCCTCCACGTCCGCGCCGTCTCCGAGGACCTCCGCACCGCAGTCCTCAATCTCCTCGAAAACGCCGTCAAGTACTCTCCCGACTCCGTCGAAGTCCGCTGCTCGCTCTCCATCGTCGAATACAGCAACGTCGCCCTCACCGTCACCGACACTGGCGTCGGCCTTCCCACCGACCAGCTCAAACGCATCTTCAAGCGCTTCTACCGCGTTCCTGGCCGCAACGCCGCGCGCATCCGCGGCACCGGCCTCGGCCTCTTCCTGGTCCGCGCCATCGCCCGCCAGCACGGAGGCAGCATCTCCGCCGCCAGCCCCGGCCCCAACCTCGGCGCCACCATCACCCTCACCCTCCCCCTCGCCAATCCCGTTGCGCATTAGAATCGTCCCTATGAGAGACCCATCACCCCTCATCGCCCTCATCGAAGACGAAGCGCATCTCGCCCAGGGCCTGCTCTTCAACCTCGCCGCCGAGGGATACCGCACTCACCACGAGTCCGACGGCGACGCCGCCCTCGCCTACCTCCTCGCCCCGCCGGAAAAGATCGCCGCCATCGTCCTCGACTGCATGTTGCCCGGCGCCGACGGCTTCGCCATCGCCCGCACCCTGCGCGACGCCCAGTGCTACACCCCCATCCTCATGCTCACCGCCCGCTCCCGCCCCGAAGACATCCTCGCCGGCCTCGAAGCCGGTGCCGACGACTACCTCCCCAAGCCCTTCGACCTCAACATCCTCCTCGTCCGCATCAAATCCCTCCTCCGCCGCACCCAGTGGCAATCCGCCCAATCCCCCGAACCGTCCGCCTCTCCATTCTTGTCATCCCGTAGCGATTCTTTGTTGTCATCCCGTAGCGATTCTTTGTTGTCATCCAGTAGCGCAGCGGAGGGATCTGCTTCTTCTTTCTCTCCATCCCCCGCCGACACCTACACCTTCAACCACCGCACCATCCGCTTCGATGCCCTCGAGCTCATCGCTCCGCACCGCACCACCCACCTCACCGTCATGGAGGCCGACCTCCTCCGCTACCTCACAGACCGCGCCGGCCAGATCGTCTCCCGCAAGCAGATCCTCGAAGAGGTCTGGCGTGTCCGCGAAGACACCGACACCCGCGCCATCGACAACTTCATCGTCCGCCTCCGCCGCTACATCGAGGACGACCCCGCCAACCCCGTCCACCTCACCACCGTCCGTGGCATCGGCTATCGTTTCCTCCCCATCCCCTGAGCGCTACCCACACTTGGCGCTAAAACCCGCTGCGCCCAATGATTGCGTCTTTGTCCACGAACAATACGTCTCAACCTCTAGTCACCTACTCGGAGTCTGCCATGAAATCGTTTCGCTTTGCCCGCCTGTCCTGGCTTCTTGCGTTTGCATCCCTCTCGTTGTTCGTGCCGTCGTTGCGCGCTGCTCAGGCTGCCCCGGCTGCTAACACGCCAAAATCCAGCGCCGCAGTAACGGTTACCGATAACGGCCGCTCCTGGACGCTCGACAACGGGATTGTCAAAGCCACCATCACCAAGGACAGCGGCTCAATGCCATCGCTCCTCTATCATGGCGTCCAGATCATGGCCGCCAGCGGTGGCACATGGGAACACACTCCGCAGGGCGCGCCCCAGGTCACCAACTCCATCTCCATCGACCCGGCAACCAACGGGGGCGTGCGTGCCGAGGTCTCGATTAAAGGCATCTCCGGCGGCACGCACATGATGACGCCCGGCGCTCCCGGCGGCGGCACGCTCTGCGACATCGAGCTTCGCTATTCACTGGGCCGCGGAGACAGTGGCATCTACGTCTACTCCATCCTCTCTCATCCCGCCTCCTACCCCGCCGCCGGAGTAGGCGCGGAGGACCGCTACATCACCCGTCTCAACCAGGCATTCGACTGGATCACCGTGGACAAGGACCGCAACATGCTCGAGGCCGCGCCCACGGACTGGGGCACCGGAGTGGTCGTCCACGCCAAAGAGCAGCGCATCATGAGCAAGGGCGTCTACAAGAACTCCGTCGAGCACAAATACAGCTACTCCGGCATGCAGTACAAGACCAAGGCCTACGGCTGGTCCAGTACGAAGTACCATATTGGCGCGTGGTTCATTAACCCCACCATCGAGTACCTCAGCGGTGGCCCTACCCGCATCGACCTCGACGCCCACTTCGGCGACAACGGCAATCCCGAGCCGATCATCCTCGACTACTGGCACAGCGGCCACTACGACGGCACGCGCGCTCAGATTGCCGCCGGCGAGAAATGGTCCAAGGTCATCGGCCCCATCTTTGTTTACGTCAACTCGCTGGACAAGCCCAAAGCCACCACTCAGGCTGAACTCGACACGCTGTCCGCAACGGCGGGCAACCCGACAGTGCCAGCCAGTTGGACCGATAACGCGAATGCCTTGTGGCAGGACGCGCTGGGACAGTGGAAGAAGGAAAATACAAAGTGGCCCTACGGCTGGGTGAATGGCGTTGACTACACACCTCTGGCCCAGCGTGGCACCGTCACCGGACAGATCGTGCTCAACGACCCTCTGGCGCCCAAGGGGTCTTCGACCAGGCTGCCTCACCTCACCGTCGGCCTCACCCATCCGGACGCCGACCCGGCGACCATGGCCCGCCTCGCGCGGCCAGGTCCACCGGCAGGATTCGCAGCAGCACCAGGCGCAGCACCAGGCGCAGCACCCGCAGCAACACCCGGAACCAGGCCAGCGGGCGGACCCGGAGCATCAGCACCAGGAACCGGACCGGGAGCCAGGCCGGGTGGTTTCGGCGGGTTCGGCAACTTCACCCCAAATCCCGATGCCGGCAGTTGGATTCATGAAGCCAAGTACTACCAGTTCTTCAACGATGGAACCGAAGACGGCAAGTTCTCCATCACCAAGGTCCGTCCCGGCACATACACGCTCCATGCCACCGCCGATGGTGTGCTGGGCGACTTTGCCCAGGCCAATATCACCGTCGAACCCGGCAAAACAGTGGACTTGGGCAAGCTGGTCTGGAAGCCCGTCCGCTTCGGCAAGCAACTCTGGGAGATCGGCTACCCAGACCGAGCTGCCGACGAGTTCTTCAAGGGCGACGGCTCCAACTACTGGCTCTGGGGCTGGAACATGCGCTACGCCCTGTTGTTCCCCAATGACCTCACCTACACGGTCGGCAAGAGCGATTGGCACAAGGACTGGTTCTTCGAGGAGGTGCCCCACGCAACCAACTTGTCTTTCGTGAACCCCGATGCCAGGGACCCCGCCAACCAGCGTTTTGGCTGGGTCAAAGCCGAGTCCCTCACCCAATATCCGCAAACCAATCAGCGCGGCCCCTGGGAGGTTTACGGCAGTGGCCGGGCCACGGTCTGGACCATAAAGTTCAACCTGCCCAAGCCAGTGCAAGGTCTCGCTGCCTTGCGAGTGGCGCTGGCTGGTGTCGATGGACTCCGCGGCGGACTTGCCGTTGCGGTCAACGGGCAAAGTGCCGGAGCCATCGGCGACGGCAGCAACCCGGACAACGCCCGGCTGATCGGCACCAATGCCATCCGCTACAACACCGACAAGGGCCTCTGGCAGCAGCGCACGCTGAAGTTCGACGCCGCCCTGCTCAAGCCCGGAGTCAATGAGATGACCTTCACCGTCCCCGCCGGCGACCTGCAAAGCGGCGTCGTGTGGGACTACCTCCGCCTCGAGCTGGACGAGAACTCCAAACCCCCAACCGCAACTCCCCCGCCAGCAGTTCGATAGTTGTTCCGGCTCCCCCACTCATCGCAGCCGGTTCGCGATGAGTGGGAGGCCCCGCCGCAAATCGCGTGCCACCACTCTAGAACCGTCATCCTAAGCGGAGCAGTTCGCGTTCTTTGCGAACTGCGCAGTCGAAGGACCCCGACGAAGCCCGCACCGCCGCAACCCTCCGCCCCTTTCTCCCACAGAACTCTCGCCGTTGCCTGTTCTTGCTCGTCATTCTGGCGCAGCCACCTGAGAGTCGTCATTCTGGCGCAGCCAGAATCTCCGTATTCCGCTTTTGTCTGTTTTTACTATCATCCTGAGCGGAGTCTGAGCGGTTCGTATCGCACCGCCGCAACCGCCCGTACCGTTCTCACAACAACATCACACTTCCAGCTCACGGCCCATAGCTGAAACACAAATCTCGACCGTTACTTTGCATAAGACACATCCAGCCAGTGCTCAAGTGACATATTCGGTTCCTCCGGGCTGCTGGTGGGATCAAAATTCTTTATGCAGGAATCGAACGTCTCCTTCTCATTCTTCATTCCGCTGCTGAGCTCGGTCTGGGACTTGGCCACTCCGCTATCGGACAGTTTGGGAAACTGCGCGCGGAGGCTGTCGATCATCTTTGCATCGGGATCCACAGGGAGTTGCTTGGCCGCGGCGCGGATGCGCTCGGCCTTGGCAGTGTCGTCCAACTCAGGTTGCGCAAGGATCGGTTCAGTCAGGCTCAGGATGCGTTGCTGTTGCGTCTCTCTGCCTATCTGATGGGCGACCATGCCTGCGGCCAGCGTCCTATCGCCTTCGTAGCTGCCATCGGCAAACAGTACTGCCCCCAGAGTCATGTACTCTGGCAGCGGCTTCTCCACATATCTTCCGTTGACCAACCTCCCGCGAGGTCCGATGTAAACCCTCATCTGGTAGCTTGCGCCCGGCGCAATCAACTCATCGCGCACGCCTCTCACCTCGCCCATGTTCCAGATGTCTCCATCTTTCAGGCTGCCCAGATGCACCGCCATCACAGCCTTGTTCGACAGGTTGTGCACTGTCACTAAGCCAATGCTCCGGTTCTCAGGGGAATAATCGATCCGCAGCGAAGGCGCATTGCTCCGCGTCGGCGGATGATATGGGTTGTCGGACTGCGCCGATACGATCCTGAGCGTCACCGGTTCCAGACCCGCCTGCTCCATCGCGGAGATCGTAACCGAATCGTTCAGTTTTCCGGAGTAGCTGCCCAGGGCCTCACTCTCCAGTGTCTCCACCGAAATCGGCCTAGCTTTCAGGTCAATTTCACCGTAGTACGCGCTCGCGGCGATCGTCACCAGGTCGCCGTCCGCCTTGTATTCCAACTTGATCGCCGAGGGCTTGCGAATCCCCGGCCCGGCGTTTGCCAACCGATGCAGGTACCCTTCGTAAAGCACCTGGCTGGAACCAGCGCCGACTGGTACATAGCTCGGTGGCACCCCATTGATGCCGGGGACCTCAATCGCGAACTTCGCTTCCGGAGCCGGCGTTTGCGCCCTGCCCATGCCCATGCAAACGCAACTGACTGCCAGCAACCGAACAATAATTCGCGCATTCATAATTGCCTGAGATTGTAGCGCAACCCGCCGGGTGCCCCGTTCTTCGCTTTTCTAGCGAAGGGTGGGTTACCGCCGGGAGCGAAGTGGGTGCCCCATACCGCGACGCTTAACCCGAAGCTTTATATCTCCTCTAGCCCAACCCATCCTCTGCGGAGTACCATTCGCCCCAAGAGGCTCCCAGGCCTCGCCGTCTTCCCCGGCAAGGAGGCACTCCATGTCGAAGTGCACACTGCGCAGCATCTTCACCGTCCTCATCTACGCCGGAGTCGTCATCTTCCTCTTCCCGTACTTCATCGGTCGCCTCACCAACGTCGGCTTTTTCGTCCTCGCCGGCCTTGGCCTCGCGGTCGTCTGCGGCGTCCTCCGCTGCTGCTGCACCGAAGGCGAAGAGGGAGACTGCCCCGTCGACCCCGCTCCCACCCCGCCCATCCACCACTCCGCCACGCACTAGCCCCCGACGAACAAGTTGAAGCGCCGAAGGCGCGCTCTATACCAGCCTATGGCGTAGCTATAGGTGCAGATATAGAAAAATCGAAGAGGGCTGAAGGCCCGATCTATGTGCCTTCGACCAAAATTGCATCCCACACCCACTGAACGCACTCTACTCGTTAGATGCCCGAAACTTCGCCATCAACCCGCGAACCTCGCCCGCTGCGCAGACTCGTCGCCGCCACGTTGATGCTCGTCTTCCTATCGCCGCTCGTTCTGCATCTCTTCGCCGCATCCGCAGGCCCTGAATCCTCATTGCCAGCCTGCTGCCGCCGCCACGGCAAGCACCACTGCACTATGACGATGGAGATGATGGCGATGCTCGCAGCCTCCAGCGGCCCTGTACTGACATCTCCGCCCTGCCCGCTCTATCCAGCAGCGGCCACGCCCGTCCGCATCGTCACCGCGTACTTCGCCGCGCTGCCGCCGCTCTCGATCGAAATCCAACGCGATCCCTCGCCGCCCGCGCCAACTCTGCTACGCATCTGCACCCTCTCCATCACATCGAACTGCACCCGCGGCCCTCCCGCGCGCCTCGCCTAAGCGCCCGCAACCTGTCTCAATGACTCATTCCAGCTCGGCCTCGTCGCTCAGCGATGCGCGCCCCCTGTCTCGTCACGACCTCGTGACCACGGAGCCTCATGCGTTCTTCTCTCCAAAAACTCTCTCTCGTGCTCGGACTCTGCCTGCTCTCCGTCTTCATCGCGCGCGCCACCGTCTTCTCCCAGCTTCAGGGCGTCGTCCACGATCCGCAGCATCGCCCGCTTCCCGCCGCGCACATCACGCTCGCCGCCGCGCGCTCCGCCTTCACGCTCTCCACCGACACCAACTCCGAAGGCGTGTTCACCCTGCCCAACATCCCCCTCGGCGACTACACCGTCACCGTCACTCACGCGGGCTTTGCAACGCTGCAGCAGTCGCTCACCCTTCACTCAGACACCACACCCATCCTCCACTTCCAACTCCAGATCGCCAGCGTCTCGCAGTCCGTCAACGTCACCGCCGAGACGCAAACCGCCAGCGTCGACACCGTCACACCCACCACTCTCCTCTCCCGCACCGACATCGCCCAAACTCCCGGCGCAGACCGCACCAACAGCATGGCCATCATCACCGACTACGTCCCCGGCGCCTACATGAGTCACGACATGCTGCACATGCGCGGAGGCCATCAAGTCGAATGGCTCATCGACGGCGTCGAGATCCCCAACACCAACATCGCATCCAATCTCGCCGCACAGATCGACCCCAAAGACATCGACTATCTCGAAGTCCAGCGCGGCAGCTACACCGCCGACGTTGGCGACCGCACCTACGGCGTCTTCAACGTCGTCCCACGCACCGGCTTCGAGCGTGACCGTCAGGCCGAGCTCGTCCTCTCCGCCGGCAACTTCCTCCAGTCCAACGACCAGCTCAGCCTCGGCGACCACAACCAGAAGTCCGCCTACTACGTCAGCCTCAACGCCAACCGCAGCGACTACGGCCTCGCCCCGCCCATCGCCGCGGTCTATCACGACGCGGACAACGGCTACGGGGCCTTTGCCTCGCTGATCGTCAACCGCACCGCGAAGGATCAACTCCGCCTCTTTTCGCTCGAGCGCGCCGACTACTTCCAAATTCCCCTTGACCCCAGCACCACCGACTTCGAGGCCAAGCAGTTGAATCCGCCCTACGGCACCAGCAAAACCTGGGACAATCAGCACGAGACCGACATCGCCGAGGCTCTCTCGTACCTGCACACATTCAGCCCTACCACCGTGCTACAAATCTCGCCCTTCGTTCACTACAACAAGGCCGACTATGCATCCAACCCCAACGACGTTCCCGTCGCCACCACCTACAACCGCGCATCCAACTACGCAGGCGCGCAGGCGGCCATCACCACCACCCTCGCGCGCAACACTCTGCAAGCCGGCCTCTACTCCTTCGGCCAGCACGACAGCGACCTCTTCGCCGCCATCTTCAACGATCAAAGCTTCACCAACTTCTCCAACCCCGCCTCCGCATCTGCCGGCCTGCTCGAAGAGTACGTCTCAGACAACTTCAAGCCCACCGACTGGCTCACGCTCATCGCGGGCCTGCGTCTGGCGCACCTGCAAAGTTCCTTCACCGGGAACGAAGTCGATCCGCGCTTCGGCGTCGCGCTGCGCCTGCCACGCATCGATTGGGTCTTTCGCGCCTTCTACGGACGCTTCTACCAGCCTCCGCCGCTACTCACGGTGCAGTGCGGCACAAGCACCTCGGCATCGACCACTCCCACCAACTGCGCCGTCGAATCCTACGCCTTGAACAACGGGGCCAGCTTTGCGTCGCTGCATGGCGAGCGCGACGAGGAGCATCAGTTCGGCTTGCAAATCCCCTTGCCTGGTCCCGCAAAGGGCTGGCTGCTTGACGTCGTCAACTTCAAAACCCGAGCCAACAACTTCCTCGACCACTCCAACATCGGCGAGTCCAGCATCTTCTTCCCTATCACGGATCAGGGAGCGCTAGTCCGCGCTTGGGAGTTGACCCTCCGCTCGCCGCGCATCGCCCACTTCGGCCAGGCCCACCTTGCCTACTCCAATCAGATCGGCGAACAGATTGGGGCCATCACCGGCGGCCTTATCTGCTACGGTGCGTCGGCCCTTCCAACCGATCCCTGCTATGTCGCGCCCGGTTACTCACCACTCGATCACGACCAGCGCGACACCCTCAACATCGGCTTCATCGCCTCGCTCCCAGCGCACGCCTACGCCTCCGCCAACTACTACTTCGGCTCCGGCTTCCACAACGGCGCGCCCGATCCATCCACGCCCTATCCCAACCAGTATCTCCCATACAACACCACCTTCGACCTCGCCTTCGGCAAATCCATCACCGAACGCATCTCTACCTCCATCACAGCCACCAACGTAGCCAACCGCCGCGTCCTGCTGGACAACTCCCTCACCTTCGGCGGCTTCCACTTCAACGACCCCCGCCAGATCTATGCCGAACTCCGCTTCCGCTTCCACTTCTAAACTCCCGCCGCGCTATACACTTATTTCCAGCACCGTATGCGCCTGCTCACCAGATACATCCTTCGCGAAGTCGTCTCCTACGCTCTCCTTGGCGCGGTCCTCTTCACCTTCGTGCTCTTCATGCGCGACCTGCCCAAGATTCTCGAGCTGGTCGTCCGCGACTCCGCCTCCCTCACCGACGTCCTGCGCATCTTCGCCTACACTCTACCCAACACCCTCACCGTCACCCTGCCCACCGCGGTCCTCGCGGGAATCCTGCTCGGCCTCTCCCGCCTCGCCGCGGACAGCGAAGTCACCGCCATGCGCGCCTGCGGCATCGGCGCCATCAGGATCGTCTGGATCGTCTCCATCCTCGCATTCATCGCGCTCGACCTCGGCCTGCTCAACGCTCTCTACTTCGCACCGCGCGCCGCCACCAACCTGCTCAAGCTGGAAGACCATCTCAAAACCTCGCAAGCCTCCTTCGAGGTTCAGCCCCGCGTCTTCTACGAAGACTTCAAGAACTACGTCCTCTACGTCCAGGACATTCCCTCTGGCGGAACCGCCGCCTGGCACCACATCTTCCTCGCCGATCTCACCCAGCCTGCAAATCCCAACGTCACCACCGCCGACCAGGCTCTCGTATTCAACCCTGGAAACGCCAGCTCGCAAGACCTCCGCCTCCACCTGCTCGACGGAGGCCAGCACCAGATCTCCCCCACCAATCCAGACCAGTACGACATCTCCACCTTCGCCTCCACCGACCTGCCCCTCCAGTTCAACTCCCAGGATGACACCCACGTCTCGCGCTCAGACACTCCCCTGCACGCGCTCTCGCTCCATGAACTTCTGCAACGCATCCACTCCGCCGGCCCCAACCCGCAATCCCTCAGCTCCGCCGACGCCCGCGCCGCCCGCATCGAACTCAACCTCCGTTTCTCCTATCCCTTCGCCTGCATCGTCCTCATGCTCATCGGCGTCCCACTCGGCCTTTCGTCCCGGCGCGGTGGCAAGAGCATTGGCGTTGTCCTCACACTGCTCCTCGTCTTCGCCTACTATCTCATCTCCAACATTGGCGTCGCATTTGCCAAGTCCGGCCATCTCTCCCCCGTCCTCGGTGTCTGGGCCGCCAACCTTATCTTCACCGCCTTCGGCATTCTCCTCTTGCAACAACTCGCCGGAACAGGATTTCTCCTCAACTTCTTCACCTCCATCGCCGCATCCCTCGGCAAAGTGCTCTCCCACATCGCCCCCTCGCGCATCAGTTCATCCCTAGCGCGCCTCACCCGTTCCAAGTCCCGCCCAGCCGTCAGCGCAGCCACCGCACACATCGCATCCATCCACGCATCCAACGACGACGCGCCCAACTCCATCCTTCCCACCCACGCGCACGTGCTCCATCCCCACCCAACTCTCGTCCAGCGATTGAGAAGCCTCTTCAACACCAACTTCCCTCTCCTGCTCGACGAGTACGTCATGCGCGCCTACGCCACCAACTTCATCCTCTCCCTCGGCACATTTGCCCTGCTCTTCATCGTCTTCACCTTCTTCGAACTCATTGGCGACATCGTCCGCAATCACACCGCGCTCCTCACTGTCGGCGACTATCTCCTCAACCTCATCCCCTACATCGTCTCCACCGTCACTCCGCTCTGCTCGCTGCTTGCCGTCCTCATCACCTTCAGCGCGCTCAACCGCAGCTCCGAGCTCACAGCCATGAAGGCCACCGGCATCAGCCTTTACCGCGTCGTCGCTCCCGTCGTCGTTCTCGCCGCCATCCTCTCCGCCGCCCTTTTCGCCTTCAACGAGTCCTATCTCCCCGATGCAAACCGCCGCCAGGAGGCGCTCCGCGCCGAGATCAAAGGTAAGCCCGCACAGACCTTCCTCCTCCCCGGCCGTCAGTTCATCTCCGGCCAGTCCAGTGCAGCCGGCTCACCCGCCCGGATCTTCTACTACCAGGCCTTCGACCCAGACCGCGACCTCTTCGCCAGCCTTACCGTCTTCGAGTTCGATCCCCAGTCCTTCACCCTCCAGCGACGTATCTTTGCCAAGAGCGTCCGCTGGGATTCCACCGCCAACCAATGGCTCTTCAACAACGGCTGGCAACGCACCTTCGCCAGGCAGACCATCGCCTCCTATCAGACCTTCACCCTCGCCAGCTTCCCCGATATCCACGAGCAACCCAGTTACTTCATCAAGGAAGAGAAACAGTCGCAGGAGATGACCTACGGCGAGCTCACCGCCTACATCGCTGACCTCAGCCAGTCCGGCTTCGACACCATTCGTCTCCGCGTCCAGCTTGAACGCAAGATCGCAGACCCAGTCATCACCCTCATCATGGCCATTCTCGCCGTCCCCTTCGCCCTCTTCATGAGCAAGCGCGGAAGCCTTGTCGGCATCGCCACCGCCATCGCGGTCGCCATCTCCTACTGGGTCGTCGCCGGAATCTTCAGCTCCCTGGGAGACATCAATACCCTCCCTCCTCTGCTCGCCGCCTGGTCCCCCGATCTCCTCTTCGCCATTATCGGCTCCTACCTCATCCTCCGCACCCCCACCTAACCCCACATATTGTTTAAATTATGTAAATTAGGAAGTGATATGAAAACCATCTTTCCCCTCTCCGTCCTCGCCCTAGCCATCGCTGCGCTTCCGATCGCAGCACAGACCGCCAACCCGGCCGCCTCTTCCGCCGCGAAGAAGACCGCAACCAGCACGCCGGCCGCCGCCGCAACGCAGCCCGCGCGCGGCTGCGTCAAGCTGCCCACTCTCTCCCCCAAAATTCCCGCGCTTCCCGCCGGCCTCTCCTGCGCCAAGCCGCTCTACACCATCACCACAAATCCTCCTGCTAAACTCTCCGACATCTCTCCCATGGAGGACCCCGGCCTGCGCGATGCCGTCGGCATTCCGTTGCCCGTCTCCATCACGCTCAGCTACATCGACACCAAAGTCGGCAGCGGTGCTCTCCTCGTCCCGCGCAAGTGGTACACCATCCAATACACCGGCTACCTCGTCGATGGCACCAAGTTTGACTCCTCCTTCGACCACCCAGACCACGCCCCCCTCTCCTTCCAGCAAGGTCCACAAGGCCCGCAAGGTCAGCGCCAGGTCGTTCCCGGAATGGACACCGGCCTCGACGGCATGAAGGTCGGCGGCAAGCGCCGCCTCTTCATTCCCTGGCAACTCGCCTACGGACCCAGCGCTCACGCAAACATCCCACCAAAGTCCATGCTCATCTTCGACGTCGAACTCGTCAGCCAGAGCGACAAGGACCCCTCGCCTAAGCCTCCTGCGCCTCCAGTCGCCGCACCCAAGCCGGCAACTCCACCCGCACCAGCCACTGCACCAACACCGGCCGCCGCGCCTGCGCCAGCCGCCGCACCAACACCGGCTGCCGCACCCGCACCAGCCACCGCGCCAGCCGCGCCCAGACCATAACCGTAACCTCTGAATCGAAAGCAGGCCGGGAGCGCTCATTGCTCCCGGCCTTCTTTTTTGTCTTCTCATCACTGCGCTCTTCATCCTGAGCGCAAAACAATTCCGCGCTACCCTCTATACTTAACTCAGGCCCTCCACCCAAAATCCCCACAAAGGAGCCTCCCATGCTGCATCATTCCCTCGAAGCTCTTCGTATGACCGGCATCATGGCATGGCAGATCCTCTGGGCGCTCTCGCTCGGCTTCCTTCTCTCCTCCATCGTCGAAGCCGTCGTCTCCAAGGCCCAGCTCTCCCGTCTCCTGCCAGACTCCTCGCCAAAGACCATCCTCAAGGCCACCGCCCTCGGAGCCGCATCCTCCTCCTGCTCCTACGCCGCCACGGCTCTCGCCCGCACCCTCTTCCGCAAGGGGGCCGACTTCATCGCCGCCATGGCCTTCCAGTTCGCCTCCACCAATCTGGTCGTCGAACTCAGCGTTCTCCTCTGCGTCCTTCTTGGCTGGCAATTCATGGCTGCCGAATTCGTCGGCGGTCCCATCATGATCGCCCTCCTCGTCGTCCTTCTCCGAGCCACCCTACGCCCGCGCATCATCGAAGCCGCCCGCGCCCATGCCAATCGCGGCCTCGCCGGTCGCATGGAAGGCCACGCCGCAATGGACATGAGCCTCCACGAGGGCACCTTCCTGCAAAAAATATCCTCCCGCCAAGGCATGACGGCCACCAGCCACTACTACTGGATGGACTGGTACGGGCTCATCCCAGACGTCGCCCTCGGCCTGCTCATCTCCGGCGTCCTCGCCGCCTTCGTCCCATCCAGCTTCTGGCAGGCCTTCTTCCTCTCGGGGCACCCCCTCCTCACCCGCATCTGGGGCCCGCTCATTGGCCCGCTTGTCGCCGTCCTCTCCTTCGTCTGCTCAGTCGGCAACGTCCCCCTCGCCGCCGTCCTCTGGAACGGAGGTATCAGCTTCGGCGGAGTCATCAGCTTCCTCTTCGCAGACCTCCTGATCCTCCCCATCCTCAACATCTACCGCAAGTACTACGGCCTCAAGGTCGCCGCCCTGCTCGCTGTCACCTTCTACATCGCCATGGCCGGCGCCGCTCTCATCGTCGAAGCCCTCTTCTCCGCCCTTCACCTCATCCCCGCCCACCATCAGCTAGCCATCATGCACGCCGCCATCACCTGGAACTACACCTCCGTCCTCAATCTCATCTTCCTCGCCCTCAGCGCGCTCCTCCTTCTCCGCTTCCTCCGCACCGGCGGTCCCGCCATGTTGCGAGAGATGAGCAACGCCCCCGCCAACCCCACCGCCGCTCCCCACTCCTGCTGCCACTCCGAACCTGAGCCCGCCGCGCCCACGCACTCCTGCTGCCACGCAGAACCTGCGCCAGCGCCCACTCATTCCTGTTGCCATTCAGAGCCGGAGCCACCCCCACCGCCCACCCACTCCTGTTGTCATCATGAATAGTTCGAGAGTCAGCCACAGCTCTCGCTGACTTGCTAACTTGCTGACTTGCTGACTCGCTAACTTGCTACTCTGAATCCATGCTCCTTTACGCCGCCACCACCAATCCCGGCAAGCTCCGCGACTTCGCTCACGCCGCCGCCTCCTCGCCCTCCATCCGCATCGAACCCCTCCCCGGCCTCAATACCATCCCCGCCCCGCCCGAGGACGAACCCACCTTCGAGGCCAACGCCCGCCTCAAGGCCATCTACTACTCCCTCCGCACCCCCAACCTCCTTGTCCTCGCCGACGACTCCGGCCTCGAAGTCGCCGCCCTCGACAACGCCCCCGGCGTCCGCAGCGCCCGCTTCGCCGCCGACCTCGCCATCCCCGCCGCATCCGACACACCCGACAACCGCAACAACGCCGCCCTCCTCGCCGCCCTCGCCGCAGTCCCCGAATCCCGCCGCCAGGCCCGTTACCGCTGCTCTCTCGCCCTCGCCCGCAATGGCGAAGTCCTTCTCACCGCCGACGGCACGGTCGAGGGCCTCATCCTCACCGCCCCGCGCGGAACCGGCGGCTTCGGCTACGATCCCCTCTTCTTCCTTCCCCACCTCAACCGCACCATGTCCGAACTTCCTCCCGCCGACCGCCTCGCCCTCAACCACCGTGGCCGCGCCCTCACCGCACTGCTCAGCAGCTTAGCAACCAGCTAGCCGTCTTTCGCTGACTCGCTAACTCGCTGACTTGCTAACTCGCTGCCTTCGCAGGTTGACGCTTCCCCCTCCACGCGAAATAATCACTTGCCACCGTCAATCTCCGAGCGCGAATCCACAGCGGCTCGATCGGCATCCCAAACGGTAGCCATTCACAGGAGCAGTACCCATGGCAACATCCGCACCGCCCGCCCCATCGCACGCCGCCGTGCGCGGAATCAAGAAAGTTCAGCCTCTCCGCCCAGACACTGGCCACTCCTTCCTCTGGCGCAAGCTGCACTCCCTCTCCGGCCTCGTCCCCATCGGCGCGTTCCTCATCGAGCACATCCTCTCCAACATCGAAGCCCTCGGCGGTCCGGCGGCCTACGGACATCAGGTGCGCCTGCTCAACTCGCTGCCTCAGGTCCGCGTGCTCGAGTGGGCCTTCATCTTCATCCCACTCGCCTTCCACGCCATCTACGGCCTGGAGATCGCCCTGCGTGGCCGCGCCACCGTCAACATCTACCCCTGGGCCGGCAACTGGGGATATCTCACCCAGCGCATCACCGGCCTCATCGCCTTCGCCTACATCATCCAGCACGTCTGGCGCCAGCGCTTCTCCGGCGTCATGCTGCCGGAGCATCCCGGCGCAGCCTTCGCCAAGGTCCAGCACGAACTGCATAACCCCTGGATGCTCGCCCTCTACATCCTCGCCATGATCGCCACCTGCTGGCACTTCTCCTACGGCATCTGGCTCTTCGCCGCCAAGTGGGGAATCACCCCCGGCACACGCGCACGCCACCGCTTCGGCCAGCTCTGCGCGGTCTTCGGGACCATCCTCTGCATTCTGGGACTCGCCAGCATCTACGCCTTCGTCGGCAACCCCAAGTACGCCAACGCCCCCGCCGACGCCTTCGCCCCACCCGCCATCACCCAACCCGCGCCTGTCGCACCACCTAATTCCACCAACCCATCCCAACCGGGCGAGGTTCGATAGACACATGAGCGACTATCCATTTGAGTGGAAGGGATCGGGGCCCCTCGTTGACGCGCTGAAGAGACCATTAGAATTGATCTCTTTGATGCTGGACAAACACGGCAAAGTCGAAACGGTAACTTTCTGGGCTGACCATGCGAACGGGGTCCGTGTCCACTCATATATGCATGATGTTGCCGAGAGAGTTGAAGTCGGAGTGCTGTCATTTGAGCTCGCCTCGCAGACGACAGAAGGCGAGTATCTTATACGATTCGATCAGATACTCACGCCGTACCTAGTTTCGAAACTGATAATACTTGAGTCGGGAAAAGTCCTAGAAAGTGGCCTCGTTCTCCGCTTTGTGGACGGACAAGAATTTCTAGTCGTTCCAAGCGATTTCCCTTGCTGCTTAACAGTCAAGACTAAGGGGATCGACCTTCCCAAGACCTTACCCAATACTGAGTATTCGCTTGATCGTTACGACGCGTTCGACATGTCGTAACGCGAGGAGCCTAATTCATGGCAGCATCACCCCGCATCATCGTCATCGGAGGAGGCCTCGCCGGTCTCTCCGCCGTCATCAAGATCGCCGAAGCCGGCGGCACCGTCGACCTCTTCTCCATCGTCCCGGTCAAGCGCTCGCACTCCGTCTGCGCGCAGGGAGGCATCAACGCCGCCAAGGACCTCAAGGGCGAGGGCGACACCGTCCTCAAGCACTTCGACGACACCGTCTACGGCGGCGACTTCCTCGCCGACCAGACCCCCGTTCGCGACATGACCGCACGCGCTCCCGCCATCATCGACCTGCTCGACCGCATGGGCGTCCCCTTCAACCGCACCCACGAGGGCCTGCTCGACTTCCGCCGCTTCGGTGGCACGCTCTACCAGCGCACCGCCTTCGCCGGAGCAACCACCGGCCAGCAACTTCTCTACGCGCTCGACGAGCAGGTGCGCCGCCACGAGGCGGAAGGCAAAGTAACGAAGTACGAGGGCTGGGAGTTCCTCTCTGCCGTAATCGACGCCAACGGAGTCTGCCGCGGCATCTGCGCCCTCGACCTCCGCTCCATGGAGACGCGAACCTTCCCCGCGGACGCGATTATTATCTGCACCGGCGGCATCGGCGCCATCTTCGGCAAATCCACCAACTCCGTCGTCTGCACCGGCTCCGCACAGTCCGCCCTCTACCAGCAGGGAGCGGTCTACGCCAACGGCGAGTTCATTCAGGTCCATCCCACCTGCATCCCCGGCGACGACAAGCTCCGCCTCATGTCCGAGTCCGCCCGTGGCGAAGGCGGCCGCGTCTGGGTTCCCCGCGACAAGCTCGACAAGCGCGTCGCCCGCAGCATCC
>Ga0302267_10003167_pt1 | contig 19166 bp, 29 predicted proteins | sample III_Bog_E1_3_FD_194555 | JGI IMG/M metagenome (GOLD analysis project Ga0302267, IMG submission 194555) | Peat permafrost microbial communities from Stordalen Mire near Abisko, Sweden - III_Bog_E1_3 | ecosystem: Environmental > Terrestrial > Soil > Wetlands > Peat | place: Sweden: Abisko... | reverse complement strand
AAAACAGCCCCAATCGACGAAAAAATCGCTTCGCAAAACTCAACCCACCCAAAATACCGAGTTTTTCCGCAGCCTGTAAAGGCCCGCCCTATTCGTTTGTCATTCTGAGCGCAGCGAAGAATCTCCCCATTTCGCCGTTGCCTGTTCTCTGTCCGAACCACCCAGAAAACTGTCCTCCTGAGCGAAGCCGAAGGACCTGCGGTTGTCTGTTCTTGCTGTCATTCTGAGCGCGTCTTTCGAGCGCGAAGAACCCAGACGCACTCTGCATCACCTCAACCGCCCACCCCTTTCCCCCAAAAACTCCCGCCCATAGCTCACATCTCATAGCCGAAGCAAAAAAACTTCGCGCCGCACCCCTCAAAAACCCCAGCAAAATCGCGTGTCAAGCCCCTCGACGCCCCAAAATCCCCCTAAACCACACCAACCAAACCACATAATTCATTTAAAAAGTTGGCATAGTAGTTATGCTCCGCTTGCTACAATTAATATATGGATCAAATCCATCGAGGGGCAGCTTATACCGCGCGGAAATAAACTCCCGCCGCCCGCTCGCACCGCTCTTTCTCAACCGAATAAGCCGCACCGAATCAATCTTTTACCCGCAACCAACATGGGTCGTCATTCTGGCGCAGCCAGAATCTCTGTCGTTGCCTTTGTTTGTTTTAGCCCGTCATTCTGGCACCGCCAGAATCTCCGTATTGGTCTTGGTTTGTTCGTCATTCTGAGCGAAGCTCAGAATCTCTGTCGTTGCCTTTGTTGCGCAGCTGCACCTACAGGAAATCAGCTCTAACCCTTATGTCCTGAATCTTTTAGCCGCAACGTCAACGCAATCAATATTTTGGCCAACCACATCCAGCGTAACCGATTGATTCCAAACCTCTTGCCCCCAAGATGTTCATTATGAGTATTATCCCTCGGGCCACCACATAACAAACCACTTACGCACCCATCCACCTCCAAGGGGGATGGCAGGGGGTGGGGGAGAACAAGTAGCGAACATATGGAGAACAACTGACAAACAACACCCGCGTTTGCCACGAACCGCTGACCATTCCACTCAATGGCCGCAAACTGAAAGTCTGCTGGGAACAGGATTCATGATCCGCCGCTTGAATCCTGCTCCCAAATCAGACTTAGAAGTTCTCTGGCTCGCCGGCCAAATCGAGGTCCTCGTCGTCATCGTCTTCCTCGTCATCGTCGAAGTCGCCGAAGCTGGCCGCGAGTGTCGCAGCCGGTAACACGGATGTCGGCCCAGGCTGAGGATTGCCCTGCTCGTCAATCTTCATGCCCAGTGAAAGCCCCATCTGCGCAAGAATCTCCTTGATCTCGTTCAGGCTCTTGCGTCCGAAGTTTTTGGTCTTCAGCATCTCGGCTTCGGTCTTCTGGATCAGCTCGCCGATGGTGGCAATGTTCGCGTTCTTCAGGCAGTTGTAGCTGCGCACCGAGAGTTCAAGCTCCTCAACCGAACGGTTCAGGTTCTCGTTGTGCAGCGCAGGCCCATCGAGCAGTTCGTGGCCAGCCTCCATCTCCTCCTCGAAGTTGATGAAGATGCTCATGTGGTCCTTCAGCAGCTTGGCCGAGAGTCCGAGTGCATCTGCGGGGAAGATTGTGCCGTTCGTCCAGATTTCGACCGTTAGCTTGTCATAGTCGGTGATCTGCCCGAGTCGCGCCGCCTCCACCAGATAGTTCACCTTGCGCACGGGCGAGTGCACGCTGTCGACCGGAATGAATCCGAGACCGAGATCGGCATCGAAGTTCTTGTCCGCGGAGATGTATCCGCGCCCGCGCTTCAGGCGCATCTCCATGTCAATCTTGCCCCCGTCGCTGACGGTGCAGATGTACACGTCCTTATCGAGAATCTCGACGTCGCCGTCGGCTTCGATCATACCGGAGGTAATGATGCCGGCTGCGTCTGCGCGCAGATACAGGGCCTTCGGGCCTTCGCCCGCCAGTTTGAAGGGGATCTGCTTCAGGTTCAGGATGATGTCGGTCGCGTCCTCGACCACGCCGCTGATGGACTGAAACTCGTGCAGCACACCCTCGATATGTACGGCGGTGACAGCTGCGCCCTCGATCGACGAGAGCAGAGTCCGCCGCAGCGCATTGCCAATCGTGGTGCCGAAGCCGCGCTCAAATGGCTGCGCGGAGAACTTCCCGTACTTCTCGGTGAGTGTTTCGGTGTCAACGGCAAGACGCTTGGGTTTCCGGAAGCCTCTCCAAAGCATGGGTGTTTCTCCTTTATCCGGCTCATTCGCGATGCATTTTGCGAAGGCGGGTTGGTTCGGTTGCGGGCTAGGTTGTGTGATGTAACGACAGCCTTTGGTTCATGGCCGTTAGCTCACATCTACAGGCTAAGCGCTAACGGCCGATGGCTGCATTACTTGGAATACAGTTCAACAATAAGCTGCTCGTTGACTGGCAGGTTGACGTCCTCGCGGGTAGGCAGCGCGATCAGCCTGCCCGACAGATTTTCGCGGTTGATGTCGAGCCACTGCACGGCGCGCTGGCCGCTGGCGAAGTTCCCCGACTCTTCGAGAATGACAAGCTTCTTCGAGCCTTCGCGAATCTGGATCTCGTCGCCCACTTTGCACTGGAACGACGGGATGTTGACCTTGCGGCCATTCACCTGGATGTGTCCGTGGCGGACGATCTGCCGGGCCTGGCGGCGGCTCATTGCAAAGCCCAACCGGTAGCAGACGTTGTCCAGACGCGTCTCCAACTGCTGCAACAGCAGCTCGCCGGTGACGCCGGTCTTGTTCGCAGCCTTCTGGTAGTAGGCGCGGAACTGCGTCTCCAGCGTGAAGTAGATGCGCTTTGCCTTCTGCTTCTCGCGCAGTTGCAGGCCGTAGCCCACCACCTTCTTCACCTTGCGCGACTGGCCGTGCTGGCCGGGAGGAAAGTTGCGCTTTTCAATCGCGCACTTGTCGGAAAAGCATTTCGCGCCCTTGAGAAACAACTTGGTTGCGTCGCGGCGGCAGAGGCGGCAGACGGGTCCTGTATAACGTGCCATTATTGATTGCTCCTTTACTTCAGGTGACGATCGGTTTACGCGCTTGTCGCGCTTCGTCCCGATCCGGGTTGAATAAGTTGTAAATGGAAAGTGCTAAGAAATAAGTGGCGTTTTCTTGCCACTTATCCCTGTCCACTTACCACTTCATTGATCAGACTCTGCGGCGCTTCGGCGGACGGCAGCCGTTGTGCGGCATCGGCGTAATGTCGCGGATCGAGCGAACCTCGACGCCAGCCGAAGCCAGCGCGCGGATCGCGGACTCGCGCCCGGAGCCTGGCCCCGAGACGCGCACATCCACCGAGCGCAGTCCGTGATCGCGCGCCGCATTGGCTGCACCGACCGCAGCCTGCTGCGCCGCAAACGGTGTTCCCTTGCGTGAGCCGCGAAAACCGAGTGAGCCGGACGACTTCCAGCTGAGCGTGTTGCCCGCCTGGTCCGTAATGGTAACGATCGTATTGTTGAAGCTCGCCTGAATAAAGACAAGCCCGAATGGAACATTCTTCCGTTCCCGCTTCTTGAACTTCTTGTTCTTGCCTGCGGTCTTGGCGCCGCCTGCCTTGTTCTGTGTCTTCGCCATGGGTTATTTCGTCGCTTTCTTCTTGGCGGCAACCGTGCCCTTACGGGGTCCTTTGCGGGTGCGGGCGTTAGTGTGGGTGCGCTGGCCACGAACGGGCAGCGAACGGCGGTGCCGGAGTCCACGGTAGGACTGGATCTCGATCAGGCGCTTGATGTTGAGCGAAACGTCCTTGCGCAGATCTCCTTCGATATTGCCCTGAGTCTCAATGACGTGGCGGATGCGGTTCAGTGCTTCCTCGTCGAGAGCGCCGACCTTTGCGTAGGGATCGACGTTCGCCTCGGCAAGTATCTTTGCCGCGCGCGAGTCGCCAATGCCAAAAATGTGTGTGAGTCCGATGCGCACCTGTTTTTGATTAGGGACATCGACTCCAGCAATACGTGCCATGGGGTTCCTTTTCGTCTGTGCTTGTGGCATTGATGTGGCCACGGAAGCGGGGTTGTCGGTTTGCGGTCATCTCCACCGGGTTCAACGCAAGCCTTGACTTCGGCTAACTAGCCTGGCGGGGCCGGGTACTACAGTGCTATGGCATCGGTACTAGGTGGTAAGTAAAACTAACCTTGACGCTGTTTGTGCTTGGCGTTTTCGCAGATAACGCGAACTACGCCGCGGCGGTTAATGACTTTGCACTTATCGCATATCTTCTTGACGGACGCACGTACCTTCATAAAACTCCTGAATAGCAACCGTTGGCTTTGAACCGGTGGTTTGATCCACTGGCAGGCCAGCGCAGCTTTGACTCTTTGTTTCAGCTAGTTGCTACGAGCTAAAAGCTAGTAGCTGGTTTCGTCTACTTGTAGCGATAGACGATGCGGCCCCGGTTGAGATCGTACGGACTGAGCTCAATCGCAACGCGGTCGCCGGGGAGGATACGGATGAAGTTCTTGCGCATGCGTCCGGAGACGTGAGCGAGGGCCTGATGCTTGTTTTCAAGCTCGACCTTGAACAGCGCATTGGGCAGCGTCTCAACCACCACCGCCATCACTTCAATTGCATCTTCCTTCGACAAACGCTCTCCTTCGACAGGCGGGCAGGCCTCGTACACGGCCCAAACACTCTGTTACCATGTGCCTGCGCACACAGCATTTTAAGTATACCCCGAAATGGGGCCGGAATCCTAACGGGTTAGCACACGAGGCCCATCTTTTGTAATCGCAACCGTATGCTCGAAGTGCGCGCTGATGCTGCCGTCCACGGTAAGCGTGGTCCACCCGTCGGGCAGCACCTTCACCCCAGCCCCACCGGCGTTGATCATCGGCTCTATGGCCAGCACCATGCCGGCCTTCAGCCGAGGCCCTTTGCCGCGCGTACCGTAGTTGGGAACCTGCGGGTCTTCGTGCATGGATTTGCCAATGCCGTGGCCGACAAATTCGCGTACCACGCCGTAACCCTCGGCCTCGCATATCTCCTGCACTGTAGCGGAGATGTCGCCGAGTCGGCCTCCAACCCGCGCCTGCTGAATCGCCTGTTCCAGCGCTTCCTGGGTGACATCGAGCAGTTTTTGGGTGGCGGAACTCGGTGTGCCAACAGCATAGGTAACGGCAGAGTCGGAACAGAAGCCATCCACAATAACACCGCAGTCGATCGATACAATATCGCCCTCGGCGAGGATGCGTGTGGCCGAAGGAATACCGTGGACAACTTCGTCGTTGATCGAGGCGCAAAGTACGGCGGGAAAGCCGTGGTAGCCCTTGAATGCGGAGATGGCGTGCAGCTCATCCATCTTGGCTGCTGCAACCTTCTCTAGATCCATCGTGCTGGCACCGGGCACAACAAACGGTCGGACGGCTTCATGTACTTGGTGCAGAGCCACGCCGGAGCGGCGCATCTTTTCTATCTCGGCGGCGGTTTTAATGAGTATTGCCATAATGGTTGTTGCCAGTCGTCAGCGAGAAGCACGGCGCAGCTTGACGATGACCTGTTCAACAGCGGCGTTGACAGCCTCCACGCTTTGGTCGCCGTTCGCTTCTTCGAAACGTCCCAGATCGCGATAGTGTGCCACCACCGGAGCGGTCTGCGCGTCGAACGTCTTCATGCGCTCGACAAAGACCGGCTCGGTGTCGTCCCCGCGCTGCGTCAAGCTGGCTCCATCGAGATCGCAAACTCCCGCAACCTTCGGCGGATTCGAATACATATTGTAGATGTGCTTGCACGCCGGGCATATCCGTCGTCCCGTGATGCGCTTCAGCAGTTGATCGTACGAGACCACAATGCTGACGGCGATGACAGGAAGCCGCGGCAGAAAGATGGGATCGGTAATTGTGCGGTCTAAAAACTTGGCCTGGTCCAGTGTGCGCGGATAGCCATCCAGGATGTAACCGCGATGGGTATCTTTCTCCTGTAGCCGATGCAGCACCATCTGGTTGACGGTCTCGTCGTCCACCAGCAGGCCGGCACTCATGATCTCCTTCGCCTTGAGCCCCAGTTCGGTTCCTCGAGCGATGTTGCCGCGCAGCAGGTCGCCGGTGGAGATCTGCGGAATTCCGTATTTTACGACCAGCAGTTGCGCCTGCGTACCCTTGCCTACGCCAGGTGCGCCTAAAAGAAGAACCGGCCCGGGCAGAAAATCATTCCCTGCCGGGGCCGTCGAATGCGATGCGGAATTGTTTGTCAATGGGCCCGTCCTACCAGCTGCGTCGTCCACGAATGCGGCCGCTCTTGGGAGAGAAGCCGTCGTAATGGCGCATGATGAGTTGCGATTCCACCTGCTGCACGGTGTCCATGGCTACGCCGACAACGATCAGCAGGCTGGTGCCGCCAAAATAGAAGTTGAAGCCGAACCCGTTGGTAAATACGGGCGGCAGACGATCGAAGAAGGAGCCGATCAGCCACAGGTGGTTAAAGTGGATTCCACTAATAAGGATGGTCGGGATGATGGAGATGATGATCAGATAGAGCGCGCCGACCAGCGTGATGCGGGTGAGCACGTCGTTGATGAAGTCAGAGGTGCGGCGCCCGGGACGAATCCCTGGAATAAATCCGCCGTACTTGCGCATGTTATCGGCGATGTCATCGGGCCGGAAGACGATGGAGATGTAAAAGTAGGCGAAAAAGACGATCGCGGCAATATATAGGATCTCATACCACGGTTCGCCCGGCTGCATGGCCTGAAGGATAGGGCCAAGAAAGTGTGTCTCCCGGAGCGGCCCGCTACCAAAGATACTCATTCCTGAGAACAGCAGTGGCGCGGAAAGAATTGAACTGGCGAAGATGACAGGCATCACTCCGCCGGAGTTGACTCGCAGAGGAAGGTGGGTGGACTGACCGCCCATCATCTTGCGTCCGACGATGCGCTTGGCATACTGCACCGGAATGCGGCGCTCGGAGCGTTCCACAAAGACAATGAACGCGACAACTGCAATCATCGCAGCAACGAGGAGGACGATAACAATGGGGGTCAACGGGCCCCAGGTTTCGTCGCGCGCCTTTGTGTATATGTCCATAATGCCGCGCGGCAGGCCAACGACGATTCCGGTAAAGATCAGCAGCGACATGCCGTTTCCAATGCCGCGCTCGGTGATCTGCTCACCCAGCCACATAATAAAGGCAGTGCCGGCCGTTAGCGTAATAACGCACATCGGAATGAATGCGCCACGCGAAATGGTTACCATCGACACGGAGGAACTGGTCAGCGTCAGGGCGATCGCGAAGGACTGAATAACTCCCAGCAGAACAGTGACGTAACGGGTCCACTGCGTAATCTTGCGGCGGCCAAGTTCGCCTTCTTTCTGCAGCTTGGCCAGCGGCTCATAGATCACAGTGAGCAGTTGAAAGATGATCGACGCCGTGATGTAAGGCATGATGCCCAACGCGAAGATCGTAAGACGGCGAAGATTGCCGCCGGTAAACAGATCGCCAAGCCCCAGCAGCGAACCGGAGTTCATGTTAAAGTACTGCGCAAGTGCGTCCGCGTTGATGCCGGGCGTCGGGATGAACGCCCCCAGACGATAGACCGCCAGCAGACCAAGCGTGAAGAGAACACGCTTGCGGAGATCGGGAATACGAAAGATGTTGGCGAATTTCTCTAACATCAAAACCTCTTCACTGTTGCCAGAAGCGACCGTCGCGGGCCGCTTCCTTGGGGTAAACCCCTATCCTGGTTGAAGGCGCCGGGCAGATGCACTCGGCGGAGTTGCTAGCCGATCAGAACTGCCTTGCCGCCGGCCTTCTCGATGGCTTGCTGCGCGGTTTTCGAAAACTTGTGCGCGTGAATGGTAACCGGGCCGCTCAACTCGCCGTTGTTGAGCACCTTGATTAGGCCGCCCTTCTTGCGCAACAGGCCAAGCGAGACGATCTTGTCGAGGGTGAACTCGGTGCCCGGAGCAGTCGCCAGAATCTCGGCGACGCGGTCCAGGCCAAGCACTGTATACTCCACGCGGAAGACGTTGCTGAAGCCACGTTTGGGCAGACGGCGGTGAAGCGGCATCTGCCCGCCCTCGAAGCCGCGCATCAGCGACGAGCCGGAGCGCGAGCCTTGTCCCTTGTGCCCGCGGGTGGATGTCTTTCCCATGCCCGAACCCATACCGCGTCCGACACGCTTCTTATTTTCATTCGCCTTCTTGGGGGCGCGCAGATTGGAGAGATTGCGGATTGCCATTATCTGTTTCCTCGCTATAACGCCGGCAGGTCATTGCCCGCCGACTCGCATTTAATAAATCACTTGTTAGTTAGCAGTTATTTATTGCTAAGCAAATAACTACTCAATAATTAATCGACGAAGCGAACCAAATGGGGCACCTTCGCCACCATGCCACGAACCGACGGCGTATCTTCGCGTTCGACAATCTGGTTAAGCCTTGTGAATCCGAGTCCCTTGATGACCTGCCTCTGCTTGGTCGGCGTGCATATCTGCGAGCGGAAGTATTGCAGCTTGATCTTTGCGATAATTACAGGTTTGGCCATGGCTAGAGCTCCTCTACAGTCTTGCCGCGCAGTGCGGCGACTTCGGCCTTATTGCGAAGCTGAATCAGCGCGTCAAATGTCGCCTTGATAACGTTGTGCGGGTTGGCCGATCCGAGCGACTTGGTCAGTACATTCTGCACGCCTGCCGAGGTCATCACGGCTCGCACGGTCTTGCCGGCGATAATGCCCGTGCCTTCAGGCGCTGGTTTCAGCATCACCGACCCGGCACCGTAGCGGCCCAACACTTGGTGCGGAATCGTGGTCTGGGTCAGGTTGATCTTGACCAGGTTTTTTTTGGCCGCCTCGATCCCCTTGCGGATGGCCTGGGGAACCTCCTTGGCCTTGCCTGAACCATACCCGACGACGCCCTCGCCTGGGTCTCCAACCACAACCAGCGCGGCAAACGACATATTCTTGCCGCCCTTGACCACCTTGGTGACGCGATTGATCGAAACCACCTCGTCCTTCAGATTGAGCCGGTTCGCGTCAAACTTTTTCTTCATCATTGCCATCTGCCGTACCTCTTTCTGGCTGCCCGTTGGGGCGCCACAGAACCTGAAACTGGAAGCTTAGAACTCGAGACCGGCCTCGCGGGCTGCTTCGGCAAGCGCCTTCACGCGACCGTGGTAGAGATATCCGCCGCGATCAAAGACCACTTTCTTGATCCCCTTCTCCTGCGCTCGCTCGGCGATCAGCTTGCCAACTAACTTAGCTGCCGCAATGTTGCCGCCGTAGTGCTTCTCCTCTGTCTTCTTGCCAAACGAGGACGCCGAAACCAGGGTGACGCCATTAAGGTCGTCGATCAATTGCGTGTAGATGTGGTTCAGCGAGCGGTAGACGTTGAGGCGCGGTCGTTCGGCAGTGCCGGACATCTTCTCCCGGATGCGGGTGTGTACGCGCTGGCGGATGACATTGCGTTCGCGGGGTTTCAGCATAGTCTTGCTTTCCTTCCTAGTGGCGTCGCCAGAGTGCCGGTGACGTTCGGAATAACAAAAGTTATAGGTTGTAAGTACTGAGTTGTAAGTTCCCTTACAAATTAGTACTGTTTTACTTACTTCGCTCCGGTTTTGCCGACCTTCTTCTTCAGTCTTTCTCCAGAGTAGCGAACGCCCTTGTTCTTGTATGGATCAGGCTTGCGCAGGGAACGCATGTCGGCGGCTACCTGGCCCACTTTCTGGCGATCAATACCGGAGATTGTGAGGTGAGTCTGCTTGGGATCGATAACAACCTCGATCCCAGTGGGCAGCGGGAACTCAATCTGGTGCGAAAAGCCAAGGGTAAAAACAACTGTATTCTTTCCCTTCAGTTCGGCGCGGTACCCGATGCCAACAATGTCGAGTTCCTTGCTCCATCCCGTGGTGACTCCAACAACAGCATTGGAGACCAGCGCGCGCGCAAGTCCATGAAACGCGGCCTGCTTGTCGTTCTGTCGTTCGGCAATCAAGTTGCCATCCTTCTGCACCAGGGTAATGCCGCCGGGGAGCATGGCGGTGACCTTGCCCTTGGGGCCCTCCACAAGCACCGTGTTGCCATCTGTACTGACCGTGTACTTGACGCCGGCTGGCATGGGGATTGGCTTTTTTCCGATACGGGACATTCGAGATCCTTTGTGGCTTGCGAGTCGCTCAACGGAAAGCTATTGAGTTCCACTGCAGCCTGGGCATGCGCCCATCGTTCTAAACTTCATGACGGCGATAACAAACCACGCCGGAGTAACTCGTTCAATACCGCAATGAACGGAGCGAAACGCGTCCGCCCGACGCGGCCAGCGTCACCAGACCTCGCAGAGAATCTCGCCGCCAACGCCCTCGCGGCGCGCCTGTCGCCCGGTCATCACGCCCTTTGGCGTGGTCATGATAGATATACCGAGTCCGCCCTGCACGCGGCGAATCTCGTCGCGGCCAAGATACACGCGGCATCCGGGACGCGAGACGCGCTGTAGGTCGCGAATGACAGCCTCATTGTTGGGACCGTACTTGAGATACACGCGCAACACCTTCATGCCGTCCTCTTCGGTCGGCTTGTAATTGGCAATATAGCCCTCCTCCTTCAGAATGCGGGCTATCTCGCTCTTGAGCTTGGAGGCGGGTACGTCGAGCTTCTGGTGGCGCGCGCGGATAGAGTTGCGGATACGCGTCAGAAAGTCAGCTACTGGATCTGTCAGGTTCATTCATTCTCCTTCATTCCCCGTTCGCTCAACCGTGTGTCTCACAGCGAGAACCAGCGGGAATGTTGCTGTAACCATTCGATGGAGCTATGCGCTGCATCTGTAAAACCAACTGCTCCCAGACTTCAGCATCCTTGTCGGATGAGGTCTCTGGAAGGGTGAGACGGTGACGACAACCTATTAAGTATACAGGTTGACGCACCGCTACGCTTACCAACTTGACTTGACGACGCCGGGGATCTCTCCCTTGAGCGCAAGCGACCGGAAGCAGAGACGGCAGATCCCGAACTTTCGCAGGTAGGCGCGGGGACGGCCGCACAGCTGGCAGCGGTTGTGCTGACGGGATTTGAACTTCGGCTTCTTTGCGTCCTTGACGCGCTTAGCGGTAGTTGCCATAGTGTTTACTCTCTATCCTGGTTCCAAATCAGACTGCAAATTCTGTTACGGCCGTGCGGTTCGGCTAGTTATGCTCCAACCCGGAATGGCATGCCGAAGCCCTTCAGCAGGGCGCGTGCGCCGTTGTCGTCGACCGCGGTCGTGACGATGGTGACGTTCATGCCCTTCAGCTTGTCCACCTTCGCATAGTCAATCTCAGCGAAGATGAGTTGGTCGCGCAGGCCAAGCGTGTAGTTGCCGCGGCCATCGAAGCTCTTCGACGAGACGCCACGGAAATCGCGCACGCGCGGCAGCGCAATCGAGATCAGCCGGTCGAGAAACTCATACATCTTGTCGCCGCGTAGCGTGACCATCGCGCCGATCGGCATCCCTTCGCGCACCTTGAAGGCCGCGATCGACTTCTTCGCCTTGGTGATGACCGGCTTCTGCCCGGAGATAGATGCCAGGTCGGCCACCAACGGATCCATGATCTTCACGTTCTGCGTGGCCTCGCCCAGCCCCATATTGATAACGATCTTCTCCAGTCTTGGAATCGCCATCGGGTTGGTGATGCCAAGCTCCTTGGCAATCGCTGGACTGATCTCGCTCAGGTACTTATCTCTAAATCGTGCCGCCATGATCGACTCCGCTTTCTCCACGGTTTCCGGAGTGGACCTCGCGGCCCGTGTACCGATTCGTGGGGTGAACCTGGTTTTCCAACAAAGCAATAATCAACTTTCTAATTACTCTTTACTTCTTCTTCTCGGGAATCGCGTTCCCGCTTACCTTTGAGAAGCGAACTCTCTGGTCGTCTTCAACTCTCTTCCCGACCCGGGTCTTATTGCCCTCGCCATCAACCAGCATCACATTTGAAATGTGGATGGAAGACTCCTGCTCGGCGATTCCGCCCTTGATGTTCCTCTGCGGGTTCGGCTTTACGTGCTTCTTGATCATCATGACGTGCTCAACCAGAAGTCGGTCTTTGTCCGCCAGGATGCGCAGCACGCGGCCCCGCTTTCCCTTGTCTTTGCCTGCGATCACTTCAACGGTGTCGTTTCGCTTGATCTTAATCCCTGCCATACACTCTCTTATCCTCGACTATCGTTCCGGAGTCGGAATCCGCTTTTAATTCATTCCACCTCAGCACTCCACATCCGCACTGAGAACTGACCACTTGCAACTCTTCTAAATCACTTCAGGCGCGAGCGAAACAATCTTGAGAAACTTCTTCTCGCGCAGCTCCCGTGCCACCGGGCCGAAGACGCGCGTGCCCACCGGCTCGTTGGTATCGCCGATCACCACGGCGGCGTTCTGGTCGAAGCGGATGTAGGTGCCGTCGCGCCGTCGATACTCCTTGCGCGTGCGCACAATGACCGCCTTCACCACCTTGCCCTTCTTGATCGTGCCGTCGGGCGACGCCTCCTTTACAGCAGCCGTCACTATATCGCCAAGGCCCGCCTTCTTGCCCAAGCCGCCACCGAGCGGAAGAATTACCTGCAACTTGCGTGCGCCGGAGTTGTCGGCAACATCGAGCATCGTTCTCATCTGAACTGACATATTCGTCCTCCTAAGCCTAGAGACCCGGGGCTATGGCCCCCCTTGAAGCTCTCTTCTGAATCGTGGGACAATAGGCCCCACGCCAGATCCAAACTACTTCGCTTCCACTACAGGGTTCTTCTCGTCAAGCTGCGAGAGAGACGAGCGCCGCACAATCTCCTCAAGCGACCAGCGCTTCAGCTTCGACAGTGGCCGCGCCTCGCGAATGCGCACCACATCCCCAACTCGCGCCGAGTTCAACTCGTCATGCGCGTAAAATTTCTTGTTCGACTTCATCACGCGCTTGTATTTGGGGTGCGCCTTGCGCATCTCGATCTCGACCACAATCGTCTTCTGCATCTTGGTCGAGACAACCATGCCGACCTTCTCGTTGCGGCGAGAGACCTGCACTTCTGGAACTGCTGCGTTTGTTGTGTCTGCCATTGTTAGTCCTTCTTCGCTTTCTTGCGGGCGGTGCGTGTGCTCGCCGCCGGGGCCGTTCGAACGGCGACCGGCGATGCTGTCTTCGCGGAGGCCAGAGCGCGCTCGCGGGTCACGGTCTGGATGCGGGCAATGTCGAGCTTGAGTGTGCGCAGCTTCTTGATGCCTTCATTGTTGCCAAGGCTCTTCTGGAAGCGAATACGAAAGAGCTGCTCGGCAGACTTGGTCTGCTGTGCGGGTAACTCTTCGTCGCTAAGGTTGCGGATCTTTTCGAGTTCCATTTTTTCTTCTTTCGTCGTTAATTCTTTGGCCGGCCTGGTTCTTCGCCTAAACCGCTACTTGACGGCCACGGTTGCCTTAACGCTGTGGCGCTGGATAAAAATAGTCTTCAGTGGCAACTTGTGAGCTGCCAGACGCATGGCTTCCTTCGCCAGTTCGGGCGAGACGCCCTCCATCTCAAACAAAATCTTGCCCGGGCGAACGACCGCGACCCAGTGGTCGGGAGCTCCCTTGCCCTTGCCCATACGAGTCTCGGCGGGTTTCTTGGTAATCGGCTTGTCAGGGAAAATACGCAGCCACACCTTGCCCCCGCGTTTGATAAACCGCGTCATCGCGATGCGGCTGGCCTCAATCTGACGGTCTGTGATATAGCCGCACTCCTGCACCTTCAGACCGAAGTCGCCGAATGAGAGATCCGACCCGCGCCACGCCTTGCCACACATGCGACCGCGTTGCTGCTTACGAAACTTGACCTTCTTTGGCAATAACATAATAAAAACCCTCTAACTCATATCTACTTGCAAAGCGGATCTGCAAATTCGACCGGTCTAACTGACAATTCACAACTGTTTCTAGAACACTCCGGTCGTCGTTCCCTGATCGCGGCGCTTCTTCTGCTCGTAGATATCGCCACGATAGACCCAGGTCTTGACCCCAATAATGCCGTACGTCGTATGCGCTTCCGCAAATCCATAGTCAATGTCGGCGCGCAGGGTGTGCAGCGGTAGACGCCCCTGTAGATACCACTCAGAGCGTGCAATCTCATTTCCGTTCAGCCGGCCCGACACGCGGACCTTGATGCCCTTGCAGCCAAAGCGCAACGCCGAATCAACCGACTTCCGCATCGCACGGCGGAAGCTAACCCGTTTCTCCAGTTGCAGAGCGATGTTCTCGGCGACCAACTGTGCATCAAGCTCAGGCTTGTTGACCTCCAGTATGTCGATGAAAACCTCGCGCGAGCTCCGTTTCTGGATGTCAGCCTTCAGCTTATCAATTTCCGCCCCCTTGCGGCCGATGATGATGCCCGGACGCGCGGTGCGAATTATGAGACGCAGCTTGTTGCCCGGGCGCTCAACTTCCACCGAACTGACTCCGGCGGCCTTCAGCTTCTCGCGCAATTCAGCCTTCAGCTTGACGTCTTCAACCAGCAGCTTGTCGTAGCCGCGCTCAGTGAACCATCGTGACTTCCACGGCTTGTTGACACCGAGGCGAAACCCATATGGATGGACCTTCTGTCCCATAGCTTCCTTTACTTCGCCCCAACCCGGTTGAGCCGGCGGAGCCTGATGCAAAACCTGCGTTTACCGGAAGTATCCCGGCACTACCCAATTCCCAGCCTTTGTTACTTTGCTTCCTTCTTTGTTGCAACTTTCTTTGTTGCAGCCTTCTTTGCTGCAGCCTTCTTCGCCGGAGCTTTCTTCGCTGCTGGTTTCTTGGCCACTGGCTTGGCCGACGTCATCTCCGTCGCTTCGGGCTTAGGCGCAATCGCCACAGCTTCCGTTGCCGGCTTCTTCTCCGCAACCGTCACAATAATGTGCGTGAGCCTGCGCTGGTAACGAAACGCTCGCCCCATTGGGGCGGGCCGGATGCGTTTCATGCGCGGTCCATCATTCGCCACTGCAGTGCGAACATACAGGTTATCGACGTCAATATCGAGACCCTGCTCCTGTGAGGCGTAGGTCGCGTTTTGAATGGCCGAGCGCAACACCTTCTCGACGACCGGCCCCATCCTCTTGGTGGAGAAGTGAACAGTGTTGAGCGCTTGCTCCACGCGCATGCCCTTAATGGTGTCGAGAACCAGCTTCGTCTTCTGCGGGCTGCTGCGCTGAAACTTGGCTTCTGCGCGGAACTCTCGAACTTTTTGTACTGCAATCTTCGACATAGCTTTGATCCTTCGAACTAACTGATACGCATTTCTTCTGCGAATAGCCCATTGCTAGCTACAACAAACGCCGCGGACTACTTCGGTTTTGCGGTGGTCTCGGCTGCACGCGCCGAGTGGCCCTTGAACGTGCGCGTCGCGGAGAACTCGCCCAGCTTGTGACCAACCATATTCTCCGTCACATACACTGGAATAAATTTGCGCCCATTATGCACGGCAATGGTGTGACCGACCATGTCGGGAAAGATCGTCGAGCGGCGCGACCATGTGCGCACTACCTTTTTGTCGTTGGTCTGGTTCATTACAGTAATCTTCGACTGAAGATGTGCGTCGATAAACGGGCCCTTCTTTGCTGAACGTGCCATGTTGATAACTCCGAATTTCTACTAGGTTACCGTGCTGTATACGACGAATCTCTTGGATTCGAGACTTGGTGTTGCGCTGCTTCCTGACGAACAATTCTTTAGCTACAAAGTTCAGATTGCCACTTTCGTCTATTTGCTGCGACGACTAACAATATATACATCAGTTCGCTTGTTGTTACGCGTTTTATATCCGCGCGTTGGCTGGCCCCATGGTGTGACCGGGTGACGCCCGCCGGAGGTCTTGCCTTCACCTCCGCCGTGTGGGTGGTCGACTGGGTTCATCGTGACGCCGCGATTGGCAGGATTGATACCCTTCCAGCGGTTGCGTCCGGCCTTGCCGATGGAGACGTTCTCGTGGTCCGTATTGCCCACCTGGCCAATCGTCGCCATGCACTCCACCAGTACCTTGCGCGTCTCGCCCGAGGGCAGCTTGAGCAGCGCGTAGTCGCCTTCCTTCGCAATCAGGTTGACTTGCGCACCGGCCGAGCGTGCCATCTGCGCGCCCTTGCCAGGGCGAAGCTCGATATTATGCACAATCGTTCCGAGAGGAATATTCTTGAGCGGAAGCGCATTGCCAACGAGAATATCGGCGTCCGGACCGCTCATGATTGACTGCCCGACTTTCAATCCGATCGGCTGGATGATATAGCGCTTCTCGCCGTCCGCATAGTGAACCAGCGCAATGCGCGAGCTGCGGTTCGGATCATATTCAATCGTAGCCACCGTGGCCGGGATGCCGTATTTTTCGCGCTTGAAGTCAATCAGACGCAGCTTCTGCTTGTGGCCTCCGCCCTGGTGGCGGATGGTCATGCGACCCGTGCTGTTGCGTCCGCCAGTGCGCTGCTTGACAGAGAGCAGCGGCTTGTGCGGCTTGTCCGTCGTCAGGTCGTCGTTCACCAGCTTCGTCTGGAAGCGTAGTGTCGGGGTAATCGGTCGAAATGATTTGATCGGCATTTTTCTTGGCTCCTAGCTACTAGCTTCAGGCTGTTAGCTAGTTCTCTTTCGGATCTTCGCGACTTACTCGTCGCATCTGCATTCAACTCACAAATAACAACTCACCACTACCAACTGCGCTTACATGCTGTTGAGATACTCCGGCATCTTCTGTCCATCCTTCAAGCGGACATAGGCCTTCTTCCAGTCGGGGCGATAGCCGGTGAACTTTCCGCGGCGGCGTTCTTTTCCTTCCACCGTGGAAGTCCGAACGCCGCTCACCTTGACCTTGAAGAGCGTCTCGACGGCCTGTTTGACCTCGGTCTTGCTGGCCTTCATATCAACCTCGAAAACCAGCGTATTCTGGGTCTCTTTCACGCCCATCCCCTTCTCGGTAATCAGGGGGCGGCGAATCACTGTATAGAGGGTTGGCATTTACGCAACCTCCTTCTCGGCAGCAGCTTGATTGTCTTCTGCTGCGGCTTTGCTGCGTTTCGATACAAACTTCTTCAGCGTCTGCTGAAGCGCTTCAATAGCATCCCTGGAGAAGATCGCATGTTCGTAGCGCAACAGATCGTAAGGATGTACCTCGGAACTGAGCACTAGCTCGACCCCCGCAAGATTCCGTGATCCCAGATAGAGCTTCTCGCCAAGCTGCTGACTGGACTCAACCAGCAACGTTGTCTTTCCGGCCTCGAGCTTGTCGATCGCGGTGCGGAAGAGCTTTGTCTTAGCCTCGGGAACCTCGAACGAATCAACCACCGTCAACTTCCCGTCCGCTATCTTGGCCGCAATCGCCGAGCGCAACGCGCCCATCAGCTTCTTCTGCGGAAAGGCGTACTCGTAGCTGCGCGGCTTCGGTCCGTGAACTGTGCCGCCCGAGCGCCACAGCGGGCTCCGAATCGACGCAATGCGTGCGCGACCGGTTCCCTTCTGCTTCCATAACTTGCGTCCGGCACCCGAAACAAGCCCGCGCGTCTTGGTGGACGCCGTGCCCTGGCGCAGCGCGGCGCGGTAGTGCTTCACCGACTCCCACAGCAGCGTGTCGTTGATCTCGCCCGAAAATACTTCGTCGAGGAGTTCGAACTCCCCAACCTTCTTTCCCGCGAGATTGACTACATTGATCTTTGCCATCGCTCTTCTCTCTTCATGCCCGCCATCGTTGCGGCGGTCCCTGACTTTGTTTGTCTGCGTAACCCGGATCCATTCCCCGCGCAGAGTTTGCTGCCGTACTTCGCTGACTTACTGACTCGCTAACTTGCTGACTAGCCGACTTGCTACTTCTTCTTCGGCGAAGCCTTCTTCGAAGCCTTCAACGGATCTAGCGTTGTGCCACCGGCAAACCCACGACGCTCCCGCGGCGGGGCCTTTGCCTTTGAGATCAGAACATATCCATCGCGTGGGCCTGGCACCGCGCCCTCGACCATCAACAGGTTGTCTTCAACATCTATGCCGCGAATGCGCAGGTTGCGAACCGTTATCTGCGCGTGGCCCATATGTCCGGGCATGCGCTGGCCGGGAAAGACGCGCGAAGGATAGGACGATGCGCCGATCGATCCCTGCACCTGGAACATATGTCCGTGCGCCTTCGGACCACCCCCAAAGTGATGACGGCGGACCACGCCGGCGAACCCGCGTCCCTTCGATGTGCCAATGACGTCTACAAACTTATCATCGGAAAAAATGTCAACCATAATGCGGTCGCCCGCCTTGACCTCAGCGTCATCGCCTTCCTTGGCAACCTCGACCGAGACCTCCTTCATCATGCGTACGGGAGGCACATTCGACTTGGCAAAGTGGCCCGTCATGGGCTTGTTCACCTTCGAGGCCTTGATGAAATCAACATAGCCGATCTGCGCGGCGTCGTAGCCGTCTTTGGACAAGGTCTTGAGCTGCGTGATGACGCATGGACCGGCCTTCAGCACCGTGACCGGGTGTACGTCGCCGCGCTCGTCAAAGAGCTGGGTCATGCCGACTTTCTTGCCTAGTATTCCTGTAACAGCCATCGTCTTTTCCTTTCCTCATCATGCCAAGCATCTAGCTTCAGCACTGCCGGTGGTTCTGAATCGAATCAGCATCTGCCGCCTTGCTGACCTGCTAACTCGCTAACCTGCTGACTTGCTATTTTTGTACCGTCTTTATCTCAACATCGACCCCGGCGGGCAGATCGAGCTTCATGAGCGCGTCCACTGTCTGCTGGGTCGGCTCCAGAATGTCGATCAGCCGCTTGTGGGTGCGGATCTCGAACGACTCGCGCGACTTCTTGTCGACGTGGGGCGAACGCAGCACACAGTATTTGTTCTTCATCGTGGGCAGCGGAATCGGGCCCGCAACCTGCGCTCCGGTGCGCTTGGCCGTCTCGACGATCTCGCCCGTCGACGTGTCCAGAACGCGGTAATCGTAAGCCTTCAAACGGATCCTGATTCTCTGTCCAGCCATCTAGGTTCTCTTTTCTTGTTACTCAAAGATCGTTTGGAGTGGCTGCCGCCGATCAACCTCTCGACCGCACAGCAGCCCTCGTTAGTCTTCTGTGCCCTTTTACTTAATGATCTCCGAAATCGTACCGGCGCCGACGGTTCGTCCGCCCTCGCGGATGGCGAATCGCAGGCCCTTCTCCATGGCCACCGGAGTGTGCAGGTCGATCTCCAGCTCCACGTTGTCGCCCGGCATCACCATCTCGGTGCCCTCCGGCAGCTTCGCCG
>Ga0302267_10003164_pt1 | contig 19183 bp, 8 predicted proteins | sample III_Bog_E1_3_FD_194555 | JGI IMG/M metagenome (GOLD analysis project Ga0302267, IMG submission 194555) | Peat permafrost microbial communities from Stordalen Mire near Abisko, Sweden - III_Bog_E1_3 | ecosystem: Environmental > Terrestrial > Soil > Wetlands > Peat | place: Sweden: Abisko... | reverse complement strand
CAACAGGCCCTCATTGGCGAGCGACCCTTGGAATGACGCGGCGGTGCCTTGAAAGCCGTGCTGGACGCTGACCGGCATGTTCAGGTCCTTTTGCACCTTCTCGATGGCCGTGATTGCGCCACCCAGCGCTGCGCCGGGAGCTAGATTGAACGATACGGTCACAGCCGGAAACTGTCCCTGATGATTGATCGAGAGCGGTTCAATCGTTTTTTCAATATGCGTGAACGCACTGAGAGGTACGGCATTGGAGGATGCAGTAGAGGAGACTGCATTCGCGGCTGAAGAAGCACTGCTCGCGCCTACACCGGATTTAATCGCATTCGAGGGCGCGCTGAGCGCTGCCGAGGACGGAGTATAGGCCACGGCCGTCGTGGTCGCATTTGATCCGGCGGACGATGACCCTGAGGATGCGTAAGAAGAGGAGGCACCCGGCCCAGATCCTCCCGCAGAGGTGTTGGTCTGGATATACAGGTCCTGAAGCTTGCCGGGACTTTGCTGGAAATTCGGATCTGTCTCCAGAATCACGTGATACTGGTTCAACTGCGTGTACATGGTGTTGATCTGACGCTGGCCATAAGCGTCATAGAGCGTGCTGTCGATGGTGGACGGCGCAATCCCAAGCCGCGATGCGGTGACGCGATCAATCACCAGCGATACCGCCAAGCCTCCGGTTTGCTGATCGGTAGCCACGTCGGCAAGTTGCGGCAACTGCTTCATCTTGTCGACCAGCCGGCCGGTCCACAGGTTCAACTCGTTCGCATCCGGGTCCTCCAGCGTGTACTGGTACTGGGTGCGGCTGACGCGGTCATCCACCGTGATGTTCTGCACCGGGTCCATATAAAGCACGATACCCTCGACCAGCTTGAGGCTCGTTTGCAGCCTGCGAATCACATCGGAGGCGCTGATGCTGCGCACATTCAGCGGCTTCAGGTTGATGGACATTCTGCCGCTGTTCAGCGTGGTGTTCGTCCCGTCCGCGCCGATAAAAGAAGAGAGGCTATCGACCGCCGGATCCTGAAGAACGATGGCTGCAAGTTGCTGCTGCTTCTGCGCCATGGCCGCAAAGGAGATAGTCTCCGGCGCCTGAGAGATGCCCTGTATGACGCCCGTATCCTGAGTGGGGAAGAACCCCTTGGGGATGACGATATAGAGGACAATCGTAAGCACCAGGGTGGCGGCAGCTATTAACAAAGTGATGGTCTGGTAACCCAGAACAAACTTGAGCGTACGGCCGTAAAAGGCAATGACGTTCTCGAAGACGCGCTCCGAGGCCTTGAAGAAGCGCCCTTGCTGTTCTTTGGGAGTCTGGTGAAGAATCCGCGAGCACATCATGGGCGTAAGAGTCAGCGACACGACGGCTGACAGAATGATGGTGACGGCCAGAGTAACCGCGAATTCGCGAAAGAGGCGGCCGACAACGTCGCCCATGAAGAGCAGCGGAATCAGCACCGCGATCAGCGAGACGGTGAGGGATATGATGGTGAAGCCGATCTGCTCCGCGCCCTTCATCGCCGCCTGCATCGGCGTGTCCCCCGCCTCAAGATAACGAGTAATGTTTTCGATCATCACGATCGCGTCATCGACCACAAAGCCGGTGGAGATGGTGAGCGCCATCAGCGAAAGATTGTCCAGACTATATCCCAGCGCATACATCACGCCAAAGGTGCCCACCAGGGAGAGCGGCACCGCAATGCTGGGGATGATGGTGGCGTAAACGTTGCGCAGAAACAGAAAGATGACCATCACCACCAGAGCCACGGTCAGCATCAACTCAAACTCAACGTCGGAGACGGAGGCGTTGATGGCCGTGGTGAGATCCGTGAGCGGCGTGACCTTGATGGATGCCGGCAGGTTTGCCTCAAGCTGCGGCAGAATCGCCTTGACGGCCTTCACCACGCTGATAGTGTTCGCGCCGGGCTGCCTCTGAATGTTGAGGATCACCGCAGGCGTCTGGTTCATCCACGCAGCCTGCTTGTTGTTCTCGATGCCGTCTACTACCTGTGCAACGTCCTTCAGCAGGATGGGCGCGCCATTGCGATAGGCAACTACAACCTTTCGATAGTCGCCGCTGGTGACCAGCTGATCGTTGGCGTTGATCTGGTAATCCTGGTGAGGCCCGTCGAAGTTACCCTTGGCGGCATTGACGCTTGTCTGTGCAAGCGCCGTGCGGAGATCCTCGAGGTTGAGCCCATAGGATGACAGCGACGTTGGATTGGCCTGAATGCGCACCGCAGGCTTTTGTCCTCCGCTGATGCTCACCAGGCCGACGCCGCTCAACTGCGAGAGCTTGGGCGCAAGGCGCGTATCCACCAGATCCTCAACCTGCGACAGAGGCATGGAGTCGGATGTGATTGCCAGCGTAAGGACCGGCGCATCCGCGGGATTGGTCTTGCTATAAACCGGCGGCGAGGGAAGATTCGAGGGCAGAAAGCTCTGCGATGCGTTAATCGAAGACTGAACCTCTTCTTCGGCGATGTCGATGTTTAAGGTAAGGGCGAATTGCAGAACGATGACAGACGATCCGCTGGAACTGGTTGAGGTCATTTGACTCAGCCCTTGCAACTGGCCGAATTGCCGCTCCAGGGGGGCGGTCACCGTAGTGGCCATCACATCCGGGCTGGCGCCTGGGTAAAAGGTCAGAACCTGGATGGTGGGATAATCGACCTCCGGCAAGGCGGAGACCGGCAACTGAGTATACGCAACGATACCCACCAGCAGGATTGCGGCCATCAACAGCGCAGTAGCAACAGGACGCTGAATAAAGGGCGCGGATGGATTCACGGAGTATTACCTTCAGCCGCGTTTGCCGGCGCCGCCTGCTTCGAAACGACGACCTTACTTCCGGCTTGCAACTTATCGAAGGTGCTGGTGGCCACAACCTCGCCGGGGTTGATTCCCGTAACCTCAGTCATGCCGCCGTCTGCAACACCCGTTTTAATGTTGCGCACACTGGCCGTTCCGTTTGCAATCACATAGAGGAACTCTACCTGCCCGTTGTGTTGTACAGCCGCTGTGGGAACCAGCGTGACGCCCGTGTGCGTATTCAGCAGCAGCTTCGTGTTGACAAACTGGTTCGGAAACAGCGCGCCATTCTTATTTTCGAAAAGCGCGCGCAACTTTACCGTTCCTGTCGTGGTGTCGATCTGGTTGTCGATGGTCTGTAACTTGCCCGATGCAATTTTTTTGGTTTGGGCGCGATCCCACGCATCGACGGGCAGCGTATGCATCTGTTTCATCCGCGCCTGCACCTGTCCCAGGCTGTCTTCTGCAACCGTGAACACCACCGTAATAGGCTGTTCCTGAGTGATGACCACCAGAACGGTGGCGCCGGCTGCCTGCACCACGTTTCCGGGATCCACCAGGCGAAGACCGACCCGGCCGGCAATCGGCGCGGTAATGTGACAGAAGCTGAGTTGCACCTGGTCATAATTCACAGTGCCTTGATCGTTCTTCACCGTGCCCGTGTCCTGCAATACGATCTTCTCCTGATCATCCAGCAGTTGCTTGTTGATACTGTTGCGCGACCACGCTGTTCGGTATCGATCCAGATCCATCTGAGCCTGAGCCAGAATGTTGGTGTCGCGTTCCAGCACGCCTTCGGCCTGGACCAACTGTGCCTGGTAGGGTCGCGGATCGATGTCGATCAGCGCACTCCCTTTCCGAACGAATTGCCCCTCGTTGTAATGCACCGCGGTTAAGACTCCGTTGGCCTGCGCGGTGACGAAAGTTGTATAGACCGGAGTCACTGTGCCAATGGCATCGAGGTATATGCCGATGTCCCCCTTCGTGGCCATGGCGGTCGTGGCAGTAACGGATGGTTTCACGGCAGCCAGCGCACGCTTGGCAGCCGCCGCTTTTACGTCGTTATTATGGACAACCATGATAACGATCGCGGCCAGCAGCAGCAGAAGAAGCAGGCTTGACCACAGAATCCAGCGCCTTCGATACCAGGGAAGCGACTCAGATAATTGATGGTCTGCGCCAATGTGCTGAACACCCGATTGATCTTCGTACTCAGACATGCAAGACTCCGCGTCCACGCACATTTGGCAAAGTGCTTTTCACAGAATCTTCTATATTTGGAGAAATTGTATGTTCCGTATTGCTCAATTCCGAAGGTATGCAGGATTCTCGGCGATTCTGTGTTTGGCGGCTTCTTGCGGTTTCCGAGAGAGTTGCCGGCAATCTACGCATTGCCGACGGCTCGGAAGCTGACTATGTAGACCAGAGTGCCGCAATTTCTGTAAGGGCATGGCAGCCTGCAATTCGGAATTGAACCCAGAGTAAGTCGCTGGCGGAATCGCCTATAATGCCTGATAATTATTCTCTGAACCACGAAATGCTGTTCGCGTAACTATTCCTATGACATTTGTCGCCACATCTGAAAACCAGCCTAAAAGGAAATGGCTCGCCGAACTGGGGGCGCGTGCGAGCGCGCATCTTCACGAACGCGAGGAGCAGGTCTTTCTTCTGCTCTCGCTGTTGATTGGAGCGCTTACTGGTCTGGCAGTGGTCGCATTTATCGTTCTCACGGAGCGCGTGGGAATTCGCTTCTTCCCTGTAGGCAGCGCCGCGTGGAGGCGTATTGCAATTCCTGTAGCCGGCTCGCTGGCCATGGGTTTCCTGCTTTACCGCTATTTTCCCAACGCCCGCGGCAGCGGCGTGCCGCAGACCAAAGCGGCCCTCTTCGCACGGGATGGATTCATCTCGCTGCGCACCGTTCTAGGCAAGTTTTTCTGCACGGCGACCACGTTGGCCAGCGGAATTCCGCTGGGCCGCGAGGGTCCGTCGGTCCAGGTGGGCGCGGGAATCGGCTCCGTTCTCGGCCGCGTGCTGGGATTGAGTCCGGAAAAGGTAAAAGCGCTGATTCCCGTGGGAGCGGCGGCTGCCATTGCCGCGGCCTTCAATACGCCCATGGCCGCGGTGGTATTTGCCCTTGAAGAAGTCATGGGCGATATGAATGCGCCGATCCTGGGATCGGTGGTGCTTGCCTCGGCTACGTCCTGGGCGATGATGCGCATGCTACTGGGCAATAATCCGCTTTTTCAAGTGCCGCAGTACACAATGGTTCACCCGTTGGAACTTGGCATCTACGCTTTGCTGGGTATTGCCGGCGGCTTTCTCTCCGTAGCCTTCACCAAGATGCTGCTGAGAATGCGCAGCTTCTTTCAGCGCTTGCCCAGGAAGACGCAGTGGTGGCATCCAGTGGTGGGCGGCGTGACGGTGGGCCTGATGGGATGGTTTGTGCCCCAGGTTCTGGGCGTGGGCTACACCTACGTTGGCATCGCTCTGAACGGATCGATGGCGCTCAAGCTGCTGCTGCTGCTGGTGGCGCTCAAACTCATCGGCGTCACGGTCAGCTACGCCTCCGGCAACGCAGGAGGAATCTTCGGCCCCAGTTTGTTTCTCGGCGCCATGCTGGGAGGCGCCATCGGTACCGTGGCTCACAATTTGTTGCCCGGGTACACGGCAACCCCTGGCGCTTACGCGTTGGTGGGCATGGGCGCGGTCTTTGCCGGCATTGTGCGCGCTCCCATGACCTCGGTGTTGATGATCTTCGAGATGACGCGGGATTACGCCGTGATTGTGCCGCTCATGATCGCCAACCTGACCAGTCTTTTCATCTCCCGGCGCTTTCAGAAGCAACCCATCTACGCGGCATTGGCGCAGCAGGACGGCATTCATCTGCCCTCTCCCGGCACGCTTCACCAAAAAAGCTGGCGCACTGTCGCTCAGGTGATGCAGCGTTCTCCGTACGTTCTCTCCGCGCAGATGAGCGTCGAGGATGCGGTGGAAGAGACCCGCTCTAGTCAATTACACATCTGGCCCGTGACGGACAAGGAGTCTTTTCTCGGAATGTTGAGCCGAGAGACGCTGGAGTGCGCCATGGTCGATGGGAGAAAAGAACAGCCGATTAAAAACATCATCGAAACGCGAAATGTTCCCCATCTACACATGGATCATGCCCTGCATCTGGCGCTGGAGCGGATGAGCACGTACCATCTTGATGTTTTACCGGTCGTCCACCGGGCCGACATTCACAGTCTGCTTGGCGTAGTGACGCTCCGCGAAGTGCTGGACTCATATGGCATCGACCACACCGGCTCAAGGTAAAGGTAGGTAGCAAAGGCCGCGCCAGGATTCTTGACGAACTAGTTTTAGATTCAAATCATCGGCGTTCATTGTCAGGATTTCCATACACTCGTTGTCAATCTCAGATTGGAGTGCGTCACACACGTTACGGCGGCCAAAATGGTTTTGCACAATTCCGAAGACGGCAGCAGAATGTGGAGAGCGCAAGCTGGTGATTCTGCTCAAAATCGGCAGTTCGTGCATTGTGCAGTTGAATCACAAATCAAGCGCCCATGCGTCTTACCTATGCCGGAGGTTCTAAAATCTTCGTATGGCTACGTGGATGCGCATTTTCTGTCTGGTTCTTCTTATGGTTCCCGGCCTGTCGTTCGCAGATCCGGCCCAATTCGATTTGGCTGGCCCCAACCTGAAAGTCAAGGTGATCCATGCCGGCAAGACCCTGCCCATCTCCGAGGTTCCCAATCTGTCGGTTGGCGATCAAGTGTCGATCAAAGCCGATCTTCCTCCGGGCCAGTCGGCGCATTACCTTCTTGTGGCGGCTTTTCTGCGCGGCGCAACCAACCCGCCTCCGGAAAACTGGTTTTTCTCATCAGAGACCTGGAATCCCAAAGACAGCGGCGGGCTGAAGATCACCGTTCCCGAGGGCGCCCAACAGGTACTCGTCTTCCTGGCCCCGGAGACCGGCGGAGCCTTCAAGACACTTGCCGGCGCCGTTCGCGGCCGACCGGGCGCTTTTGTGCGCGCCTCTCAGGATCTCAACCAGGCCACGCTTGACCGCTCCCGGCTGAAGGTCTATCTTGCTGCCATCCAAAGAATCAGCCAGACCGATTTCGATCATCTGAATACGGCCTTGCCACTGCTTACCCGCAGCCTCTCGATCAAGTTGAATCCCGATTGCCTTCAGAAGATCCCCGAGTTGCAGGCTCCCTGCCTGATGCAAGGCCGGGATTCGCTGGTATTGAATGACGGGCACAGCACCTCCATCGTCCAGTCGCTCACCACCGGTCCCACGGGCGACTTAGCCTTTGCGCTGAGCAGCACACCACAGGCCGGTTTTGGCTTTTACAGCCCCTATATTTCTTCGGCGGTTGATATAGTGCGCATCCTGGACTCCTTCCATACGGCGCAGTATCAGTACATTCCCGCGCTGGCCACCGAGCAGGATGATCAGTTCTCTCTCGAACTGAATACGCCTCCTTCTTTTCACAATCCCAAGTCGGTTCTGGTAGCCGCTCTGCCGGCTGTCGAAGCACCGCAGATGCCACCTCTTCATCCCGTCGATCCCAAAGAGGTGTACTGCGCGGAAAAGACGGAGCTGGTTCTACCCGCCGAGGGAGCACCGCTGGTGTTTTCAACGAGCTATGCGCATGACATGGTTCTTCGCTTGAAGGGGAAGAATGGCAAGTATGTCGATTTGCCGGTGCAGGCCGATGCGGAGAAGGGTGGCTTTGTCGCGAATACGGCAGGTCTCAGCCCGACTAATTTCGGCGATGTTTTGGACGGGTCCCTCCACGGATATTGGGGTTTTGAAGCCTACAACGGTCCGGAATTCCGGCTGGAGAATACTCATCCCCAGCACTGGCAACTAGCCGATGAAGGTCAGCAGTTCCTGATCGCGGGTCACGATGAAATCGTATTACTGGAAACCGAGAACGCCGCCTGCGTGGACAGCATACTCCTCCAGAAACCCACCGGAGAAACCATCAAGGCAGACTGGAAATCAACCGGGCCGAATCAGGTCGCGGTGACCTTGCCCCTCAAAAAAGTCAAACCCGGCGCTCTGAAGCTGCTGGTGAAGGAATACGGGAGCAAAGAGCCGGATACAGTTTCATTGCAGGCCTTTGCTCAAGCCGGCCATCTGGACAGCTTTACTTTCCACGCCGGCGATATCTCCGGCGTGTTGAAGGGCAGTCACCTGCATGACGTAAGAGAACTTACGCTGAACGGGGTCAGCTTCAAGCCGGGGCCGGCCGCAGTGAGCGATGAGGCGGATGAACTGCCCCTGGTTACTGCTGATGTCAAAGCTGCCGGAGAGTTCAAGGAGGGAGATAGTTCTACCGCCAAGGTCGCTCTCAAAGACGGCCGTACACTCAGTTTGGAAACGACAGTAGCGTCTCCGCGTCCAAGGGTTACGCTGATCGCAAAGAGCATTCAACCTTCGGCAACGAGCGCTGCCAACAATTTTCAACTGGCCGACCCGGACGAACTTCCGCAAAATGCGCAGTTGACCTTCTCGGTCCATGCGCAGCTTCCGGCGGCGTTTTCCGGCGAAGAAAAGATTGAAGTGGCCACAGTTCATGGCGCGTACCTGACGACCCTCACGCTTGCCAGCGGACTGACTCTTGAGGACACTCAGGTCGCTCTGGCAACGCTCGATACGAACAAAGCCTTTGCATCTTCTGCCTCTGGCCCGCTACGCTTCCGCATCATCGAGGGAGGGGTTGCGGGCGACTGGCAGCCTCTTGCCATTCTTGTCCGCCTGCCTGCTTTTCACGATCTAAAGTGTCCGGACTCGCCAGACCAGCCTTGCAAGCTCACTGGTTCAAGTCTATTTCTGGTGGATTCGGTCTCCAACGATCCACAATTTACTCACCCCCTCCAGGTTCCCGAGGGCTTTACCGGCTACTTTCTGTCTGTCCCGCATCCAACCAATGGGCAACTCTATGTAAAACTGCACGATGATCCTTCGGTAGTCAATTCGATAACCTTCCCAGCGTTAGTACAGCCTCTGCCCATAGCTACTCCTGCGGCTCCCTCAATAACGGCGGCGCAAACTCCGAATTCTCCATCCACCGGCAGCCCATCCACTGCGCCTCCCGCCACCAAGCAAACTCCGCCGCCCGGTACCACAGCCGCTCCATCTGGATCTACCAGTCCCTCTTCGCCGCAAGGCAAAACGCCCTCCACGGCGCAGCCCGAGCCACAAGCGACCTCCTCCCCCGGCGGCGCATAAGCCGCAGCCGGTTCGAAGGCAAACTCGCCATCTACCGGGTCCACTCTCGCATATGTATCGCGAGAAAGATCATGAAAACACGCGAGTTGATCCATCATAGAGAACGTGTGCATGATCCTGTGATCCTGGCAGGCTGTCGAAAAATGCATTGCTGTCCTAAATGGAACACCCGTTGCGGATTCGATCAATACAAAATGATAATGCTGCAATGATTCCTCGTGCGGGATTCACGCTGGACCGCTAAGACATTCTTGAGTATCCGCGAGAATGTCCCGGTGCTTTTTTGCATAATTCGCGTCAGTCCGGCCCTGCGTTGGCGGTACCACGGCAGTCGCTTGACTTGGTGGGGAGGTAGTTCAGATGACTAAGAATTCGGATAAGACAGAACCTGCGAGGGAAAAGTCGCCCTGGTTCCAAATTGCACAGTTCCTGTTTCTTGTCGGGCTGGCCGTCGCCGTTTTTCTTCTTGCCCAAAGCATGGTGCATCACCGTTTCTTTCGAGGCGGTTGGGTCAACCAGAACGGCACTCTCAGACCATAGCAGGCGCTGAAAGAGTCTTAGACGCAGCTCCGAAGGATGCCAGCTACACATTCCTTGAGATGAGCATCTTAATACAAAATGCTCACTCGCAAAGTGCTATGCTTCTGTGAAGAGTTAGGAAAGCGGTTATCCCCGGCCTTCCGCCAAAGGAGGAAAATGCTGCACGACCTGAAAACCTTGACAGGTTCGTCCGTGATTGCGACTGATGGCGAAATCGGAACGGTTCGGAATTTTCTTTTCGACGACATTTCATGGACGATTCATTATTTGGTGGTTGACGTGGGAACCTGGTTCAAACGGCGAGATGTGGTTCTGCCTATTGCAGCAGTTGACCCGCCCGACTGGACTCAAAAGACCTTCCACGTCCATTTGACGAAAGAGCAGGTGGGCAATAGCCCGGATGTGGATACCGAAAAGCCGGTTTCTCGCCAGCAAGCGATCGCGATGGAGGAATACTGGGGGAAGATGGCCTATTGGGTGTCCACCCACTTGGAAGGGGGGGCTTTAATTCCGACCGGAAGAAAATATCCTGTCCACACCATAGAGGATCCGCATCTCCGCAGTGCCTGGGACTTACTTGATTACGAGGTTTGTGCCACAGACGGTGAGATTGGGCGCCTGGAAGGTCTCATCATGGACGAGGCTTCCTGGCATCTTGGCTATCTGGACGTGAAAGCTGGCGATTGGCTACTCAACCGCTCTGTGCTGATTCCTACTCGCTGGGTGAAATCCGTTTCCTGGGCCGATCTCAGAATAAATCTGCATCACAGCAGAGAAGGGATTTAGTGCATATTTGAAATGGGGAGTCTTATCCGCGCGGTTGCAACTCTGCTTACTTGCCCCAATGAACCTCTCCTTTGCGAACGGTCCTCTACACAACCCTCTAAGCGAATGGCCGCTCGGCCATTCTTGAGCAAAACAGCACAGCGTCCGCGTCTACGCGAGTTGATAATTTTTGCAAGCTTCGGTCTGGAATGCCTGGACAACTTGCCGGGTGAATGCGTCCGTTTTTGGACTTCAAAAATCTCCAAATAGCCTTCTTCTTTAAAGCCTGTTCAACGATTTCCCAAACCTTCCATGGACTGGCACCCGGTGGATAGAGCAAAAACAGGAGAACAACCATCGTGAAATCGAATCCAGATAAGCTTGAGCCGAAGTCGGATTCCAAGCCGGCTCCGAAGGATGATAAGGATTCCCTGAAGACGCTCGCCATGCCTGAGCTCCTGAAGAAGCTCGCGTCATCGGCAGACGGGCTCACTCAGGCCGAAGCCGAGAAGCGCCTGGCGCAATACGGTCCGAATGAGATCGCGGAAAAGAAGACTAATGAATTCCTCAAGTTCCTCACGTATTTCTGGGGTCCCATCCCTTGGATGATTGAAGCGGCGGTCATTCTATCGGCTGCCGTGCAACACTGGCTGGACTTTTCTATCATTCTCCTTCTGCTCTGTTCCAACGCTGTGGTCGGATTCTGGGAAGAACACCAGGCGGGTAACGCCATCGCAGCTCTGAAGGCCAAGTTGGCGATCAATGCGAAAGTCAAGCGAGATGGCAAGTGGCAGAATCCCAAGGCAAGTGAACTAGTGCCGGGAGACGTCGTCCGTCTGCGGCTGGGCGACATCGTTCCGGCAGATGCGCGCCTGCTCGATGGAGATTCCATCGAGGTGGACCAGTCCGCACTGACCGGCGAGTCCTTGCCCGTCACCACCAAGCCCGGCGGCGCGGTCTATTCCGGATCCATCATCCGTCAGGGTGAAATCGACGCGATAGTGTATGCCACCGGGACGAATACCTACTTCGGCAAGACCGCGCAAATGGTGCAGGAGGCCAATACTGTCAGCCACTTCCAGAAGGCTGTGCTGAAGATTGGCGACTACCTGATCATCCTCGCGGTAGTGCTGGTTGTGCTGATCCTGATCATTGCGCTCTTCCGAGGCGACAAGGTTCTCACCACGCTGGAATTCTGCCTGGTGCTTCTGGTTGCCGCGATTCCTGTCGCGATGCCCACGGTGCTTTCGGTGACGATGGCTGTCGGCGCTCGCCTGCTTGCTAAGAAGGAAGCGATTGTGACTCGCCTGTCGGCAATCGAGGAACTGGCTGGCGTGGATGTGCTGTGCTCGGACAAGACCGGCACACTCACTCAAAACAAACTCACACTGGGCGATCCCTTCTGCGTGGACGGAACTGCTCCCGACAAGGTGATTCTCTGGGCTGCGCTCGCCTCGCGTGCGGAAGACAAGGACACCATCGACCTTGCCGTGATTGGCGGCGTGAAAGATGACAAGGAACTGAAGGGCTTCCAGGTGCTGCATTTTCAGCCCTTCGATCCGGTTCATAAGCGCACGGAAGCCACTGTCAAAGGAGCGGACGGGAAGCAATTCTTTGTGGCTAAAGGAGCCCCGCAAGTAATTCTGGAGATGTCGACCAACGTCGGCGAGGTTAAGCCAGCGGTCGAGAAGGCTATCAATGAATTTGCGGGACGCGGCTTCCGATCCCTCGGCGTGTCGCGCGCCGACGAGCAAGGCAAATGGAAGTTTGTCGGTATGTTGCCGCTCTTCGATCCGCCCCGCGAGCAAGCCAAAGCAACCATCGTAAGCGCCGGCCAGATGGGCGTGAAGATCAAGATGGTTACGGGCGATCAAATTGCCATCGCCCGGGAAACCTCGAAACAACTGGGGCTGGGCTCGAACATCCTGGATGCCAACTCATTGGGCGACCTGAAGAAGGATGCGACCCCGGAGCAGGCCAAGGCTATTGAAGGCGCGGATGGCTTTGCGCAGGTCTTTCCCGAACACAAGTTTCACATTATTGACGTGCTGCAGAAACACGGCCATATCGTTGGCATGACTGGCGATGGCGTCAACGACGCGCCTGCGCTCAAGAAGGCCGACTGCGGAATCGCCGTCTCCGGCGCGACAGATGCGGCGCGTGCGGCAGCATCCATTGTACTGCTGACCTCCGGCCTCTCGGTGATCATTGACGCAATCAAAGAGAGCCGCCGCATCTTCCAGCGAATGAACAGCTACGCCATCTACCGCATCGCGGAGACGCTGCGTGTACTGTTCTTCATGACGCTCGCGATTCTGGTGTTCAACTTCTATCCTCTCACCGCTGTGATGATCGTCATGCTGGCGCTGCTCAACGATGGAGCTATCCTGTCCATCGCATATGACAATGTTCAGTACAAAGACAAGCCTGAGGCCTGGAACATGCGGCTTGTGCTGGCGATCTCCACTGTGTTAGGCGTCATCGGGGTTGTCTCTGCGTTTGGTCTGTTCTATCTTGGCGAGCGCGTCTTTCACTTCGACCGCTTGCACGTCCAGACACTGATGTACCTGAAGCTTTCAGTGGCCGGGCATCTAACGATCTTCCTCACCCGCACCCGCGGTCCATTCTGGTCCATACGCCCCGCGCGGATTCTATGGATAGCGGTGCTGGGCACACAGACCATAGCAACATTGATCGCGGTCTATGGGCTATTTATGGCGCCGCTCGGCTGGAAGTGGGCGGGGCTCGTTTGGGCTTACGCTCTGGTCTGGGCTCTCATTAACGATCGCGTGAAGCTGCTCGCCTATCGGATCTTCGATCCGACAAAACCATCCCTGCTTGAGAAGAAGCCTGTCGACCGCACTTCAGAGATCTCCGCGCGGGCCTATGAACTCTACCAGCAGAGAGTCCACGGCGAAAGCCAGGCAGACCAGGACTGGCTTGAAGCAAAACGAGAGATAGACGGCGACCAGGCGGCCGGGAAGAAGATTGCGTAGAAGCCCACGCAGCACTGAAAGGACAGGATGACAATCGATTCGAAGACCTACCGTGTGCCATCAGACAAAAAGGTCAACCTCAGCAAGTGGCCTACGATTGTCGGCCCCTATGCGAAGTCGAAAAAGCAGTATAAGGAACTGTTGGACCAACACATGGAGAAGCTGAGCGCGCTGCAGCAGCTTCACTACGCGTCCAACCAATACGCGTTAATGCTGATTATCCAGGGCATGGACGGCGCCGGCAAGGACGGCGCCATCCGGCACGTGATGTCTGGCGTAAATCCGGAAGGCTGCGAGGTCTTCAGTTTCAAACAGCCGAGCGCCGAGGAACTTGAGCATGATTTTCTCTGGCGCACGACATGCCGCCTTCCCGAGCGCGGCCGGATCGGCATCTTCAACCGTTCTTATTACGAGGAAGTGCTGGTCGTTCGAGTGCATCCGGAGATTCTACGCAGCCAGAGGCTTCCCGAGGAGTTGCACGACGCCAAAGACATCTGGGACCAGAGGTATGACTCCATCCGGGACCTGGAGAAGCACCTTCATCGTAACGGCACGCGGGTTGTCAAGATATTCCTGCACCTTTCCTACAAAGAGCAACGAAAGCGATTCCTTGCGCGCATCGATGAGCCAGATAAGAACTGGAAGTTCAGCACCACCGACATTCACGAGCGGAAATACTGGAAGCAATACATGAAGGCCTATGAAGATTGCTTTCACGCTACAAGCACTCGTCATGCGCCGTGGTACGTCGTCCCCGCCGATGACAAAGAAAACGCGCGGCTGATCGTCTCGCAAATCGTTTTGGATGCGCTGGGAGAACTCAAGATGGTCTATCCTAAAACCACCGCAAAGCGGCGTCTCGAACTGCTCGCAATCAAAAAGCTGCTGGCGAAATGATGTCAAGGACCCTTCGCCGGATGATCTAAACCAACCAATGTCTCATAGTTCAAGCCGCGCTGTTATCAGTTGCGGAAAAATAGAGAGGAATCTTCAAGATGGCCACCGAGAAACTCCCAATCAGCGCTGCTCAGGATGGCATTCCGCAATCACTGAGCAAGAACTTCGATCAGACTGGCAACTCTTCCGGGTTTATCTTCGATGTGTCGCTATCAACCGCAATTGCGGCAGATGGAAAAATTGAGGCACAAGCACCGGTGCCCAAAGGGTCGCTTTCGCCGGAGATGCTCGACAAGATGAATCGCTACTGGCGGGCTGCTAACTACTTATGCATCGGACAAATTTACCTGTTTGAGAATCCTCTGCTGCGCGAGCCGCTCAAGGCAGAACAGATTAAGCCGCGTTTGCTCGGTCATTGGGGAACTTCGCCAGGGCAAAATATGATTTACATTCATCTGAATCGCCTCATCAAAGAGCACGATGCGGACATCATCTATATTTCTGGCCCTGGGCATGGGGGCCCTTCGTTGAATGCCTGCTCTTATCTGGAAGGCTCGTACACCGAGGTTCACCCGGAGATCACGCCAGACGAGAACGGCATGAGGTTGATGTTCCGAAAGTTCTCCACGCCAGGCGGGGTGCCTAGTCACTGCGGGCCGCATGTCCCCAACTCCATGCATGAAGGCGGCGAGCTTGGCTACTCGCTTGTACATGCCTTTGGTGCGGCCTTCGATAATCCGGACCTGATCGTCGCCTGCGTCATCGGGGACGGCGAATCCGAGACCTGCCCGCTGGAAGGCAGTTGGAAGTCTGTCAACTTCCTCAATCCCGTGCGGGACGGTGCTGTCCTTCCGATCCTGCACCTGAACGGCTACAAAATCTCCGGGCCAACCGCTCAAGGGCGCACCAGCGACGCGGACCTGAAGGCTCTTTATGCAGGACACGGCTACAAGCCCTATTTTGTCGAGGGCGACAATCCTCAAGTCGTACATCAACTTCTGGCTGGGACGCTGGACGATTGCTATGTCGAGATTCGGGCAATTCAACAGGAGGCTCGCAAGAACGGATTCAAGAAGCAGCCCATCTGGCCGATGATTATTCTGCGCACACCCAAGGGATGGACTTGTCCGAAGGAAGTGGATGGGGTTCCGATCGAAGGCACATTCCGCGCGCACCAGGTTCCGCTCGCATCGGTCAAAGACAATCCCGAGCACCTCAAGATTCTTGAAGCCTGGATGAAAAGCTACAAGCCAGAGGAACTCTTCGACAAGAACGGCAAGTTCATTGACGAACTGGCGGCTCTCGCCCCTGTGGGCAATCGACGCATGGGCGGAAATCCCCATGTGAATGGCGGGCGGGAGCTGATCACGCTCGCGCTGCCGGACTTCACGGATTATGCGCTTGAAATCCCCGGCCCCGGCCAAGTTCTGGCTGAAGCCCCGCGCAAACTTGGCGATTTCTTCCGCGATATCTTCAAAATGAATCCGAAAAACTTTCGCATGTTCTGCCCCGACGAATCGGACTCCAATCGACTGACCTCCATTTTCGAGGCAACAAATCGTTGCTCGATGGCCGAGATTGTTTCCATCGACGAAAACCTGGGCCCGGATGGTCGCGTCATGGAAGTGCTCAGCGAGCATCTCTGCCAGGGATGGCTTGAAGGCTACCTGCTCACGGGCCGCCATGGCATGTGGTCCTCCTACGAAGCCTTCGCGCAGGTCGTCGATTCAATGACCACACAACACGCCAAGTGGCTTGAGCAATGCCGCGAGTATCCCTGGCGCAGACCACTCGCGTCCCTGAATGTTCTACTCACAAGTCATGCCTGGCGAAACGATCACAACGGCTTCAGCCATCAGGCAACCGGATATGTAGACAATGCATTGGCGCGCAGGAGTGAAGTGATCCGCGTGTATTATCCGCCAGACAGCAATTGCCTGTTGAGCGTCTTCGACCATTGCATGCGCAGCCGCAATTACGTGAATGTTGTCACCTGCGGCAAGCAGCCGCAACTCCAATGGCTGAACATGGACGAGGCACTTGATCACTGCTCGCGTGGCGCGTCCACGTGGAAGTTTGCCACCAACGATGGAGGCGGTGAGCCGGATGTCGTACTGGCCTGCGCCGGCGATGTGCCGACCATCGAAACTTGTGCGGCCTCGTGGCTTTTGCAGAAATACGTTCCTGATATCAAGGTGCGCGTCGTCAATGTTGTCGACCTCATGACTCTGATGTTCCCGGATAAGCATGCGCACGGGATGGACGAAATGTCCTTCAACGCGCTCTTCACTGAGACGGCGCCTGTCATTTTCGCCTTCCACAACAATCGCTGGCTCATTCACACACTAGTGCATGGGCGCTCCAATGAAAGCCGCTTCCATGTGCACGGTTATATGGATTATGGAACGACCACCACACCGTTTGACATGGTGGTGCTGAACGAAATGAGCCGGTTCCACCTTGCATTGGATGCACTTAAGCACATTCCTCGCCTCCGTCAGCAGGCCGAAAGTGCCACCAACTTCTTCAACCAGGAATTGCAACGCCACCACGACTATATCCGCGAGCATCTGGAAGATATGCCGGAGATCCGGAATTGGCAGTGGACGAAAGACTTCAGCGATGCCGCCGCACCAGCTCCGATGGCCAAAGGACATCCCGAGAAGGCAATGTTCACCGACAGTTAAGCGGCGTGCAGTTGAAATCGAGTTGGAGGCAGGCTGTTGCAAGAGTTTTGCGATAGCAGCCTCCGCTTCCCGGACTCCGGCACACAGGAGAAAATATTGAACGATCCGCAGGCGCCATCCGATTGGTTCAAGGTTGATGGAATTGATGCTCTGGTTGAGTTGGCGCTCAATCTTCACTGGTCTTGGAACCATGCTGCGGACGTGCTGTGGGAAAGCCTCGACAAAGAACTCTGGTCGGCTACACAAAATCCGTGGGTCATCTTGCGGACGGTCTCTCACGAGAAGATCAAAGCCGTGTTGGGCGAACCGGAGTTTCGCCTGCGCCTTGACAATTTGCTTCGCCAAAATCGGGAATCATACCATGCCGACGCCTGGTTCCAGCACAAGCACCCAGGCGCCGCGCTCACATCGATCGCCTACTTCAGCATGGAGTTCATGTTGAGCGAAGCGCTGCCCATCTACTCGGGTGGTCTTGGCAATGTGGCAGGCGATCAGATGAAGGCGGCAAGCGACCTGGGTGTTCCAGTCGTGGGAGTTGGGCTGCTCTATGGTCAAGGATATTTCCGCCAGGACTTCGATTCGGAGGGCCGCCAGCAAGCACTCTATCCGGTCAATGATCCGGGCCAGTTGCCCATCAGGCCACTGCGGCAGAAGAACGGTGAGTGGCTGCGCCTGCAGATTCACCTGTCGGGAGCGCTGATCTGGCTTCGCTGCTGGGAAGTCTCTGTTGGAAGGACAAAGCTTTACCTGCTCGACACAAACGACTTCGCCAATACCGCTGCGCATCGGGGAATCACCAGTGAACTCTATGGCGGCAATGCGGAGATGCGGTTGAAGCAGGAGATCATTCTCGGGATTGGTGGATGGCGATTGCTGCGGGCGCTTGGCTTGCAACCCGAAGTCTGCCATCTCAATGAAGGCCATGCGGCGTTTGCTGTGCTTGAAAGAGCGCACTGCTATATGGAGGATCACAAGAAGCCGTTTGATCTGGCTCTGGCAGTTACGCGGGCCGGAAATGTCTTTACGACACACACCGCGGTCGAAGCTGGATTCGATCGCTTTGATCCGCAACTCATTCGGCAGTATCTTGACCACTATGCGCAGGATGAGCTTCGCATCTCGCTTGACGATCTGCTGAAGATCGGAAGGCAAAACCCAGCCGACAATGCAGAGCCCTTCAATATGGCCTATCTTGCTCTGCGGGGCAGCGGCCGCGTGAATGGCGTGAGCAAGCTGCACGGAGAAGTGAGCCGGCAGATATTCCAACCACTCTTTCCGCATTGGCCCCAGGCAGAAGTTCCAATCGGCTCAGTGACCAATGGCATCCATGTGCCGACCTGGGATTCGGTTGAGGCCGATTCGCTATGGACCACAGCTTGCGGAAAAAAACGCTGGCGCGGAGATCGCGCTGTCGAAGATGACATCCGCCAACTCACCGACGAACAAATCTGGCAAATGCGCTCCACTGAGCGGAAAACACTGATCGATCGGTTGCGTAAACGGTACGCCCGCCAACTCGCGTCAGAAGGCGGAGACCCATCGGATGCGAATAATATCTTCGACGGAAATGCGCTGACTCTTGGATTTGCGCGGCGCTTTGCGACGTATAAGCGGCCTGATCTACTCCTGCTTGATTCTGAGCGGCTGGTTCGCCTTCTCTCCGACCCTCAACGGCCGGTGCAACTGATTCTTGCCGGCAAGGCACACCCTCAGGATTTGCCTGGACAGGCATTGATCAAGAAGTGGAAGGATTTCATCCAGCGTCCGGAAGTTCGTTCGAGAGTCGTCTTTCTAAGCGACTACGACATGATGCTGGCGCAGCACATGGTTCACGGAATTGACTTATGGATCAACACGCCGCGCCGTCCGTGGGAGGCTTGCGGAACAAGTGGAATGAAGGTCCTCGTCAACGGCGGACTTAATCTTTCCGAGTTGGACGGATGGTGGGCTGAGGCTTACTCCCCAGAAGTTGGCTGGGCTATCGGTGATGGCAAAGAGCATGGTGACGATCCTGCCTGGGATCGCACAGAGGCTGAGACCGTCTATGCCGCATTGGAGAACGAAGTTATTCCGGAGTTTTATGAGCGGAACGAAAAGGGCTTGCCGCTAAAGTGGTTAGGACGTGTCCGCGAGAGCATGGCAAGACTTACTTCGGAATTCTCTGCTACCCGCGCCATCCGCGAATATACCGAGAATCACTATCTGCCCGCTTCTTCCGGTTACCGCGAGCGTGCAGCCGGGGATAGTACGCT
>Ga0302267_10003163_pt1 | contig 19184 bp, 16 predicted proteins | sample III_Bog_E1_3_FD_194555 | JGI IMG/M metagenome (GOLD analysis project Ga0302267, IMG submission 194555) | Peat permafrost microbial communities from Stordalen Mire near Abisko, Sweden - III_Bog_E1_3 | ecosystem: Environmental > Terrestrial > Soil > Wetlands > Peat | place: Sweden: Abisko... | reverse complement strand
GGTGTCCGCCTGTGGGTCTCCCCACCGGGCGACGACTACGTCGAGCGGCTGGCCAGAGGTCGGGTGGACCTGGTCATCGTCCCCCGCGAGGTCTTCACCCCCTACCGGGAGTTCCCCCATCAGTTCCTGTTCCAGGACCGGTTCGTCTGTGCTGTCGACGCCGCCAACGACATGGTGGGCGACACCGTGACGCTGGAGGAGTTCACCACGCTCCCCTACCTCGCCACGTCGTGCGGGCACGAGGTGTCCCCCGCCGAGGCGCAACTCGACGCGCTCGGCATCGCCCGCAGCACCGAGATCACCGCCGCCTTCGGCCTGGCCCCGCTGCTGCTCCGCGGGACGCGCCGGATCGCCCTGATCCATGAGCGGCTGGCCTGGTTCCTGTCCGAGCAGACCTCGCTCCGACTGGTCGAACCGCCGATGCCCCTGCAGCCGATCCACCAGCTGATGCTGTGGGCCGACCGGGCCGAGCACGACCCGGGCCACCAGTGGCTGCGCCGGCGGATCGCCGGGTTCGCCGACGAGCGCGACGAGGTCCGTCCGCCGGTCCCCGCCTAGCCGAGGGGGATGCCGCCGCCGAGCACGCCCTCGTCGATCTCGGCATCGGCCGACCCGACCTCACCCATCGACATGGCCAGGTCCTCGCTGGGCCGCTGGAGCCCCGACGCCGACCGGAGGGGCAGCTGCTTCAGGAACAGGGTCACCACGAACGTGACCGTGGCGATGGGCACACCGACCAGGAAGACGGTGTGCAGCGACCGCACGAACGAGTCCAGGATGCCGTACTGCAGGTGGGGTGGGAGCGCATGGAGCTCGGCGGGGCTCATGGAGAAGTTACCGTTCACGTGGATACCCGCCGCGGCGGCGGCGGGCGCCAGGAGCGGGATCCAGTGGTTGAGGCCGGCGATGAACACCGCGCCGAAGAGCGAGGTCCCGAAGGCGCCGCCCAGCGACCGGAAGAAGGTGACCGCGGCGGTGCCGGTGCCGATGGAGTTGGCCGGAACGGCGTTCTGGGTGGCCAGGACCATGATCTGCATGGTCATGCCCATCCCGGCTCCGAGCACGATCACGTAGAGGCTCATGGTCAGGTGCGCGGTGTGCAGACCGAGGTGGGACAGCAGCCACATGCCGATGATCATCATGAACGAGCCGATGATCGGCATCGGTTTGTAGATGCCGGTACGGCTCACGATCTGGCCGGAGACGATCGACGAGGCCAGCAGGCCCAGCATGAGCGGGACCATCAGGAGGCCCGACACCATGATGGACACGCCGTCCACCAGCTGCAGGTAGAGCGGCAGATAGATGATGGCGCCGAACATCACCATGGACAGCAGGAAGCTGACCGTCGACGCCGTACGGAAGACGCCGATGCGGAAGAGCGACGGCGGCAGGATCGGCTCGGCCGCATAGTGCTCCCACACGACGAAGGAGCCCACGAACACCGCCGACACCAGCCCCAGCCCGATGATGATGGGCGAGCTCCACGGGTACTGGGTGCCACCCCACACGGTGACGAACAGGGCGGCGGTCACGCCCACCATCATGAGTCCGGCCCCGAGGAAGTCGATCCGGTGCGACTGTCGGCGGAACGGGAGCTTGAGCACCGCCGACGTCACCACCAGGGCGACGATGCCGATCGGGATGTTGATGTAGAAGATCCACCGCCACGACAGGTAGCTGGTGAACACCCCGCCGAGCAGCGGGCCGGCGATCGAGGACAGCGCGAAGGTGGCCCCGAAGTAGCCCTGGTAGCGCCCGCGCTCCCGGGGCGAGACGACGTCGGCGATGATCGTCATGGCCATGGCCATGAGCCCGCCGGCGCCCAGGCCCTGGATGCCCCGGAACGCGATCAGCTCGAACATGTTCTGACTGAGGCCGGCCAGGGCCGATCCCACCAGGAAGACGACGATGGCGAACTGGAAGATCCCCTTGCGGCCGAACTGGTCCGACAGCTTGCCGTAGAGGGGGGTGGAGATGGTCGAGGTGAGCAGGTAGGCGGTCACCACCCAGCTCATGTGGTTCAGCCCGTGCAGGCTGTTCACGATGGTCGGCAGTGCGGTCCCGACGATGGTCTGGTCGAGGGCGGCCAGGAACATGCCGAGCATGAGGCCGCTGAACACCAGCAGGATCTGGCGGTGGGTCAGGGCCACCACGGTCCCGTCCGCCCCGACCCCCGGCATCGACCGGTCCGGCGCCGGCGTCGCCCCGGCGCCGTCGTCCCCTCCGTCGGCCGCCCCCCGCGGGGCCGCGTCGAGGCTCATCGGCTCGGCTCGTCGTGGCGGGCGTGCTGCAGCCCGACACCCAGTCGGAGGAGACCGCTGGCCAGGGCCGTGCGCTCCTCGTCGGTCCAGTCGGCCATCGCCTCGGCCAGCACCCGACGCCGCGCCTGGGACACCGATTCCAGGACCGCCGCCCCACGGTCGGTGAGGCTGAGGAGCGAGGCCCGGCCGTCGGCGGGGTCCGGCACCTTGGCCAGCAGTCCGGCGTCCACCAGGCACCGCACCTGCCGGCTCAGCGTCGAGAGGTCGAGCTCGACCGAGTCGGCGATCTCGGACAGCCGCAGCGGGGCGGACTCGGACACCCGGACGAGGAGCCAGTGGCCGGTGCGGTTGATGGACACCCCGTCGGGTAGCGCGTCGGCGGGCACGTCGAGCCGGAGGATGGCCCTGCCCACCTGGGTCAGGGAGCGTTCCAGACCGGCCGACACCCGCGTTGCGGGTGGGGTGGTCCTCTGCTCGGCGATCTCGGAGGTCGATGGGGTCACTGGGCGGTCCCGGGTTCGAGTTGCTGGTTCGAGTTGCTGGATCGGTCCAGGCACCCGGATGGTCGGGGGCGATGAGGCTCCCCGCCATCTAGGTGCTTGTAACAAGCAAGTATATCAGGCGCCGCACGGTCCCGTCACGGCCGGCACGACGCCGACCGGACCGCACCGCCGACCCCGGTGGCCGGCGCAAGGGCCCGGCCCATGACCAGGGCGCCCACCACGTGGGCCCCGGCGAGACGCAGTGCCGCCGCCGCACTCTGGACCGCCGCCCCGGTGGTCGTGGTGTCGTCGAACACGAGGACGGCCAGGCCGGCCAGGCCGGCCCGGTCGACTCCCGGCGCCAGGTCGAACACGTCGCGGCCCGCCCGGAGGTGCCCACCGTCCCCTCCCCCCCGGATCAGGAGCCGCAGGTGGTCTCGGGACAGCCAGGGGACGCCGTCGACCAGGCCCTCGGCCGGAGCGCCGCCCGGCCGGCACGACGAGGGGACGGTGGTGACGACCACCCAGGGCCGGAGCCGGGTCGCCGGCCCCGCCACCGGGTCGGCGCACCGGGCGGCGAGCTCGGTCACCAGCTCGGATCGGCTGCGGTCCCGTACCTCGGCCACGGCGGCGTCCTTGTAGGCGCGGAGACGCCGGTGGGTCCGGTCACCGATCCGGTACTCGGCCAGCGCCACCAGGGGGACGAGCGGCAGTCCCAGCTGGCCGGAGACGGTCCGGCAGCAGTAGCAGACCGGGGTCGTGCCGCGGGTCGTGCGGCCGCAGACCGGGCAGGGTCGGGGCGGGGGCGCCACCGGGGGGTGGGAGGCGACGGTCGGACAGGTACGCACGGCACTCCTCGGTCGGACGACGACGGGTGGCGCCCCGACGGGGCCGCGAGATGCGGATCGACGGTGCGGCGACCCGGTGGTGCGGCTTCAGGCCGGGGGGCCGGCGGCCGGCGCCTCCTCCGGCCGGTGCAGCAGGAACGTGCCGGTCGACCGGCTGACCAGCTGCCCGTCGCCGTCCGTCACCGTCGCCTCGGCATAGGCCACCTGGCGGGCCAGGCGGACCACCTCGCCCCGGAGCCCGTACGACTCGCCGAGCACGGCCGGCCGCATGGTCTCGACCTTCATCTCGAGCGTCGCCCGGGTGCGGGCCTTCCCGGGCAGCGCGGCGTTGATGGCGAAATTCATGGCGGCGTCCAGGAGGAGGCCGTGCACCCCCGCCTGCACGATGCCGTGGGGGTTGCACGCCGGCGCCGCCGGGGTGAACGTACCGCCGACCCAGCCGAGGTCCTCGCCGTCGACCCCGTAGGCGTCGAACGACGCCCCCACGGTGCCGATGAGCTCCATCCCCCCGTCGCCCAGCCAGCGGTCCATGTCCTTGATCCGACCCGTCATGGCCCCGACCGTAGCGCCGGGATGGGTCAGTGACGTCCGGTGCGATCCGGCGGGGCACGGCGCACCCCGGTCGGCCCCGGTGGCCGCGACAGACCGGCACCGGTAGTCTTTCCGCGGGGATTCCGACCGGGACCCCCACCGGGGCAACGTGCCCCTCAGCACCAACGACCCGAGTACGGCCGGCAGGAACTGTTCCGCCGGACCTCGGAAGGAGACGCACCATGACCGACGCCGTCATCATCGACGCCGTACGCACACCCGGGGGCAAGCGCAACGGCAAGCTCCGCAACTGGCACGCCGCCGACCTGGCGTCCGAGCCGCTGAGGGCCCTCGTCGAGCGCAATGGCCTGGACTCCGGCCTGGTGGACGACGTGATCATGGGCTGCGTCATGCAGGTGGGCGAACAGTCACTCAACGTGGGGCGCAACGCCGTCCTGGCCGCCGGGTTCCCCGAGTCGGTGCCCGCCACCACCCTCGACCGCCAGTGCGGCTCGAGCCAGCAGGCGCTGCACTTCGGCGCCCAGGGCGTCATCGCCGGCGCCTACGACGTCGTCATCGGCGCCGGTGTCGAGGTGATGAGCCGCACCCCGATGGGCTCCTCGGTCGTGCGGGAGCTGGGCTACCCGTTCGGGCCCCGGATGATGGCCCGCTACGCCGAGCGCGGCGGCCTGGTCGGCCAGGGCGAAGGCGCCGAGCTGATCGCCGAGCAGTGGGGCATCACCCGCGACGACATGGACGAGTTCTCGGTCCGGTCGCACCAGCGCGCCGCCCAGGCCACCGCCGAGGGCCGCTTCGAGCGTGAGATCATCCCGGTCGCCATCAAGGACGACGAGCGCAACGACACCGACGAGCTGATCACCACCGACGAGGGCATCCGCCCCGACTCCTCGGTGGAGACGCTGGCCAAGCTCAAGCCGGCCTTCCGGCCCGAGAACGGTGCCGTCACCGCCGGCAACTCGTCACAGATCACCGATGGCGCCTCGGGCGTGCTGGTGATGAGCGACACCAAGGCCGCCGAGCTCGGACTCACCCCCCGGGCGCGGTTCCACGCCTTCGCGGTGGCCGGCAGCGACCCGATCACCATGCTCACCGGCCCGATCCCGGCCACCAAGATGGTCCTGCAGCGGGGCGGTCTGACCATGGACGACATCGACGTGATCGAGATCAACGAGGCCTTCGCCTCGGTGCCGATCGCGTGGGCCAAGGAGCTCGACGTCGACCTCGACCGGGTGAACGTCAACGGCGGGGCGATCGCGCTCGGTCATCCCCTCGGTGCCTCCGGCGCCAAGCTCATGGCCACGCTGCTCAACGAGCTCGAGCGGACCAACGGCAGGTACGGGCTCCTGACCATGTGCGAGGGCGGCGGCATGGCCAACGCCACCATCATCGAGCGCCTGGGCTGACCCCCGGCCCGTCGTCCCGACGAACGGGTCCGACGGGAACGGCGTCAGCGGACGCCGTGTGGAGTGCGGACGACCGGCCCCCGGGCCGGTCGTCCTGATTCCGGGGCCGGGTGGCCGTCAGCCCCGGATGACCGGGCGCGGCAGCGCCCGGTCGTGTCAGTGGTATCGGGTGGCCAGCAGGAGCCCGACGAAGATGGCGCCGATGGCGGCGATCAGCCAGGCGTTGTTGACACCTCCGGGCAGCAGCCCGGCGTAGTTCAGGATCACGATCAGGACGCCCAGCGCGAACATGGCGATGATCAGCACCCCGAACCACAGGGGGCTGGACTTCTGGCTCCGGTCGATCGGGGGCGTGTAGCGGTTGCTCTGCACCGAGCCCGACGCGCCCGCCCCGGCCTTGGCCGGGGACGTCACGCGGCCCGAGGTCGAGCTGCCCTTCTTCTGCGCCTTGCCGGGGCCCTGCTTGGCGGAGGATGCCATGGCCGCACATTAGCCAGAGTCGCGACCGGGGAGGGGCCGGGCGTCCGGTCCCCGCCGGGCCGGTACGATCGGATCCCCATGGCGACCCGTGTGCTGGTCATCGACAACTACGACTCGTTCGTCTACAACCTCGTCCAGGAGTTGGGCGAGCTCGGCGCCGACCCGGTCGTGTTCCGCAACGACGCCATCGACGTGGCCGGGATCCGGGCGGCGGCGCCCGACGCCGTCCTGATCTCCCCGGGACCCGGTCGTCCGGAGGACGCCGGCGTGTCCCTGGCCGTCATCGCGGAGCTGGCCGGCGAACTCCCCATCCTGGGCGTCTGCCTCGGGCACCAGGCCATCGGGCAGGCCTACGGCGGCGACGTGGTGTCCGCCCCGACCCTGATGCACGGCAAGACGTCGGCCATCCACCACCAGGGCGAGGGGGTCTTCGCCGGCCTGCCCGACCCGTTCGTGGCCACCCGCTACCACTCGCTGGTCGTCGAGCCGTCCACCCTGCCCGACGTCCTCGAGGTGACGGCGAGGACCGTCGACGGCGTGATCATGGGCCTCCGCCACCGCACACTGGCCGTCGAGGGCGTGCAGTTCCACCCTGAGTCGCTCCTGACCCTCGAAGGGCCGTCACTACTCGCCAACTTCCTGGCCTCCGCCGGCTGAGGCCGGCCACGCCCCGGGTGTGCCCCGTTGCCGGCCCGGGCCTCTCCGGCTAGGAGGTCGTGCTCGTCGTCGAGGATGACGGCGTCGACGACGTCGTGGTGGTCGACGCCGGAACCGCCGTGGTGGTGGTCGTCGGTGCGGGCGGACCCGTGGACACGGCGATGTCGACCGAGCTTCCCGGGGCGATGGTGGACCCCGTCGCCGGGTTGGACGACACGACCAGGCCGGCTGCGTACTGGACCGACGACACCGAGGTCACGTTCCCGACGTTGAGCCCGGCGTTGCCCAGGGTCTGGCCGGCGACCGCCTCGGACAGCCCCACCAGCGAGGGCACCGTGGCGTTGGCCGGACCCGACGAGACGGTCAGCGTCACCGTCGAGCCCTGGTTGACCTTGGTCCCCGAGGCGGGATTGGTGCTGAGGACCGTGCCCTTCTGTGCGGTGCTCGTGTGGTAGGCGACCGTCGACTGCAGGCCCGCACTGGTGAGGATGGCCGTGGCATTGGCCTGGGTGGTGTTGGTCAGCCCGTCGGGCACCGTCACCTGGATCGGCGGCGGCACCTCGGCCACCTTCAACGTGATGGTGTCGCCCTTCTTGACCAGCGAATTGGCCGAGGGACTGGTCGAGATGACCGAACCGACCGGGTCGTTGGAGACCTGCTGGACCTGGGTCACGCTGAGCCCGTCGGCCTGCAGGGTGGCCGTGGCCACCTGGGCCTGCTGACCCACCACGTTGGGCAGGCTGAAGGAGGCGTCGCCGCCGAAGTAGCCGAGGTTCCGGCCGAGGAAGTAGCCGGCGATCCCCAGGATCAGGAGGAGGACCACCAGGGCGATGGCGTAGTTGCGGGTCCGGTTGGTGCCGGACTCGTCCGGGGCGTCCGACGCCGCGTCGGCCGGGTCGGACGACCCGACGGCACCCACCGTCCGGGTGGCGTCCATGCCGCCTACGGCGGCCGTGGCGGTGGTCACGCCGGCCACCCCGATCATGGCCGTAGTGTCCTCCATGGCCAGGACGCTGCGTCCTTCGTTGAAGCGCAGGAGGTCGGCCCGGAGCTCCTCGGCCGTGGCATACCGGTGGGCCGGGTCCTTGGCCATCGACTTGAGGATGATCGCCTCGAAGGTCGGTGGGATCTGCGGGTTCAGCTCGCGGGGGGCCGGTGGGTTGTCCCGCACGTGCTTGGAAGCCACCGCCACCGGCGAGTCGCCGAGAAAGGGGGGCCGGCCGGTGACCATCTCGAACAGGACGACTCCGAGTGAGTAGATGTCGCTTCGCGAATCGACCCCGAGGCCCTCGGCCTGCTCCGGCGAGAAGTAGGTGGCGGTGCCCATGACCGCGCCGGTCTGGGTGAGGCTCTCCTCGGTGTTCACGGCCCGGGCGATACCGAAGTCGGTCACCTTGACCTGACCGTCGTCGGTGATCAGCACGTTGCCGGGTTTGACGTCGCGGTGCACGACGCCGTTCTTGTGGGCGTAGCCCAGCGCCGCGGCCACATGGGCACCGATGTCCGCCGTGCGCTCGGCCGACAGCGGACCGGCCGACTTGAGGATCGACGACAGGGGACGCCCGTCGATGTACTCCATGACGATGAAGTAGGTGCCGGTGTCCTCACCCCAGTCGAAGACGGGCACGATGTTCGGGTGCGACAGGTTGGCGGCGGCCTGCGCCTCGCGACGGAACCGCTCGACGAACGAGCGGTCGACCGACAGCTCGGGGAACAGGACCTTGAGGGCCACCGGTCGGTCCAGCAACCGGTCGTGGGCCCGGTACACCTCGGCCATGCCGCCACGGGCGATCAGGTGGTTGAGTTCGTAGCGCTCGGAGAAGACACGCGGCGTCTGGGACGGGTCCATGTGGGTCAAAGCCTATGCCTGCAATCGCTCGGTTCCGGTGTACTCATCGGTGCTGAAAACGTGTCGTTGCGCCCGGCGCCACCGGGGCTCACGGTGTGGCCGCCAGGGCGTCGCCGAGGATGGTCTTCATCGGGGGTCCCGAGACCTCGGCACCGGTGCTGCTGCCCGGCTGGTTGGGCACCACGACGGCCACGGCGACCTTCGGGTCGTTGGCCGGGGCGAAGGCGATCATCCAGTCGTTGGTCAGCGTGGCGTTGGGTCCCGTCTCGGCGGTACCCGTCTTTGCCGCCACGTTCCACGCCGCCGGGAACCCGACCTGGGTGGCGGTCCCGTTGGTGACGACCGCCTGCATCAGCGTGGTGACGGCGGCGGCCGTCAGCGGGTTGGTGGCCGTCAGCCACGGATGGGGCTGGTAGGCGGTGATCAGGGCGCCCGACGAGTCGTGGATGTCGCGCATCACGTGCGGCGTCATGATGACCCCCCGGTTGGCGATCCCGTCGGCCACCAGTGCCATCTGCAGCGCCGTCGCCACCACGTCCTGCTGGCCGAACGCCGAGTAGGCCTGCGACGGCTTGTTGAGGTTGAACGCGGCACCGGCCGGGAAGTTGGACACCCCGGCACCGGGGATGTCGATGGGGATGTTCTGGTTGAAGCCGAACGCCTGCGCCTCGGCGGTGAGCGACGCCCCGCCGAGGTCCATCCCGAGCGTGGCGAACGCGGTGTCGCAGGAGGCAGGCAGGGTGACGGCCAGGACACCGCCGCAGACCTCGGGTCCGTTCGGACCGTTGTGGCCGTAGTTGCAGAGCTGCTTGTCCGACTGCGGCAGTGGAATACACCCTGCTGCGGGCACGTTGAGCTTGGCCAGTGCGGGCTGGTGGTCGTAGACCGCGGCCGAGGTCACCGTCTTGAAGGTCGATCCGGGCAGGAACCCGTACTGGAACGTGCGGGACACCAGAGGACTCTGGCCGCTCTGCGGGTTGAGCGAGGTCCACGCGTACTTCTCGGTCGTGACGTTCGGGGACACCAGGGGGTTGGGATCGTAGGTCGGGTTGCCGTACATCGCCTCGATGGCACCCGTCTTGACGTTGACCACCACCGCGCCGGCCTGCGGCGCCCTGCCGTTGATGTCGGTGTCGTCGACCGCCTGCGCCACCTGGCTCTGCAACGTGGTGGAGACGGTCAGGTTGACGTTCCCGGTCGTCGTCCGGTTGGTCAGGAGATCGCGGAGCGACTTCGCCGGCCGGGTGTGGGACTGGAGGTAGCTGTTGTACTCGTCCTCGATCCCGGTCTTGCCGTAGATGATCGAGTCGTACCCGACGATCTGGGAGAACAGGACCGCGGTGTTGGGGTTGTAGGTCCGCTGGTACTTGTAGTACCCGGTGGACGGCGTCGAGCTGGCCAGCACGATCCCGTCCGCCGACAGGATGTCGCCGCGGGCGTCGTCGCGTGCGACCGCCTGCACGCGTGGGTTGCCCGGGGACTTGGCCAGACCGCTCGCCTTCAGGATCTGGATGTTGTTGAGCTGCACGAACAGTGCGACGAAGCACAGCACCATGAAGATCCCGAGGCGGCGGATGCGGCGCTCCATCAGGGCACCTTCGCCAGGGTCGTCGTGGTCGTCGTGCTCCCGAAGGCCGGGGCGGCGGTGCCCGTGGTGGTGCAGCCCGGCGTGGTCGGGTTCTGCGTGCAGACGGCCTGGTGCTGGGTGGCCACGAGCCCGGCCACGTAGTCCTGGGCCGCCTTCAGCGAATCCTCCTGGATGCCGCTCACCAGGCCGGGGACGCTGTAGGCCGGGATGTCGGCGGTGGTCACCCCGGTGCGCTCCACCTCGACGGGCTTGTACAGGACGCCGCCGCCGACCCGGCCGTGGTAGATCATCAGCTCGTTGTTGTTGACCTGCACGTAGTACGCGTTCGTGTCGTACCACCGGACCGCGTAGTAGGCCCCGAAGACGATGGCGGCCACCAGGACGACGAAGACCAGCGTGCGGAACGTGATCAGGCGGCGGCCCCGTGCCGCCCGGCGGGCCTTGCGGCGCGCCCGCCACCGGTCGCGGAACTTCGGCTTCAACGGCTCCGGCCCCGCCAGCACGGCGACGTCCCCGTCCGGGACGTCGTCCGGGGCCGGACCGGACTCGGGCTCCTCGGCGGCGGTCCGGAAGTCCGCGGCCACAGCGGCCACGGCCGGCTCCACCCCGTCGCCGTCCTCCTCCGCGTCGTCAAGCACGACGTCGACCACGACGACGGTGATGTTGTCGCTGCCCCCGTGGGTACGGGCCGCCCGGACGAGGAGGTCGGCGGCCACCTGCGGGTCGGGAACCGTCATCAGGACCTCGGAGATCTGCTCCGGCTCGAGCTCGTTGGTGAGTCCGTCCGAGCACAGCAGGAACCGGTCACCGCGGATGGGCTGGACCCGCCAGAGGTCGACGTTGACGTCGTCGGCCACCCCGAGCGCCCGGGTGAGGATGTGACGGTGGGGATGTACGGCCGCTTCCGACGTGCTGATCTCCCCACTGCGGACCATCTCCTCGGCCAGGCTGTGGTCGACGGTGATCTGGGCCAGCACGCCGTCGTGCAGGCGGTACGAACGCGAATCGCCCACGTTCACCACGGCGATGACATCCCGACCGTCCTCGTTCACGAGCGCCGCAGCCGTGAGGGTCGTTCCCATGCCCCGCAGTTCGGGCGTGTCGAGGCTGTGCTCGAACACCACCCGGTTGGCCTCGTTGACCGCCTCGGACAGCCCGGCGCCGGTCGGCTTGGCCCCGAAGGCGACGGTCAGCGTGTCCACGGCCAGGCGGGCCGCCACCTCGCCGCCGGCGTGGCCGCCCATGCCGTCCGCCACGGCGAACAACGTGCCTGTTTCGACGGCGAGGTCCTGGTTGACCGACCGGACCAGTCCGGTGTCGGTGGCGGAGCCGGAGCGGAGGAGGGTCATGTCAGCGCCCGACCTCGAAGACGGTTCCACCGACCTGGAGGAGGTCGCCCTTCTCCAGCTTGGTCCGCTCGTCGATGCGCACCGTGTTCACCCAGGTACCGTTGGTCGAGCCCAGGTCCTCGGCCCACAGGTCCCCGTCCAGACGGAACAGCCGGGCGTGGAGGTTCGAGGCGTAGGAGTCGTAGTCGATGGGGACACCGCAGCCGGGGGCACGCCCGACGGTGACTTCCTCCCCCACGTCGTAGACCCGGCCGGCCTGGTCGTCCGGGCGGATGACGTGCAGTCGGAGCGCACGGCGGCGCTTGCCGTCCACCACCGGATCCACGTCCTTGCCCCGGCGGCGCTTGCGCTTCAGTGGGCGAACCTCCACCCAGACGGCGCGGACCACCCACATGAAGAACAACCAGATGAGGAGGATGACCCCGATCCCCAGCAGCCGGAGCAGCGGGGTGTTGTCGATCGGCGCGTGGGCGGCGGACGCCAGGAGCGGGATCACGGTCGGAAACCGGGGGTCACGAGGTCTCGAAGCGGAGCACGGTCGTCCCGATGACGATCTGGTCGCCGTCGTTGAGCTGGCGCTCGCGGATGGTGGCCCCGTTGACACGCGTGCCGTTGGTCGAGTTCAGGTCGACCACGACCACGTCGTTCCCGCTGCGTCGGATCTCGGCGTGGCGCCGGCTGGCGTTCGGGTCGTTCACCACGATGGTGCTCTCGGGGAGCCTCCCGATGGTGATCGGCTCGGGGCCGAGCACCACCCGCATGCCGTCAGCGAGCACCACGCTGGCCGCCGACAGGCCCTGGGGGCCCTCGTGGACGTCGGAGACGACGGCGAACCGGCCCCTGCGCTGGCGCGGGTCCTCGACCACGGACACCGTGACCGGTCCGACGAAGACGTACTCCTCGGTACGGGCGTGCTCGCGGGCCGCCTCCTCGAGCTCGCGCACGAGGGCATCGAGGAAGGACTCGAACCGGTCGAAGTCGGACGCCGACAGGTGGACGACGAAGGCATTGGGCGCGATGAGTCCGTGCACGCCCAGTCGGCGCTTGAGGTCCATCTCTCTGGTCACCCGGCGTCCGATCTCCACGGGGTGAAGCTCGCCCCGGAAGGCCTTGGAGAGGGTGCCGTCGACCATGCGCTCGAGGCGCCCTTCGAACTTCTGAAGTCCCATGTCGGCGTCAGCCTACCGGTGTCTACCCCCTGGTAGGGGGTACGGGGAGCGGGATCAGCCACACGGGTGGACGGACCGGGGCCTGCGTGCCCGCAGCGGCCCGGGCCGGGGGGTTCCGATGGTGGGCCCCGCACCTCCCCGGGGCCGGCCAGGGGCCACCCGGGGTGAATTCCGTGCCCGGATCTTCAGGTAGCCTCTGACGGTCGCTCGGGCGAGTGGCGGAATTGGCAGACGCGCAGGATTCAGGTTCCTGTGTCCGAAAGGATGTGGGGGTTCAAGTCCCCCCTCGCCCACTCCGGGGTGTCGACAGAACCAGGCGGTTCGCGTCGACAAAACCCTCCTCATGCGGGTCCGCCTGGGGGGTTCGGGACAGATGCCGGGCTTTAGCCGGGTCTTTCCGGGCATAGCGAGCCGACCTCGGACACCCCTTCCCCTGTCCGGGTCCGCTCAGGGTTGATTCCGGACGCGACGGAACCACCGGGGTGTTCACTTCGCCGGGAGATGGCCTGTCTCAGGCGCTCAACGGGGGATCCGGGTCGGCGCTGGAGCCATCCACCGTGGCGGTGCCCACCGTCGGCGGTGCCGGAGACCATGTTGTGAGCGACCTGGTCCGCCTCCGGGCCCGGAGCTTGCGGAGCTTCTCCTCGCCGGAGGCCCTCCTGGCCATGAGTTCGTTGATCTTGCGGATGTTGGCGGCAAGGAACTGGAAGGACACCAGGACGCTCTGGGCAGCGCGACCCCTGATGCGGCGGCGCTCCGGGTCGTCCACGGCTTCGCGGGCACCGTCCTTGACGAAGCCGTTCATCCCCTCGTTCGAGTTCCGGAGGGTGGCGTAGGTGCGGCGCCACTCGTCGGTCTCATGGGCGAAGAGCTGGCGGAACTTGGCGCCGGCGTCGGGGGGCAGGGTGATCGAACCCTGGGTGCAGATCTTCGGCGGGTGAATGGCCAGGACGTCCGTCACCGGGATGCGGGTCCTGACCTTGCCGTTGCCACCCTCGGACGCCGGCTTGAGCTGACAGCGGACCTGGGGGGCCGGAGTTGACCTACCCGTCGATCCCGCGTTGGAACGTCTCACTCTCCAGCCTACGTCTTGACCTACATACCGAGCAGAGCGCGGATCCGATCCACATCGAAGGTGCCGACCGACGGCGAGGTGGAGGCCCGGCGATCGAACTCGGCCAGAAGAGCCATCAGGTCCTCGCGTCGGGTGGGATCGGTGAGGGCGTCACGGGGGCTGAGGCCGCCGAGCGCTGGGACCGGCTCCTCAATCCACTTGCGCTCCTGCTCGACCATCACGTCCTCCAGGACCCGGCGGATCTCGTCCGGCATGTCGGAGGTGTCGTCCCCTGCGAGCCAGGTGGTTCGCTGGGACGTCGCTTTCGACACCGAACTCGTGTCCAGTTCGTCGAGTGAGGTCCGGGCGCTGTCGATCACCTCGAACGAAACGCCCTCGAGTGTCAGCAGGCGCTCGAGAGCCTCCTCGGCCCGGATGACGGAGTTCGTCTCGACCACGAGGTCCCCACCGTCCCGGCGCAGCACGGCCCGCACCACCGGCTCGCCGTCGATGTCGACGGTGTCGTTCCACGACCCGGACTCGACCGGCCTGAATTCTCGGTCCAGCACACCGGCCACGTGGTCCCACTCCACGGCGGCAGGGCGCAGGGTGGTTGTGCACAAGACGAGATCGTGTCCCTCGCGATTGCGAATCGTGGGCGGGCGCGAGATCCAGGCCAGCCAGGCGGCCACGTCCTCGCTCGCGCAGCCACCGTCCAGCAGCTGCAGCACCGACTCGCGGTGCGACAGCGATACCGGCAGCACGACTCCCACGATCTGGAGCTGCGAGCCGGCCGGGGCGATCCGGGTCAGTAGGTAGGTGCCGGGGACGAGGCTTCGGGACGCAGTCCGCTCGGAAACGACCACCTGTTCACCAGTGCGAGTGTCCCGTACGGTCAGCGTCGACCCCGGATCCGCATGGACCACCTCGTAGAGCTCGAGCCTGACGTGCGACCACCCTTGGAGCAGGAGAAATTCGTCGTCGGGCAACAGGTAGCCACGGGTATCCATGAACTCCTGGAAGACGTCCGACTCCCAGGCGACCGCGTCGACCAGCACCGGGAGCACGTTCTTGGTGACCTCGCCTCCCATCGCCTCGATGCTGTCGACCAGTTCGGAGATGCGACCCCGTCGCACCGGCCGGAGCGCGAACCGCTCGAGCTTCTGACTGAGCCAGCCCGCCCGCTGCTCGATGGTCGTCCTGCTGCCGTTGATGCAGCACTGCTTGTACCGAATTCCCGATCCGCACGGGCACGGATCGTTGCGGCCGACCTTGTTCGTGCCCACCGCCGAATGGGTTGCCTGTTCGACCAGGTAGTCGAACTCGGGATCACCCGGGCCCGCACCTGCGCGCTGGAGTAGCGAGGACGCCCTGGCCGCATCGCCCCGGTCGGCCACGAACCACGCGTACTCTGCCAGCGCGGCCGAGTAGTCGGGTTCGAGTTGCACCGCCTCGGCAAGATGCCCCTCGACGGCCTCGATGTCCCGATCGCGCTCGGCGTTCATCGCCAGCAGGAAGTGACCGGGCGCTCGGGCGGACCGGGGCTGGTCGATCAGCTGGGTGGCGAATCCGGCGAGTGACGCGCTCCCCTGACCCGAATCCTGGAGGACGAAGTCGACGAAGGCCTGGCTGACCGGCTCGTGGATGAGCGCCTTGGACGCCGTGCGCCTGGTGGCCTGATCGAGGGGATCGGTATCCAGTGAGGCCGACCACGCGCTTCGCACGATGTCGAACGCTTCCGCACAGCACAGGCTGAACCCCCAACGGTCAGCCACCGCCTCGACCAGGTCGTCCAGGTAGCGCTGGCCGGGAGGCGCCCACTCCTCGTCGGCCGGACCGAACCAGGCCCCGCTGCGCTCGAATCCCAGCTCCTCGAGGAGGGCTCCCACCGGCCGCGTCGGGTGGCGGAAGAGTGACGGATCAGCCATCAGCGCACCGATGACCACCTCGTCGGCCTCGAACCCCACACCGGGAACGGTGATCATCGCGATCGACGCACGAAGGCCGTCGAGTTCCGCCGAATCGTCGGTGACGTCCGGGTCCGTCTCGATCATCAGCTCGGTGCCCCGGCGACCGAACGCAGCGAGCCCCGGGCCGTCGATCGCTTCCAGCCAACCGGACGGACCGACCAACGAACCGTTCTCGTCCGTGCCTGGGGCGTCCGGAGGGAAGGCCACCACACAGGTGCCCCCTCCCGGAAGCCGGAAGCCGGGGCAGCCATCCGCATCGATGGCGCCGAGGTCCGGAGTCAGCGTGACGGCTCCGTGATCGAGCTCCGCCCGGCTGATCTCGTGGGTGAGGGTGATGCCGTCAAGAAGTTGTTCTGTCGAGCCGACCATCCCGCCGAACTCGCAGAAGGCGTCCGACTCCTCGAGCGCGAAGGCGACCTCGTTCCTCCGGTCGTCCGGATGGAGGCCATCCATGTGGTCGAGGAAGCCCCCGCGCAGCAGGGCGTCGACCAATCCGTCCAGCGTCATCGGACCCCCCGTGAGGAGCAACTGGGCTGCGGCACGGAGGTGGTCGTCGGCGAGTTCGGGGCGATCCACGGAAGAGACGGTATCGCCTGCGATCCGGTCGGCCACACGCGACCGGTAGCTATGCATTCCGACCACCCAGGTCGTGCCGTGCGTCGAAGCGTCGTCGGAGAGCGGAGCGCCTACTGGGAACGGTGCGGACTCCGTACCGTCAACGGGATCGCCTACGGGCACCCGCGAACGTGAGGCTCTGGGTGTGGTCGACCTGGGAGTAGATCGACCGCCTGATGCGGTGATGCGCTCCTGATGCGAGGGTGGGAGGTCCACGCCTCCGTGATAGCCACCAGTCGGGACAGGCCCTCGTCATCGGCCCACCCGGATCAACATCTGTCCGCGCCGCAGGCTACGGACCGAGGGCGGAGAGCGACTCGGCCAAGATGGGTTTTGTAGTACACTTCCTGCGTGGAGGTACTCCGATCAGCGCATCGGCACGGGATCGACCCATCCGAGATGGATCACGCACTACGGAATGCAGTCGTCGTGGAAGAGGTCGCTGAGGATCCGGTCCGATATTTGGTCCTGGGTCCGGACAGGTCGGCAAACCTCCTCGAGTTGATCGTGATGGATCGGCCACAAGGGCCAGCGATCATCCACGCCATGGCCATGACCGAGCAGTACCGCTCACTTCTACCTGGGGAAACGACATGATGAAGAACACACATGGGACGAAGGCAGATGGAACGCCGATCACCGATGAAATGATCGAGGCGATGGCCGACGAGGCCGAGCGCGGATACGACGTTGAGGAACTGCGACGTCGTCGCGGCGGACGGCCAGCTTTGGGTTCATCTCCATCGACAGTCGAGTCAGTTCGTCTCGATCCTGAGCTGAAGCGGGATCTGCTTCTGAGGGCAGCTGCCAAAGGGGTCAGCGTGTCCGAGGCTATCCGCGAGGCGCTCCGTCAGTACGTTCAAGCCAGTTAGATCTCCCGCAGCATCTGCGGATGCTGGAAAGGTCATCCGTGCCGTGACCAGGGGCTGTCCACGACTGATTGTCTACACAACCATGTGGGAAATCGAGACAACTAGCGTGGGAAATCGCTCCGGTCAGGGCGCTGATCCCCCAGCCCAGGTGGGTTCTGTCGGTACCCCACTCCGGGGTACCGACAGAACTAGGCAGTTCGCGTCGACAAAACCCTCCACAGGCGGGTCCGCCTGGGGGTTCGGGACGGATGTCGGGCCTTCGCCGGGTCTTTCTGGGCGTTGCGAGCCGACCTCGGACACCCCTTCCCCTGTCCGGGTCCGTTCAGGGATGACTGCGGACGCGATGGAACCACCGGGGTGGCCACTTCGCCAGGAGATCGCCTTTCTCAGGCGCTCAATGGAGGATCCGGATCGGCGCTGGCGCCATCCACGGTGCCGGTGACCACCGTCGTCGACTTCGGGGTCCACGTCGTGAGCGGCCTGGTCTTCCGCCGGTTCCGGAGCTTGCGGAGCTTCTTCTCGCCGGCCGACCGATTGATCAGGAGCTCGTTGATCTTGCGGAAGTTGGCGGACATCAGCTGGATGACCACAAGCACACTCTGGGCGGCAACACCCCTGATGCGGCGGCGCTCCGGGTGACGTCCCCTCAAGTGGTGTAACTCTCCCGGTCCACCGATAGGTCGGGCCACCGGAGCATCCTCAACGTGTCCCTTGGAAAGACACGACAGAAGGAAGCCCCGATGGCCCAGATCCAGTTTGACCCGTCCGTGCTGTTCGACGCGCTCGATCAGCATCCCGAGCCCGATCTCATCCGGGAGATGGTCCGGTTCCTCTACCAGGCGCTCATCGATGCTGAAGCCACCGACGTCGTCGGGGCCGAGCTGCACGAGCGGTCGGTGACCCGGACGACGCGGCGCAATGGCAGCCGGCCGAGGACGCTCACCACCAAGGCCGGTGATGTCGGCCTCAAGATCCCCAAGCTGCGCAAAGGCAGCTTCTTCCCTTCGGTGCTGGAGCGCCGGCGTCGGATCGACCAGGCCCTCTACGCGGTGGTCATGGAGGCCTACGTGCACGGCGTGTCCACCCGGAAGGTCGACGACCTCGTCCAGGCCCTCGGGGCCGACGCCGGGATCTCCAAGTCCGAGGTGTCGAGGATCTGCGCCGAGATGGACGCCGACCTCGAGGCGTGGCGGAACCGGGACCTCAGCCATGCCGCCTTCCCCTACGTGCTCTGCGACGCCACCTATGTGAAGGCCAGGGTGGCTGGCCGGGTCGTCTCCCGGGCGGTGGTGGTGGCCACCGGAGTCACAGACACCGGGGACCGGGAGATCCTGGGGGTCGCCATCGGTGACTCCGAGGACCGGGCCTTTTGGACGGAGTTCCTCTCTAGCCTCCGGCAACGTGGACTCGGCGGAGTCCAGCTGGTGATCTCGGATGCCCACCTCGGCCTCAAGGCCGCCATCGCCCAGGTGTTCGCCGGGGCCTCGTGGCAGCGGTGCCGGGTCCACTTCATGCGCAACGTGCTCGCCCGGGTGCCCAAGGCCAGTTCGGCCATGGTCGCAGCCCTTGTCCGCACGATCTTCGCCCAGCCCGATGGGGCCTCGGTGCGCACGCAGCTCGACGACGTGGCCGCCCGACTCGACCCGACCTTCCCGGCTGTGGCCGAGCTCCTCGTCGACGCTCGTGAAGACCTGTGCGCCTTCGCCACGTTCCCGGCCCCGCACTGGTCGAAGATCTGGTCCACCAACTCGATCGAGCGCCTGAACGGTGAGATCAAGCGGCGCATCCGGGTCGTCGGGATCTTCCCCAACGACGCCAGCGCGCTCCGGCTCATCACTGCGGTCTGCATCGAGCAACACGATGAGTGGCTGGTGGCCGAGAAGCGCTACATCGCCGAAGGCTCGATGGCCCTGCTCAAGCCGCTGCCGTCGTTGGAGGTCGCCAGCGCCACGGACTGATGACAGGATGACCGCAGCGTTGAGGTTGCTCCATCAGGAAGTGACACCACTCCGCGGGACGTGACCCGTGCGTA
>Ga0302267_10003159_pt1 | contig 19195 bp, 17 predicted proteins | sample III_Bog_E1_3_FD_194555 | JGI IMG/M metagenome (GOLD analysis project Ga0302267, IMG submission 194555) | Peat permafrost microbial communities from Stordalen Mire near Abisko, Sweden - III_Bog_E1_3 | ecosystem: Environmental > Terrestrial > Soil > Wetlands > Peat | place: Sweden: Abisko... | reverse complement strand
GATGCTGACCTGACGGTGCCCGTCGGCCGCCCGTCGCCCGCCCGCCGCCCGCCCGGTGTCATGTCACCGCGTTCGTGGCCTTGCCGTACACTGAGCACCTGAACGATCGAATCCACAGGGAGAAGACATGGCCGATTACACCCTTCCCGACCTGCCGTACGACTTCGGTGCGTTGGAGCCCCACTATTCCGGGGAGATCCTCGAACTGCACCACGACAAGCACCATGCGGCCTACGTGGCCGGTGCCAACACGACACTCGAGAAGCTCGCCGACGCCCGGGACAAGGGTGAGTTCGGGGCGATCGTCGGATTGCAGAAGACCCTGGCCTTCAACGTCTCGGGCCACGTCCTGCACTCGATCTTCTGGAAGAACCTCTCGCCGGACGGCGGGGACAAGCCCGACGGCGCCCTGGGGACGGCCATCGATGAGCACTTCGGCTCGTTCGACGGCTTCAAGGCCCAGCTGACGCAGTCGACCACGACGATCCAGGGCTCAGGGTGGGGTGTCCTGGCCTGGGAGCCCCTGGGCCAACGGCTGATCGTCGAGCAGGTCTACGACCACCAGGGCAACGTGGGCAACGGTTCCGTCCCGCTGCTGGTGTTCGACGCCTGGGAGCACGCGTTCTACCTCCAGTACAAGAACGTCAAGGCCGACTTCGTCAGCGCCCTGTGGCAGATCGTCAACTGGACCGACGTGGCCGCCCGCTTCGCCGAGGCCAGCAGCCTGACGATCTCCTGACCGACCGCCCCGGGGCGGCGTGACGCCGCGGGACCCGGGGGACGACACCGAGATGACCGAGGGCCGGCGCTGATGCGCCGGCCCTCGTTCGTTCAGGTGTGCGGTTCCGACCGCTCCGGCGGCTCCGACCGCTCCTTCGGGAGCGGATCAGAGGAGGTCGGAGTGGTCGGAGGAGGTCGGGGGGTCCGCCCGGTCAGGCCTTGATGCCGGCCTCGAGGCGCTCGACGGCCTCGATGTACTCCTCCACCAGTCCGAGGACCACGTCCCGGGCCTTGCGGACCGCCGTGGCCTGGCCGATCACCTGGCCACAGGGATTGAAGTTCACATCCTTGGCCTGCACCGGGTACCGGTGGCCCCGGCCGACGGCCTCGATGGCCACCAGCATCTGCAGGGGCATGGGCAGGGGGTCGGGTGTGTCCTCGGCCTCCCAGGCCTCGGTCCAGTCGTTCTTCAGCATGCGGCAGGGCTTGCCGGTGAACGAGCGCGACCGCACCGTGTCCCGGCTCGTCGCGGCCAGGTAGGTGTCCATCTGGGCCGGCGGGATGTCGGCCTCCTCCACGGTGAGCCACAGGGTGCCCGACCACACGCCCTGGGCCCCCATGGCCAGGGCGGCGGCCATCTGGCGCCCGTTGCCCACACCGCCGGCGCCCAGCACCGGGATCGGGGCCACGGCGTCGACCACTTCGGGCCAGAGCACGATGCTGCCCACGTCACCGGTGTGCCCGCCACCCTCGGATCCCTGGCAGATGATGAAGTCGAGACCGGCCGCCTTGTGGTTGAGGGCGTGCTTGACCGAGCCGGCCAGTGCGCCGATCATGAGCCCGGCCCCCTGGACCCGCTCGACCACGTCGGGCGGCGGGGTGCCCAGGGCGTTGGCGATGAGACGTACCTTGGGGTGCCGGAGGGCGACGTCGATCAACCCGGCGGCGTGGGCCGCCGTCCAGCCGATCATCCCGTTGGAGCGGCGCTCGTCCTCGGGGATCTCGGGGACGTTGTGGTCCTCCAGCAGCTTGCGGGCGAATTCGCGGTGGGTGGCCGGGACCATGGCCTGGACCTGGGCCTCGAGCTTCTCGGGGTCCATCTCGTCCATGCCCTCGTACTTGGCGGGGATGACGATGTCCACGCCGTAGGGGTGGTCGCCGACGTGCTCGTCGATCCACGTGAGCTCCACCTCGAGCTGTTCGGGGTCGAAGGCGATGGCGCCCAGGACGCCGATGCCTCCGGCGTTGGAGACCGCGGCGACGACGTCGCGGCAGTGGGTGAAGGCGAAGATCGGGAATTCGATTCCCAGCTTCCGTCGGATCTCGGTGTCCATGGTGGTTGCTCCTATCTCGTGTTGCTCGGTTGGTCCAGCACGGGGGCGGATCGCCCCCGGTCGGTCAGGTCTGCCGTGTCGGCAGGGGTGTCGATGTCGTGGCCGATGTCGGGGTCCGGGGCCGCCGGACCCGCCGGGGCCGCCGGGGCCGCCGGGGCCGCCTGACCCGTCAGACCCGCCGGACCCGCCAGACCAGGCAGTCCCAGGAGCGCCGCCAGTCCCCGCACCGCGGTGTCGTCGTCCACCGAGCCGGGCTCGAGTCGCTCCTGCATGTCCAGTCCCACCAGCAGGGCCTTCACCAGAATTGCCGCCTGGTCGGCCGGGGCGACCGGTCGCCCGTCCACCTGGGCCGTCCACCGTTCGAGTCCGCGGGCGGTCCGGCGGCGGGCCTCGAGGTTGCGGGCCCGGAGGAGGCGGGCCACCTCAGGGTCCCGTGCGGCACGCAGCCACAGTTCGTGTTCGAGAAGCGGGAGCCGCCCACCGCCCGCCCCGGCGATCCCTCCCCGCCGTCCGCCCGAGGCGTTGTCCCAGACGGCCTCCAACTGGCGTCGGGGCTGCTCGGCCACGGCGACCTCGGCGAACAGCACGGTCGTGACCGACTGCATCCAGTCATCGAGGAGGGCCAAGAGGAGCCCCTGTTTGGACCCGAAGTGGGAGTAGACGGCACCGGAGGTACGGTCGGCGGCGTCGGCCACGGCGTCAACCGACACGGCGTCGAACCCGTGCTCGTCGAACAGGCCGGCCGCCGCGGCCAGCAGGCGGGCACGCGTCTCGGTCTTGCGTTCCTCCTGGGTGTGGGCCACCTGTCCCCCCGGTCGAGCGTCGCCGTGTGGCGACATCGTCGAGGCTACATATATAGGGACCGTTATGCAATCCGGGTCGTATCGGTGGGGCCGGGCCGGTCGGCGCCGCCGGCATGTCCCGGACCGTGGAGCCCTAAGGTTGGCACAGGGGTGGCGTGTCGGGTCACCGGAACGACGGAGGGGACGGAGCATGGAAGACCGGACGGATCTCTACATCGACGGGAAGTGGGTGCCGTCCGGCGGTACCGGATCGCTCGACGTCATCGACTCGGGGACCGAGGAGGTCGTGGCCACGGTGCCCGACGGCGTCCCCGGAGATGTCGACCGTGCCGTCGAGGCGGCCGCCGCGGCGTTCGGATCCTGGTCGGGCCTGCCCGTGGACGAACGGACGGCCTTCGTGACCAGGGTCCACCAGGGGCTCGACGCCCGGGCCGACGAGCTGGCCGAGCTCATGGCCCGCGAGGTGGGGATGCCGCTCGCCCTGTCCCGCATCATCCAGGTCGGCCTGCCGTCGGGCACCTTCGCCTCCATGGCCCAGGTGGCCGCGGACTTCGAGTGGGAGCGGCAGGTGGGCAATTCGCTCGTCGTCCGCGAGCCCGTGGGTGTGGTCGGGGCCATCACCCCGTGGAACTACCCCCTGCACCAGATCGCCGCCAAGGTGGCGCCGGCCCTCGCCGCCGGCTGCACGGTGGTCCTCAAGCCCAGCGAGGTGGCCCCACTGAACGCCTTCGTCCTGGCCGAGATCTTCGACGACATCGGACTGCCCCACGGGGTGTTCAACCTCGTCTCGGGGACCGGGCCGGTGGTGGGCGAGGCCATCGCCGCGCACCCGGGGGTGGACATGGTCTCCTTCACCGGTTCGACCAGGGCCGGCCGCCGGGTCAGCGAGCTGGCCGCGGGCACCGTGAAGCGGGTCACCCTGGAGCTCGGGGGCAAATCGGCCAACGTCCTGCTGGACGATGCCGACCTGTCGGTGGCCGTGCCCGACGGTGTGTTCAAGTGCTTCCTCAACTCCGGGCAGACCTGCAGTGCCCTGACCCGGATGCTCGTCCCGCGGGAGCGCCTGGCCGAGGCGGAGGAGCTGGCCGTGGCGGCGGCGGAGTCCTTCACCCCGGGGAGCCCGTTCGACCCGCAGAGCCGGATCGGGCCCCTGGTGTCGGCGGTCCAGCGCGATCGGGTCCGGGCCTACATCGACGGTGCGGTCGACGAGGGTGCCCGACTGGTGACCGGAGGTTCCGCCGCTCCCGAGGGGCTCGAGACCGGCTTCTACGTGCAGCCGACCGTGTTCTCCGGGGTCACGCCCGAGATGACCATCGCCCGTGAGGAGATCTTCGGGCCCGTGCTGTCGCTCATCCCCTACGACACCGAGGAGGAGGCGGTGGCCATCGCCAACGACACCCAGTACGGCCTGGCCGGCGGGGTGTGGTCGGACGACCCCGCCCGGGCGGAGGCGGTGGCCCGGCGACTGCGCACCGGCCAGGTGGAGGTGAACGGCGGACGGTTCAACCCGCTCGCCCCCTTCGGGGGCTACAAGCAGTCGGGGAACGGGCGGGAGTACGGCACCTTCGGCCTGGAGGAGTTCCTCGAGGTCAAGTCCCTGCAGCGCTGACGTCCCTACCGGGCTGACAGCGCGGCCATGCCGTGCCGTGCCGTGTCGTGTCGGGCATCCGACGCGGGTGCCCGGAGGGTCACGGCTGGCGGATCGGGGCACATCGGGCGGCGCCGACCTCGTGTCCGCGGGCGAGGTCGGCCCCGGCTTCGGACGGGGCTGCCACCACGGGGTCGGGGGAGCGCGGCCAAAAGGTGATGGTCGGGCCGTCGGCCGTCTCGTGGCGGACGTCCGTCCGGAGACGGCGCCCGAGTATCCGCGCCGGAAACAGCTCCACGAAGCTCGCATCCCAGGTGGGGATCACGGATGACAGGAGGCGGACGCTCGGACCGACCCGGACCCCGGTGGCACGCACGGTCAACGTCACCGGTCGGAGGCGCTGGTTGGCGTACCACGGCCCCCGACCGAAGCCTCCACGGAACGTCGAGCGAACCTCGGCATCGCCTCCCAGTCGTGTACGTCGCGGTGCGGCCACGGTTCGCCTCGTTCGTGTCAGGTGGCAACCACCCTCTGTTTCGTGGGGCACCACGGGAGGTTTTGCCGTCGATGGTCCCGGACCGGGTTCCCTGGCCAATGGACCCCCTGGGACCCCCTGGGACCCCCTGGGACCCCCGGTCGAAGCCGGTCGATGCCGGTAGTGTCGCGTGCCACGGTCCGTGGATGGAATCGCGGACGGGCCGGCGTCCGGTCCGGGGTACGGGTGCGTGCGTTGCGGAGCGAGGTGGAGGCGATGATCAGCGGGAGGAGGCCAGGCGTCGGTCGGCGCGTCGTTCCGTATCCGGTGTCCCCACCGGCCCGGTGGTGAGCGGTGCGACGGGCCCTGGCCTTCCTGACACCGTTCGGTCGGACGGTCGACCCCGATCCGGCGTCGCTGCTCTGGTTCCCGCTGATCGGTGCGGTGCTGGGTGCGCTGCTGGGCACCCTGTGGTGGGCCCTGCATGGCGTCCTCCCCCCGGCGGTCGCTGCGGCACTGGTGGTGGCCGCCGACCTGGTGCTCACCCGGGCGAACCACCTCGACGGCCTGGTGAACGCCGCCGATGGGCTGCTGTCCTTCCGGGGCACCCGGGACGGGCGGCTCGAGGCCATGCAGGCCTCGCGGGCGGCTCCGACCGGGCTCGTCGCAGCCGGCGTGGTCCTGGTCGTCCGGTGGCTGGTCCTCACCGCCTCGACCCCGTCGGTCCTCCTGGTGACGGGGGTCTGGGCCGCCTCCCGGGGGACCGTGGCCGTGGTGGCCCTCTCGGTTCCCTACGCCCGCCGGCAGGAAGGCCTGGCCTCCGTGTTCCTCGACACCCCACCCCCGACACCGACCGGGGACGAGACCCCGTGGCTCCGGGTACGGCACCGGCGGTCTTCCACCCTCCGCCGGAAGCGGTCCCGTTCGGCGGTGGGCGCCGTGGCACTGGTGGTGTCCCTCGCCGCGCTGCTGGGCTGGAACCGCGTCGGGGCCACGGTCACGCTCGGGGCCGGGTTGGTCACAGCCTGGGCGGTCGTGCTGTTCGCCCGGCACCGTGTCGGTGGGCTCACCGCCGATGTGCTCGGCACGGTGGACGTCCTGTCCGAGACGGCCGCCCTGGCCATGGCCCTCGTATGGTGAACGCCTGATGCGGGGCACCCTGATGGTCTGCGGTACGGCGGACGACGTCGGCAAGAGCCAGGTGGTGGCCGGTCTGTGCCGCCTGTTGGCCCGCCAGGGCATCCGGGTGGCGCCCTTCAAAGCCCAGAGCTTCGCCCGCACGGCCTTCGTGACCCCTGACGGTCACGAGATCGGGCAGGCCCAGGCCGACCAGGCCATGGCCGCAGGTGTGGAGCCGGACGTCTCCATGAACCCCGTCCTGCTCAAGCCCATCGAGGGGGGCGACAGTCAGGTGGTCGTGATGGGTCGCCCGTGGCGGGTGCTCGGACGGGAGGCCTACGAGTCGGCCAAGGCCGAGCTCCTGCCGGTCGTCGTCTCGGCGCTGGAGGACCTCCGGTCCCGGTACGACGTGGTGCTGTGCGAGGGGGACGGCAGCCCCACGGAGGAACCGGGGGGCTCGGTGGACCTGGCCAACCTGGGGCTCGCCGTCCAGGCGGGCATACCGTCCGTGGTGATCGGGGACGTGGACCGGGGCGGGGTGTTCGCCGCGCTCTTCGGGACGGTGGCCCTGCTCCCCACCGACCAGCGGGCCTGGTTGCGGGGGTTCGTGATCAACAAGTCCCGGTGGAGCCCGGGGTACCTGCAGCCCGGCATCGCCGATCTCGAGCGCCGCACCGGGATCCCGTCGGTGGGAGTCCTGCCGTTCGACGACGCCGCCACGCTCGACGGCGGAACGCGGACGATGGGCGACCGTCGGCCGGCAGTCGGTCCGGCCGCCGCCGGGTCTGTCGGGTCTGTCGGGTCTGTCGGGTCTTCCCGGTCCGGGGGGGCCGAATCGTCCGAGGGGTCGGAGCGGCCGGAGCGGTTGGATGTGGCCGTGGTGCGGTTCCCCCACATCTCGACCTTCTCCGACGTGGACGCACTGGCCGTCGAGCCCGACGTGTCCGTGCGCTTCGTGGACTCGGTCGACTCGTTGGGGGACCCCGATCTGATCGTGCTCCCGGGCACCAAGGCCACGGTCAAGGACCTGGCGTGGTTGCGCCGGGCGGGGTTCGACCGGGCCATCACGGCACGGCGCGACGACGGCGCCGGTGGGGTCCGGCCGGACTCCCCGATGGTGCTCGGGGTGTGCGGCGGCTACCAGATGCTCGGGACCCGTATCGAGGACCCCGGCTCGGTGGAGAGTGGTGACGGGGTGGTCGACGGCCTCGGGTGGCTCGACCTCCGGACGGTCTTTCTGGTGGACCAGCGGACGCGCCAGCGACGGGGCCGGAGCAGCTGGCGGCAGACCGCCCTGCTCCGACCGGCGGCGGCCGCCTCGGCAGCCGCCGGTGCGGCTCCGGGCGGTGACTCCGCGGCCCGCCTGGACTGGGAGCTCGAAGGTTCGCCCCGGCAGGCGCCCTCACTGCCCGTGCACGGGTACGAGATCCACCGGGGCCGTCCGTACCCGGGGCCGGACACGGTTCCGCTGCTGTTGCTCGGAGACGGCCGGGGCAAGCGCAACGAGGGGATCGTCGACGATGCCGGGGGCGTCCTGGGCACCAGCCTCCACGGGGTGCTGGAGGGCGACGAGTTCCGTGCCACCCTGCTCCTGGCCGTGGCCGAGCGGCGCGGCCGCACCTGGGTGCCGTCAGGGATCTCCTACGCCGGCGCCCGCCAGGGCCGGATCGACCGCCTGGCCGATCTGTGCCATGAGCACCTCGACCTCCCGGTGCTCTGGCGGCTGGTGGCCGAGGGGGGCGGGGGTGCCGGGGAGTCCGATGGGGTCGAGCCGGCTGATCCGGCTGATCCGGCTGATCGGATCGAGCGGGTCGGCCCGGTCTTCGGGACCTGGGCGGGGCCCGGCGGCCCGCCGTGACGTCCCGGGACCGGCCGGTGGATCAGGCGAAGGTCAGGTCGGCGTCGTCCCAGTAGGCGTTGACCGTGGTGAACAGGCCGTCGTCACCGACGTCGAACACCTCGATCCCGTCGATGGTCATGGTCGCACCCCCCGTGACCAGGGCGATCTCGAAGTCGATGGCCACGTGGTCGGCGCAGGTGTGAACGGCCTTGGCCGTGAAGGTCCACGACTCGCTGGCCCCGATGCTGTTCTCGAAGAAGGTCCGGATGGCTTCCCGGCCGACGTTCGGCGGGTTGGAGGCCGGGTCGGCTTGGACGGCGTCGAGAGCGAAGCGCCCGGCGATGGCATCGGCGTCACGGCTGTTGACGGCGTCCACGTAGGCGGTGATCAGGGTCCGCAGCTCGTCGGGGGTGGGCATAAGTTCCTCCTGGTGGGGTGGTCGGTCGGACGGTCGGTCGGTCGGACGGTCGGTCGGACGGTCGGTGGTCGGTGGTCGGTGGTCAGGCGCCCACGGCGTGGACACCGCCGTCGACGTGGATCATCTCGCCCGTGGTCATGGGGAAGAGGTCGGACAGCAGGGCCACGCAGGCCCGGGCCACGACGTCGGTGTCGAGGACGTCCCAGCCCAGCGGGGCCCGGTCGGCCCACGTGTCCTCGAAGGCGGCGAAGCCGGGGATCGATTTGGCCGCCATGGTCTTGACCGGACCGGCCGCCACCAGATTGACCCGGATCTTCTCGGGGCCGAGATCCCGGGCCAGGTACCGCGAGAGCGACTCGAGGGCGGCTTTGGAGACGCCCATCCAGTCGTAGGCCGGCCAGGCCACCGTGGCGTCGAAATCCAGACCGACGATGGAGGCACCCGGCCGCCCGTCGACCCCGGCCGCCGTCAGCAGTGGGTGGAAGGCCTCGGCCAGGGCTTTGAGCGAGTACGCCGACACGTGGAGGGCGACCTGGACCTGCTCCCAATTGGCCTGGAAGATGTCCCCTCCCAGGCACTCGGGCGGGGCGAACCCGATGGAGTGGAGCATGCCGTCGAGCCGGTCCCAGCGTTCACCAAGCGAGGCGGCGGCCCCGGCCAGCTGGTCCGGCTCGGTGACGTCGATCTCGAGGACCTCGGCCTCGCCGGGGAGCTTGCGGGCCGTCCGGCGGGTCAGTGACAGGCCGCGCCCGGCCCCGCTCAGAACTACTTCGGCCCCTTCGTCCTGGGCCATCCGGGCGACGGCGAAGGCGAGCGAGGCGTCGGTGAGGACACCGGTGACCAGAATCCGTTTTCCGTCGAGCAGTCCCATGGAGGGGTCAGGTTACCGCCGTGCCACCGGTCCTTCCGCCACCCGCCGCTCACCCGCCGGCCGGCCGCCACCCTCCGCCGTGCCACCGGTCGGGACGGTGCCCCGGGTGGATGTGCAAGGGTATGGCCATGCGTGTCGGAATCCTCGGAGGGACCGGTCCGGCCGGTCGCGGCTTGGCGGTCCGCCTCGCCGCCTCGGGAGCCCCGGTGGTCATCGGCTCCCGTGATGCGGAGCGGGCCAGCGAGGCGGCGGCGGGCCTGGTGGACGTCTGGGAGTCGTGGGAGCTGGACGTCACCGGTGCATCCAACGAGGACACGGCGGCCTGCGATCTGGTGGTCGTGGCCACGCCCTGGGACGGCGCGGTGCCGACGGTCCGCCAGGTGGCCGACCGCCTCGTGGGCAAGGTGGTGGTCTCGATGGCCAACGCCCTGGCCAAGGAGGGACGGGAGTTCCTGGCCCTCGTGCCCCCGCGGGGCTCGGTCGCCGCGGCGGTCCAGGCCGCCGCACCCGGGGCCCTGGTATCGGCGGCCTTCCACCATCTCCCGGCCACGGAGATGCTGAAGCTCGACGTGCCGCTCCCGGCCGACGTGCTGGTGTGCTCGGACCATCCCGAGGCCACGGCGGCCACGGTGGAGCTGGTCGACCGGATCGACGGGCTCCGGGGCGTGGACGCCGGCAGCCTTTCGCAGGCCGCGGCCATCGAGGCCTTCACCGCCGTCCTGATCACCGTGAACATCCGTCACCGGGTGCACTCGACGGTCCGCCTGGCCGGCTACGGCGACGCCTGAACGGTCACGGCCGTGACGATGCAGCTCTACGACACGGCCCGGCGGGCGATCGTGCCCTTCGAACCGGGCCCGGTCGTGACCCTCTACTCCTGCGGGATCACCCCCTACGACTCGGCCCACCTCGGGCACGCCCAGGTGTACCTGACCTTCGACATCCTCCAGCGCCGGCTGCGTGACCTCGGGCACGAGACCCGGTGCGTCCGCAACGTGACCGACGTCGACGACGACATCCTGCGCAAGGCCCGGGAGCTCGGAGTCCACTACCTGGACCTGGCGGCCGAGGAGATCGCCCGCTTCGATGCCGACATGGGTGCACTGGGGCTCATCCCGGCCTGGTCGGAGCCCCGGGCCACCTCGGCCATCGCCGACATCCTGACCCTGGTGGGCTCGGTGCTCGACAGCGGCCACGCCTACCGGAGTGGCGGGTCGGTGTACTTCGACGTCACCACCTTCGGGGCCTTCGGCGAGGTCAGTCACTACACCGAGCAGCAGATGCTGGCCCTGGCCGCCGAGCACGGCGGCAACCCCGACGACCCGGACAAGCGCCACCCGCTCGACTTCGTCCTGTGGCAACCGTCGCTGCCCGACGAGCCGGCCTGGGAGTCGCGCTGGGGCGCCGGTCGACCCGGGTGGCACATCGAGTGCTCGGCCCTGGCCCTGCGGGAGCTCGGGACGACGGTGGATGTGCACGGCGGTGGCCGCGATCTCGTGTTCCCCCACCACGAGTGCGAGACCGCCCAGTCCGAGTCGGTGACCGGGCGGCCCTTCGTCCGCCACTGGCTCCATGTGGGCCTGGTCGGCCTCGACGGCACCAAGATGTCCAAGTCCCTGGGCAACCTGGTCTTCGTCCGGGACCTGCTGGCCGACTGGGAGCCGTCAGCCGTCCGGTTGGCCCTGGAGGACCACCACTACCGCGGCGACTGGGAGTGGACCGACGGGGACATGCCCCGGGCCGCGGCCCGTCTCGACTCGTGGCGGTCCGCCGGCCCCGCGGCACCGGACGACGACGCCGGGGAGGACCCGTCCCTGGCCGCGGTGCGCGCCGCCCTCGACGACGACCTGGACACCCCGGCCGCACTGGCCGCCCTGGACGCCCTGGCCTCCTCCGGCCGGCCCGTGGCCGCGGGGGCCCGCCTGCTGGGCGTTACCCTGTAACTGCGGCGGGGTCCCTGGCGGCACCGCCCGGGACGTGGGTGCCGGGCCGTCGCCGCCCGACCGGCCCCGCCCGACCGGCCCCGCCCGGCCCGAAGCACACCAGCGAAGCGATAGAGAGAGGCAGTTCCATGGCAGGTGTCGTCACCGTCCGACTACCCGATGGCTCGGTCAAGAAGCTGGACGACGGTGCCACCGCGCTCGACCTGGCCGGCTCGATCGGCCCGCGCCTGGCCAAGGCCGCGGTGGCCGCCACGGTCGACGGTGTGCAGGTGGACCTGTCCACCGCCCTCACCGACGGGTCCGAGGTGGCGATCGTCACGGCGGCCAGCCCCGAGGGCCGGTCCGTCCTGCGGCACTCGACGGCCCACGTCCTGGCCCAGGCCGTCCTGCGGCTCTGGCCCGGGGCGCAGTACGCCATCGGGCCGGTGATCGAGGACGGGTTCTACTACGACTTCAACCTGCCCGACGGGGCCCATTTCACCGACGACGATCTGGAGCGCATCGCCGTCACCATGCGCGAGATCATGGCCGAGGACCAACCGTTCGTCCGCCACGAGCACTCCATCGACGAGGGGCTGGCGATCTTCGGGGACCAGCCGTTCAAGCGCGAGATCATCGAGGCGGTCGGGGCCGGCGCCGACGAGGTGGACGCCGGCCCGGGCGACGCCATCGCCTCGCAGGTCTCGACCTACTGGAACTCGCCGGCGTTCACCGACCTGTGCCGGGGGCCCCACGTGCCGTCGACGGGCCGGCTCGGGCACTTCCAGCTGACCCGGGTGGCCGGCGCCTACTGGCGGGGCGACGAGCACCGTGACCAGCTCCAGCGCATCTACGGGACGGCCTGGGAGTCCAAGGAGGCCCTGGCCGAGCACCTCCACCGTCTGGAGGAGGCCGAGCGCCGCGACCACCGGAAGCTGGGACTGGAGCTCGACCTGTTCTCCTTCCCCGAGGAGATCGGCTCGGGCCTGGCCGTGTTCCATCCCAAGGGTGGCACGGTCCGCCGCCTCATGGAGGACTACTCGCGCCAGCGCCACGCCGCCGCCGGTTACGACTTCGTCTACACGCCCCACATCACCAAGAGCGAACTGTTCGAGGAGTCGGGCCACCTGCAGTCCTTCGCCGACGGCATGTTCCCGCCCATGGAGCTCGACGGTGGGCAGGAGTACTACCTGAAGCCCATGAACTGTCCGTTCCACATCCTCATCTACAAGAGCCGGCAGCGTTCCTACCGGGAGCTCCCGCTCCGCCTGTTCGAGTTCGGCTCCGTCTACCGCTACGAGAAGTCCGGGGTGGTCCACGGCCTGACCCGGGTCCGGGGGATGACCCAGGACGACGCCCACCTCTTCTGCACCCGCGAGCAGATGACCGGTGAGCTCCACGCCACCTTGACCTTCGTCCTCGACGTGCTCCGCGACTACGGCCTCGACGACTTCTACCTCGAGTTGTCGACGCGGCCCGAGGGCAAGGCCCTGGGATCCGACGGGGACTGGGAGGAGGCCACCGAGGCGCTGCGGACCGTGGCCGGACAGATGGACCTCGAGCTGGTGCTCGACGAGGGCGGGGGTGCCTTCTACGGTCCCAAGATCTCGGTGCAGGCCCGTGACGCCATCGGGCGGACCCACCAGCTCTCCACCATCCAGCTCGACTTCCAACTGCCCCAGCGCTTCGAGATGGAGTACGTGGGCAGCGACAACGGCCGGCACCGGCCGATCATGATCCACCGGGCCCTGTTCGGGACCGTGGAGCGGTTCTTCGCCATCCTCCTTGAGCACTACGCCGGGGCCTTCCCGGTGTGGTTGGCCCCGGAGCAGGTCCGCGTGCTGCCCGTCCGGGACGACCACGGGGCCTACGCCGCCAAGGTGGCCGACCGCCTGCGGGCCGTCGGTGTCCGGGTCGTGGTGGACCCGGCCACCGAGCCGCTCGGAGCCCGCATCCGCCAGGCCAAGCTGCAGAAGTTGCCCTACATCCTCGTGGTGGGGGACGACGATGTCACGGCCGGCACGGTGGGGGTGAACCGGAGGGGGTCGGACCGACCCGAACGGGGGGTGGAGCTGGTGACCTTCACCGAGGACCTCGAGCGGGAGATCGCCCACCGGCGGACCGTGGCCCCGTCCGACGCCGCCCCGGCCGTCGGATCCGGCGACCGGTGAGCCTCGAGCACCTCTGGGCCGGGTGGAGGAGCGAGTACGTCGCCTCGGTGCCCGGCGCGACGGAGGTGGAGGACGGCGCCGTGGCCGCCGTGCCGGCCGGAGCAGCCGCGGCCACCGGGGCCACCGGGGCCACCGACGACGGGCCGGACGGCCACCCGCTGGACGACCCGGCCCGCTGCGTGTTCTGCCGCATCGAGGCGTCCGGGCCGCCGTCGGCGGGCAACGGGGTCCTGTGGCGGGGGGCCGGGACGTTCGCCGTCCTCAACGCCTACCCCTACGCCTGCGGCCACCTGATGGTCATGCCCCGGCGACACGTGCGTTCCCTGGCCGAATTGACCCCGAGCGAGGGGAGTGAGCTCTGGGAGGCCCTGCGCCGCGGGGTGGCGGCCCTCGAGGAGGCCTACGGCCCCGAAGGGGTGAACGTCGGGGCGAACCTCGGACGGGCCGCCGGCGCAGGCATCCCCCGGCACCTCCACCTCCACGCCGTGCCCCGCTGGGTGGGGGACACCAACTTCATGACCGCCGTCGCCGGGGTGCGGGTCCTCCCCGAGACCCTGGAGGATACCTGGCACCGACTGCACGCCGTGTGGGCGGACCCGGCCTGAGGAGCGGTTCTCCGGTGCTCCACGGACCTCCGCCGGGGGCCGGACACCGGCGGAGGGAAGACAGGCCGGCACGATGGGGTTGGACCCGGGAGGAGGTACGGCACGATGCAGGTGAGGGAACTGGGACATCTGGTGCTCTACGTGCGGGACGTGGAGCGGTCGGCGGCGTTCTACGGGGACGTGCTGGGGTGGGAGCGGGTGCTCCCCGAGTCCCCCGGGGTGCCGGTGGCCGCCTTCTCCTCGGGCCGTACCCATCACGAGCTCCTCCTGATCGAGGTGGGGGAGTCGGCGGCGGCGCTGCCCGAGGGCCGGCGGGTCGGGCTCTATCACTTCGGGCTGAAGGTCGGGGACACGGACGACGACCTCCGGGAGGCCCTGATCCGTCTCCGGGAGGCGGGCGTGCGGATCGTCGGCTCCAGCGACCACACGGTCACCCACAGCCTCTACATCCTCGACCCCGACGGCAACGAGATCGAGCTCTACATCGACGTGGCCGGCGTGGACTGGCGGAACGATCCCTCCCTCGTCGTCGCCCCCATCCGTCCGCTGGTCCTGTGACCGGACCGAGAGCCGGTAACTTTTGCTAGCAGGTGGTATCGTGGCAGTGAGCCTTTGGAGGAATTGCCATGTTCGACGGTCGTTGGCGGGCCACGGTTGACCGGGGAACCGGTCCGGTCGGTCGGAAGTTGCAGCAGATCGGTGTCACCGCCGACGTCCTGACGGCAACCGGACTCCTCTCGGCCACGGCCACCGCGGTGGCCGTGGGTACCGGGCACCTCCACCTGGCCATCGTCTTCCTCATCCTCACCGGACTCCACGACCTCCTCGACGGTCCGGTGGCCAAAGCCTCGGGCACGACGTCGGTCCGGGGGGCCTTCTTCGACTCGGTCACCGACCGGGTGTCCGACGCCCTCATGCTGGGCGGCGTGGCCTGGTACCTGGCCTCGACCCGTCCGGGCCACCTGGTCATCCTGCCGTTCGCCGTCTTCGGTGCCGCGTCGCTGGTGTCCTACGAACGGGCCAAGGCCGAGTCCCTCGGCCTCACGGCCAAGGGCGGCCTGATGGAGCGGGCTGAGCGGATGATCCTGCTGGCCATCGGCTTCCTCAGCGCATCGTTCCTCGTCCCCGTCCTCTGGGTGATGCTGGTGCTCACCCTGGCCACGGCGGTCAGCCGTTTCGTCAAGGTGTGGCGGATCGCCGAGGCCCCCGCCCCCGTGCCGGCCCGGGTCCACCGTCGCGTGCGGTCGACCGAGCGCAGCCGCCGGTACCGCCCCGTGGACTCACCGTCGCGGTGGCGTGCCCGCCGTCAGGGTGAGCTCACGAGTCGGTCCGGTCGGGCCTGGCGGGCCCGGAGCGAGCGTCAGGGACGTCGGCTCCGTACCGGTTCTCGGCGTGAGGCCTGAGCCGGGGGGCCACGGACCGCATCCGGAGACGTCGAACCGTGCCTAGTGAACGGGCGGTGCTGCGGACCTACGTGGCCATCGGAGGCCTGCTGGCCGTGCTCCCCGAACCGGTGGCCCTCGGTGCCGCCCGTCTGGCCGGTGACGTCCTCTACCGGCTGAGGTCCGACCAGCGGGAGACCGTCGTCGGCAATCTCCGACGGGTCATGGGGCCGGGAGCCGACCGACCGTCGCTCGAACGCCTGGCCCGCCGGGCCTTCCACGGGTACTCCCGCTACTGGGTGGAGGGGGCCCGCCTGCCCACCACGTCCCGGGCCGAGGTGCGCCAGCGTGTCCTGGTCGATGACGGCTGGGCCCATCTGGTCGCCGCCATGGACGCCGGCAACGGGGTCGTCCTGGCCCTGCCCCACGTGGGCAGTTGGGAGTACGGGGGGTCGTTCCTGGCCGCCGTGGGTTATCCCATGACGGCGGTGGCCGAACAGCTCGAGCCCCCCGAGCTCTTCGACCACTTCGTCGCCCAGCGCGAGGCCATGGGGCTCACCATCGTCCCGTTGGGGGCCGAGTCCGGTGCCTCGGTGCTCCAGACCCTCCGGGCGGGTGGGTTGGTCGGCCTGTTGTGCGACCGGGACATCGTGGGAAACGGTATCGAGGTGGAGCTCTTCGGCGAGAAGACGACGATGCCTGCCGGACCGGCGGTGCTGGCCATGCGCACCGGTGCCGTCCTGTTGACCGCCGCCGTCTACAGCGGACCGGGACGCGACCACCACGCCGTGGTGCACGGGCCGATCGATACGGGGCGGACCGGTTCGTTCCGCGCCGACGTGCGTCGGATCACCCAGGAGATCGCCGACCGATTCGAGGGCCTGATCCGTCGGGCACCCGAGCAGTGGCACGTCTTCCAGCCCCTGTGGACGGCCGATCTGGCCGGGCGGGGACCGGTGGACGGATGACCGCGGCACCGACGGGCGGAACCGGGTCGAGTGGCGGAACCGGGTCGACTGGCGGGACCGCGTCGACCGGGTCGCCCGGGGGGACCGACGACGTCCGGCCCTCCCGCCCGCCGGTGGCCTGGGGCGACCACCGGTTCGAGGCCATCGTGGAGCACCTCTACGACGTCGTGGTCGTCGTGGGCGCTGACGGTCGGGTCATCTTCGTGAGCTCGTCGGCCGACCGGCTCTTCGGCTACGACCCCGAGGACGCCATCGGCCAGGACATCTTCGCCCTGGTCGATCCCGACGGACGCCAGGCCATGCGGGAGTCCTTCGACGACCTGGTCGCCCGGAGGAAGCTCACCGTCTCGCTCGAGCTCCGTGCGGCGCGCCCCGACGGTGGGCAGATCGACCTCGAGATGGTGGGATCGAACCACCTCGACGACGAGATCGGCGGCATCGTCGTCAACATCCGGGACGTCTCCGAGCGCAAGACCATCGAGTCGAAGGCCCGTGAGGCGGAGATCCGTCACGCCTCGATCATCGACTCGCTGGTCGACGGCGTGATGATGGTCGACGCCGACGGGGTGGTGGTGCGGACCAACGAGGCCCTGCTCGAGATGTTCGGCGGTTCGGGCAACGACCTGGTCGGCCAGCGCCTCGTGGACGTACTGGACCTCGGGGCGCAGGTCGGACTCACCACGAGGAGCCCCCACGGTCGGGACGTGCCGGCCTGGGACCATCCGATCCTGCGGAGCCTGACCACCGGTGCCCCGTGCAAGGGCGTGATCCACGGGATCACCATGCCCGGCCATCCCACCCTGTGGATCCGGATCAATTCGCAGGCCATCCTGGGCTCCGACGGCGTGCCCAACGGGGCGGTGGCCTCCTTCAGCGACATCACCGAGGCCCGTCAGGCGACGGCCGAACTGCGCCGGGAGGAGCAGTTCCTGCAGGTGCTGCTGGACAACCTGGAGGAGGGCATCGTGGCCTGCGACGCCCTCGGCGCCATCACGCTGTTCAACGCCGCGGCCCGACGCCTGCACTGGCTGGACGAGGACGCCGATCCCACCGGCAAGATCCCGTCGGCCAAGGGGTTGTTCCATGTGGACGGGTCGCGGATGCTTCCGCGGGAGAACCCCCTGGTCAGGGCCCTCGAGGGTGAACGGCAGCAGGACGCCGAGCTCATCTTGGAGTCGGTCCACGGTGAACGGCGTCTGGTCAGCGTCAACGGCCAGGCCCTCATCGACGACGCCGGTCGCAAGATCGGCGCCGTGGTGGCCATGCACGACGTCACCGAGCAGAAGCGCAACGAGGAACGCCTGGCCGAACTGGCGCTGCACGACCCGCTGACCGGTCTGGCCAACCGCACCCTCTTGGGCGAACGCCTCCAGGCCGCCTTCGACGGGCCCGAGGCCGGACGACATGCACCGGCCGATCAGAAGCCCGGCGTGGCGGTGTTCCTGTTGGACCTGGACGACTTCAAGGAGGTCAACGACGCCTTCGGCCACGACGTCGGCGACGAGGTCCTGGTGGCTGTGGGCCGGCGCCTCACGGCCATCGTCCGGCCCGACGACACGGTGGCCCGGCTGGGAGGCGACGAATTCGTGGTGATCTGCCAGGTGCACCAGGGGGTGGGCGAGGTGGACCAGATCTCCCGGCGGATCGGCGAGGCCCTGGACGAGCCCTACCGGATCGGGGAGCGGACCCTGACCGTCCGGGCCTCGGTCGGGGGCGTCCTGGTCTCCGACGACGACTCCGATCCGTCGAAATTGCTCAGCCGGGCCGACGACGCCATGTACCGCGTGAAGTGGGACCGGCGACGCGAGCGTCGTCCCCATGATTGACTGAGGCCCCCATGGGCACCGAACCGACACCCGGGACACCGGGGTTGCGCGTCGCGTTGGTGTGCCCCTACAGCCTGAGCCGGCCCGGGGGGGTCCAGGGCCAGGTGATCGGGTTGGCCCGCTCGCTGGAGCACCGGGGACACCAGGTGACGGTGTTCGCCCCGCTGGACGACCAGGAGGACACGCCGATCGACGTGGACCTGGTGGCCGTGGGCCGTTCGGTGGCGCTGCCCTCCAACGGCTCCGTGGCCCCGGTGTCGATCTCGCCCCGGGGGGCCCGCCGGGCCCTGGCCGCCGTTCGCCTGGGCCGCTTCGACGTGGTGCACATCCACGAGCCCTTCTCGCCCGGCCTCCCCTACGGCCTGCTCATGACCCGGGACGTCCCGCCGCTGGTGGCCACGTTCCACCGGAGCGGGGGGAGCATCTTCTACGCGCTCCTCCGCCCGCTGGCCTGGGGGTTCGCCCGCCACATCGCCATCCGGTGCGCCGTGTCCGAGGCGGCACGCCACACCGCCCACCTGGCGGTGGGCGGCACCTACGACGTGCTCTTCAACGGTGTGGAGATCGACCGGTACGGCGAGGCCGAGCCCTGGCCGAGCGAGGGCCCGACCGTCCTCTTCCTGGGACGTCACGAGGAACGCAAGGGCCTGCGGGTCCTTCTGGAGGCCTTCGCCCGACTGGAGGAGGGCCCGGCACCGGGCGGTCGGGTCCCGACGCTGTGGGTGGCCGGCGACGGACCCGAGACCGACCAGTTGCAGCGGTGGTACCCCGGGTCACCGACGCTGCAGTGGCTCGGGGTGCTGACCGAGGGGGAGAAGCTGCGGCGGCTCGCCGCGGCCGACGTCCTGTGCGCACCGTCCCTCGGGGGCGAGTCGTTCGGGATGGTGCTGCTGGAGGCGATGGCCGCACGGACACTGGTGGTGGCCAGTGACATCGAGGGGTACCGCCAGGCCGCCGACGGTCACGCCGTCCTGGTCGCGCCGGGAGACGCCGGTGCGCTGGCCGAGGCACTGTCCGGGGTCCTCGTGCAGCTGGCCGATCCGGCGGACCCCACGGTGGGGGCCATCCGCGACGCCGCCCGTCTGCGGGCCGAGAATTGGTCGATGGACCGGCTGGCCGGACGGTACGAGGAGATCTACCGGAAGGCCATGGA
>Ga0302267_10003148_pt1 | contig 19224 bp, 19 predicted proteins | sample III_Bog_E1_3_FD_194555 | JGI IMG/M metagenome (GOLD analysis project Ga0302267, IMG submission 194555) | Peat permafrost microbial communities from Stordalen Mire near Abisko, Sweden - III_Bog_E1_3 | ecosystem: Environmental > Terrestrial > Soil > Wetlands > Peat | place: Sweden: Abisko... | reverse complement strand
GCCATCAAGGCGGCGGCGGCTCGGTATCCTGACGCTGAAATCCTGCTGGGGTTCGATGCCGACATGGCGGGGGACGACTTCGCGGCGAAGGTCGAGCAAGCCCTACAGGGGCGCGAGGGCGTCCGGCGGATCGTGCCCAAGGCCAAGGACTGGAATGACCAATTGCGGCTCGGCGCGAGGAAACCCGCACCAACTCTCCCTTAAAGGTTCCTGCGATACTTGGCGAAAAGGTCGGTGAGAGCTTCCTCTAGCAACTCCTGTGCGGTCTTTTCGTGATCGACGGCAAGGCGACGCAGTTCTGCCCATGTCGCCTTCGGGAAATGTCCCGCTATGATTTTCTTCCCGCTGCGGTCGCTCCGGTCGGGAACAGAAGGCGCGGCACTCGGCGCGGGGACGGGTGGCGGAACCGGCTCGGAACGGAGATTGAGCTTAGGCAATTTGGCACGAGGCGACACGGCGGCAAGCTCCATACTGGTGTGATGGTGTTACTATATACCGTTATACAGGTATATTGTTATCGTTTTATAGTCCTATAATCCAATGATATAAAGCGCGAATTTCCTCGGCGGCCTTGCTCCCCTCGTCCAGTTCCTCCACGCTGCGTCCGTCGTTGAGCGCGTCGGAATAGGCGACAAGGTTGTGAATTTCGACGGGGGCCACGGGCAACACGTCGCGCAAAACCTCGCGGGCCTCGGCGGCGCGGGAGCCACGAGAGGGAACGGCATTGAGAATGAACGCCGCTTTTTTTCCTCCGGCGCGTTTGACTTGCGCGGCGGTTTCGGCGCTGGCGTGAAGGTCGTAAAGCGACGGGCGGCACGGGATCAATACCAAATCTACGGCTTGAATTACCGCTCCGGTCGTCACGTCGCTGTGTCCGGCGGTGTCGATAACCACAAGGTCGGCCCCCTGCTGGCGGGCTTCGCCCAACAAGCGCGGAAGCTCGGCGGCGCGGGCGGAAACCACGGCCAAGTCGTCTCGGTTGCGGCGCTCGGCCCAAAGGCGGGCGCTGGCCTGCGGGTCAAGGTCGATAATTGCCACGGCCAAGCCGTGGCGGGTCGCGGCCACGGCCAAATGAACGACAAGGGTGCTTTTGCCGGTTCCCCCCTTCTGCGTGACAAGTGCAACGGTCTTCATCGGACACCGCCTGTTATATTTTTATACCATTATACGGGGATAAGTGGATACGGGGATAGGATGATATTGGTATAAGCTCGATAGCCCGAAATGGTCAGTGTGTCAATTGGTCGGCTGGAATCGCAAGCGCGGCGGAATGAGGTAGGCGGGGGATGCCTCGCGGCGGGGGCGAAACGCCCCCAAGAGCGAAAAACGGCAGGGGGCAACCTCAGCGGTCGCCCCCCATCCTCTCCGGTCAATACTCGCTCGGCAACAGGATCGTGTTGCTTGTGTAGTATAAACAAATTTCCTCAAGCGGAAAATCCGTGAAGGGAATTCGCTTCGTCAATACGGCATGGCCGTTACCGTCATCACAAGTAAGCGTAGCCGTATGGTCAGGATTAACTGAAAGTTTCCAAAGCTGGAATTCCTCACCTATCACGTCTTTTTCGTAACGCTGGGCTAGGGCGATTTCATCAATCAACCAATACGCCCCGCCCTTATCAGCAACATACTTTGCGCCGTCAGTGAACAGGACATCACGAACCAAGCTATGCCTGTACCACGTTTCACTTCCGGTGAACTGGTGAAGATCGGATTTGTTGAGTGTTTTGGTGTCGGTCATTGGGTATTCTCCCTTCTTGTTTGTTGTTGGGTGCAGCCTCGCGCTGCACCCTTGCCCGTCGGCGAGACTGGGTAAGGAGGGAGCAAGGGGCTTCGCGGGGAACCAGCTGCACGACCGGAGCGAAGCGAAGGGAGGAAGCTGGGCGGAAGCCCCTTGCTGGGAACCTCTAGGGCAAAGCCCTATGGTTCCCGCTTCCGCCGCGTCGGCGGCGGGTGAGGCGCGTTAGGGATGGAAGCCCGCAGGGGCGAGACGCGCCTTAGCGGCTCGATGCGAAGCACGACAAGCCCGCCCCAAAGGGTGTGCGGCGGCGTGGAAAAGTCGGCCACCTGAGGGGGTGATCGGCGTCCAAAATTAGGCCACCCCTGTTGTGGCAATCTTCCACCTTCGGTTGGGCGTCGAGGGTGGTGACAGGGGATGTTGACAGTGGAGACAATCGCGCGAGTTCGTCGAGAACATGCGAAGCACGCAACGGCTCGCCATTTTGGAATAAAAAGGAGGCGAACTATGCGGCAGTCATCCGCGTTCGAGCAGCTTCACTGGCTCTGGCTGCTGAAACAAGCGGAAGGTCTTTCGGTGTAGTAAAGCGCAGATAGTCACGCTCGCGCCCGACTACCGCCGCAAGTTTGCGAATGGAAAGCCGCTTCAAAATCTCGACGGTGATAGGGCGCTTCTCATCCCAATGCACCATCGAATGGAAAAACTCGCGCGCCTGCTCGGACGCAAGGAGCGCTTCGATAAAGCTGGCCTCGTCTTCCGACCAGCACGGCAGAAAGTAGATGGTGTCGTCGAACACCACTGGCCGTTGGTCTAGTGGCCCCACCTTGACGAATTTCAGGGTCTTGTAAAATCCGGATATGGCGATTTTCCAAGGAGCAAAGCTGTAAGGACCAACGCCGAAGATTGAAAAGGATGGCTTGTTCTTATAGATGACGCTGCCCCGCTTATCCAAAAGCCCTGCGTGGCGCTGTAGGTAGCTCCACGTCTTCGGTGCATCGTGCTGGATATGACTCGTATCCTCCCCGACCTTCTGCTGTGTCACCAGCATGACGCCACGGCAGCAGATACGCCCATTGCCGATATCGGAGCTTTTGAGCATCGGGAACAGGAAGGTGTCTTCGAGGGCGGCGGTTTCATCAAGGCCGTTTGCATAGCCAGCCTTCGTTGGAACCAGCTCCATGACCTTGGAGCAGTCGTGCTTGATACCGGAGCGCCAAACATAGTGATTTTCAGGCCCCAGCAATCCCCGCTGGCGGTTAAAGCCCGCCACATCAGAGATGATATGCCCATCAAGGAAGCCGAGTGTATTTGACGGGGCCGTGTCTTCAAGGCTGTTGAACATATCGCAGCTCAATGCATGCGATTGAGGCCGCAGCTCTAGGACAAAAAAGCAGGCGTCAACAGCAGCTCCGAAGTGGGAAAGCGCGTCAATTTTGTAGATGCGGGCTGAATGCAGCCGCACGCCTTCTTTCCAAATGTGCAAAAGGATTTTGCGGGCAACGGCCGTTTTGCACAGCACTGCGATTGCACCAGTGCGGCCCTTCAGCCAGTCGAGGTAGCGCAGTAGCATCCACTCCGAGATATCGAAGTTGCTCTTGCCGGTTATGGCCTCGATGCCCATTCGCCCATGGAAGTTCGACTTCTCAGGAAGGTTGTCGCTCTCGATAGCCCCCAGCTCGGCGCTTGTGACCCACGGCGGGTTACCGATGACAAGCCACGGCTCGCCTGCCTTGGTAACGAGGCTCTGCCAGTCCAGCTTGAAAAAGTTCCCCTGCCGCAACTCAACGCGGGCGCTATCGGTTGCGGCTTTCGCCACATCCAAGTGCGCCTGGTTGATGTCAACGCCAGTGATTGAGGTGGCTTCCGGGAAGCAAGCGGCAGCGGCGGCGACGAAGGAACCTTTGCCGCATGTCGGCTCTACAATCGAGCGGTGCTGGATGCCCAGCCGTGCCAGCACCTTCGTCGCAGCAAGCGCTAGGGCAGGGGGAGTCTGAAAATCCCCAAATTCTGCGATAGCCTTGGTTTTGCGCTGCTTGAGTGCCATCAGGAAACCCGTTTGATGCCAGTAACCGCGCCCGCCTGCTGTATCACGCGCCCATACTGAAGCCGCCATTGCAGGGCGTTTGAAATGGTCAGGTAGCCTTGCTCCGGCTTGTTGCCCAGAACATGCTTCGCGATGTTGTTCGCCTCGATTTCATCCACCGGAAGGTTGCGGTCTTGCAGGAAGGCAACGATGTCCTCCGCGTTCCCGTCACGCTCAATTATCTCGCGTAGCCCGCGCGTCATCTGGTAATCCCCGGTGCGCTCTTTCTCGACAAATATCGTGTGCTGCATCGTGAGGCGGCTGGTCTTGGCGATTGGCTCATCCGACTTGTCATAGACAAACACAATGAGATTGTAGCCGAGGCCGTAAATCTTCTGGCGTGCCGATTTGAACGGGCAGGAAGATTGCGGCTGCTTGATGCTGGTAACCTTGATATCGACGTTGATGCTGGGAATGTCGATGCCGGAGGCGGAGTTGCCGCCAGCGAACGAATACCTGTCCATCAGATGGGCCGTGAACTTATGCTCAAGGTATGTGCCGACGGCTTTGCCATCGGTCACACCGAACAAGGCTGGCTCGTCGTGCATGCTCTCGGCCTGCGAGAATAGCGCTGCCTCGGCTATCAGCATGGGGATGGTGAGATTGTCTTTTGAGGCAGGAGCTTGCATAAGATCAACATCTGGGGTTAGCTGCACGGAATTACGCAGGATATAGTAGGCATACCTTCTGCGATCGCTCCTGTCCAGTTTGGGGTATAGCCTCGGTGCTCCGTGGCGCGGCGCAAGCGGGCAAGTGCGGCCTCCGCCGCGTCCGGGGTAGGGTGGGGGACGGTTCGAGCCTGCCCGGCGCTGCCTACTCGGCCCCATTCACGGATAAAGCACCACTGCCCGAACAAGTCCGGCTGCACGTCGAGGCGGTAGAAACGCCGGAGGTTCCGGGCCGAGTTGCTGCGATGCAAGGTGACGCCGCTCATGGTGCTGCGCCTGACGCAGAGGGTGGCGTAGGCACCGGGTCTGTGACCTTCCGTATGGCATGACCGATGGAATAGTCGTCATGGTAGCGGTCGCTCGCACCTGTGATTTTCAGCACGATTCTGTGCAGGATTATCTTGAGGAGCTTCGTCTCTCGTATGGTCGGGATGACGGAATCTAGGTCTAGCTCGCCACCGTGGGCAGCCATGTTGCGCCGCTTCCAAGCGGTATTTTCTACCGGACTCAGCGTTATCCCGATTTCGGCAAGCAGTTTTTCGGAGGTAGCGCTCAGCGGCGTCTGGTTCAGATTGGATACCACCTTATTGCTCAGGATGGTGCTGATAGAAGCGTCAAGCCCAGCATCCGCAATCGCCTTCAGGAATGCCTCCCTGAGTAATTTCCACTTGGCTTTGTCAGTGATGAGCGTTGTGTCGAACTTTGCCGGATGGCTTTTCACATAGGCATTTTGAATGGCCTCGATAGCTGCACCGAAGTGAGCGGCGGCCATATGCACGGGCGCGCACATGGCATGCCAGTATGCCCAGCTAAACGCCCCGAACCGCAATTCGTCATAATGTGCATAAACTGCGTCGGCCATCCGGGCAACTGCCTGCTGGTCAACTTGCTGCTGATACTTGTCGCCAAGCGGGGCAGGAGGTAGCACGAGAATCTCAAATACCCTGCCTATGGACGGCGGGGATACGGCGCTGAACGTGACTATTTCTGACTTTTCGCATAACGTCGTGGAGCCGAGATAGACAAGGTAGTTCCCTAGGCAGAACGAGAGAACCTCTCTTATCTTCTTTCTGACTGCATCGTCAGGGTTCCCTACGTAAAATATATAGCCAGGCTTTTTGCATCCCTTTGAGAAACTCAGGTCACAAACGCATAAGTATAGCCGGACTCCATTGATAACCATCTCCAACGCAGAGCTGTTCATCATCTGGCGGGTGATGTCACGCGCTCCCAATTCTATCTCCCCGGCTCCATACCCTAGGGTGCGCGTATCTATGGTTTCCTGCTTGTCCCTGACCGATGAACCCGTCCAAACACCCGAAGCTCTATCGAGGTTTTCTAACCAGTCGATGGTATAAGCTGGCGTCACGTCATTCCTGACCCGTGCCGTCAGCGAATGGACTTTTGCCTTTTCCGTCGTCTGCTCAACGTGCTCGGCGTTCCACGTCTTGCCTTCGCTAAACGGCAATACGCCGTGTGCAACGCAGCTCATCCCGCCATGTCCGGCGAACTCCACTGTCTCCGTGGTAAGCCGCACCGTTCCCACCGGGTGAATCGGAGCACTGCTGCTCTGCAGGCTGCCTACGACTAGGGTTTCTAAAATCAGGTCGAGCTTGTCATTGCGGGTAATCGTGAACGTGCTTATCGGTGAGAGGAGGGGGCCTGCGTTCGCCACCCCGAACACGCCGGAGTTGGCGTAACCCTCGAAGCATTCCCACTGCCAAGGGGTCATGCTGGCACCCTCGATAGCCGAGAAATCGTCGCCTTGCTGACGTTGTAGCTGGCTGCCAGCTCGGCCAGCGTCGCGCCGTCCTTGCGCCTCTGGCGGGCCTCCGCGGTCTGCTGGCGGGTAAGCGCTGGGGGGCGGCCCATATGCTGCCCCAGTTCCTTCGCCCGTATCCGTCCCTCGGTCGTGCGCTGCCGGATGAGGTCGCGCTCGAACTCCGCGAATCCCCCCATGATGGTGGTCACAAGCCGCCCGTGCGGGGTCGTGGTGTCGGCCCACGGTTCCGCGAGTGAACGGATGCCCGCACCCTTCGCCATGATGGCCGACAGGCTGTTGAGAAGGTCGGTCGTAGACCGGGCGAGGCGGTCAAGCCGGGTCACTATCAGCACGTCGCCGGAGACGAGTGCCGCGATGGCGCGCTTGAGCTGCGCGCGCTCCCCGTCCGCGCCGCTGGCCGTCTCACGGAATATCTTGCCGCCCCCCCCAGCCTTGAGCTGGGCGAGCTGGGCATCAAGGGTCTGGCCGTTGGTGCTGACACGGGCATAGCCGTAGTTCATATGGTTGGCTCCGTGCCGTCCGGCCTGTGCTCGCTATCGAGGATGAAGTGCGGGAACGTCCCGCCGCTCTCCCCAGCCAACCGGAAATATTCCCGGCGCACGGCATTCCACCCGGCGTCATCGTCTGCGGTCGGCATGGGCAACAGGAAAGGGTCGCCACCTACCGCCGCCCCGGCGTCTCGCTGAGCCTGCACAAGGGCGCTGTATCGGTCGTCTGGTTCCGGCCTGCCGTTCAGCGCCATTTTGGCCCTCCACTTTTGACGATAACTTCTGCAAATGCTAACCCATTGCAATCCCTCGCGCAAGATCTGTTTGCATAAGTCTTGAATTATGAACGGCGCGGTTAGAAAGGACATTCCGATAAATCATTGGCAAAATAATACTCATGGCTTTTGTTCATGATGCTACGATTTATCTCCGCGACATTATGTTTTGTTATAGTTCCATTCGTCGAGGGAGACATAAAGCAAAGCGTTGGGGTTAGCGGTACGACGTAATTATAAGGAACATCGGGAACGACAAATTGACCTTCTTGTGCATGAATAATTCCCCATTGTTCATTAACCATTGATTTATTGGCAAGGTTGTTAGTTTTTATCATGATTGTAATACCATTCATAAAGCGTGCCGGAAATTGTCCGCCATTGCGTCCGAATATGTATCCGTTGCTTTCAAGATTTTCTTCTTGTTCTTTGGTAAGATTAACGTCACCCATTGATTTTATAGTGTTAGATTTAATATTGAGAACATTAACATTTTTATGGGTTGCTCGTACATACCAAAGCGCAAAGAAAGAATTTATGATATTATTTTCGTTGATACCAATTCTGTATGAACAATCTCCTATTATATTGTCAGCCAGCTTCTGGAAACTGCATTCAATATTCTTCATATAGTTAGCTTCTGTGGCCTGACCCCATGCACGACTAGTACAAAACCTACCATTTCCGGGATTTGCATCGAATTTTTTACTTCTAACTTTATCATAAACAGATATTACACCTTTACCATTAATAAACCTCTCTATGCTCATTCGTGGCAGAATGTGTTGATTTACAGTAAGCTTATTAGGATTTGATTGTCGTGTCTTTTCGTATACATGATCGTTCATTTGTTTTGCCTTGTCCTTAATTCAACGTCACGCATTAGGGCAGATACCCTTCCTTGCAGAGACACAGAATAGAACACCAAATGTGGGTACATGTCGTTTAAGATCAAGGGGGGCGAAGCCCCTTCAAATATCTTGTATCCTGCCTACAACAGGTGTTGCATAAGCCTCATTTTGGAAATCCGCCCTCGCACCGCCCCATGTCCGATAACCGACCATTATCGGACGTGGGAACCGGGGGGGGGCAGGGCGACGGGCTGGGTCGGCTTCTTGGGCGGGGAGGGGTTCGCCGGATTGCCAGAGTCAGGTCGTGCCCCTCTCTTGCGATGCCATTTCCTGCCACGCTGTAGGCCGCTGGATAGCCCTTCGCCTTCTTCCCTTCCTTCCCTAGCACCCAATCCTGAAAACGGCTCTAGCGGTCGCCTGTGTAGGTTTGTCGTTGCCGATTTCGGTAGCGGTTTGACCTTCCTTGGATGCAATGCGCCTTTTGGGCGCGTGTCGGTTTCCGACACGAGGCGCCACGCCCCCCACTTAGGGGTGTCGATGTGCCGTCCTCAAGTGCCCCGTTCTGGGGCACTCCGCCGAGCTTGGTTTGCGTCCAAGGTCGCGCGCGCGAAGATTATAAAAGGATTAGAAGAAGATTAGCAAAAACGGGCAGCTTCACAACACATTGATATTGCTTGATAAAAATTCGGTATTCGGGCTACGCCCGTAGCTCGTATACCGACTCCCCGTAGCTCGTATACCGACTCCCCGTAGCTCGTATACCGACTCCCCGTAGCTCGTATACCGACTCCCCGTAGCTCGTATACCGACTCCCCGTAGCTCGTATACCGACTCAAACTTTGGGCTTTCGGCGGCGGGCGGGCTTGGCAAGATGGCGGCGCTGGCTGTCGGTAAGGGCGGCTCCCCTGTCCACGGTTACAAGATCGGTTGTGGGGTCAATCGACCATGCGACGATTGCGGCGCTTGCCTTGAGATCGTCCAGAGCTTTTCGCAACTTTTGTCGATAGCTTCGTAAGGTTTTATCCGTACTTCCGCATAGCTTCCGCAAGGTTTCGACCTTATAGGGCAAGGGCGCGGCATGGCTGCTAAAAAATCCATGAAGCCACAAAGCCAGCGGCTTTCCTATCATGGCTTGCCGCTGCGCCCATTCAACGCTTGACCAGTTGTTTGGGCTGTAAAGCTTCATCGTCTTGGGGTCTAGGGTTAGCTGATAAACCCCTGTCTCTTCGTCACGGCAACAGCTAGACAGCAAGCTTCCCGTAAAGACTCGGCTCCCGTTCCTGATTTCAACGGCACAAGCAATCAATCTCTTGATCGATTCATCAAGCCACTTGTATTGTGCCCTTCCGTTGTCGCGCCCGATGTCCTTTAGAAACGCATTGGCGCGAAAATGGCAAATATGCCCTAACGGCTGGCTTCTTGCGAGGTGTGTTGCTTGCTCCCATACGTCAAGATCAGATTGGTCTAACTGCTCACCCTTGAAGGTAATAGTTACACCATCAACTGCCGCTATGACTTCGTTTTTTATATAGCGCCTTGATCCCTGAATTGACGCAAACAAGGCAGAGCGAAGAATATCATTCGGAACGGCGCGGACGGGTTCAGGCCATAAAGGAAGCTGTATCACCTTTCCCGCCTTCTTTTCCTTCTCCGGCTCTGGTGGCGGCGGTTCCCATAACCCTTGATCTCTCATTTCCTGCTCAACAAATTTATACCACGGCAAAATATCTGTAACGCGATCAGTTGTTTTTAGCTTATCTGAAAAACCAAGGGCAACGGCTCTTTCCCCCCACTTCTTTCTTTCTTCTTCGCTTGCTCTTACTAGATATCTCGCTGCGCTATCTGCATTCGGTGATGATTGCGCTTTTATGGCTGGCTGTTCCATTATCGTTTTTCTTTCTGCCGATCCCTCGCGGCCTTCGCTTCAGCCTTGGCTTGCTGCGCTTTCATCCAGCCACGGACAAGTTGTCGCACCACTTGCCCGGCTGTTATGTCGGCTTCGGCGCAAGCTGCCATGAAAGCGGCTTTTTCGTCGGGTATCAGGCGGAAGGTGAGGCTATCGGACTTCATTTTTCGAATCATCTCATGTTAAGCTGTAAGGCAGCGTAAGACGGTGATGGTGGAAACACAAGAGGGCATATCAACAAGCCGAACGCCCGATAAAGGCCATGCGTTCGGCCTTCGTTACAACTTCGCACAACCAGCGCAGCGGGTGAGCATACGGGCAAGGGATCGGATACTAGGGAAGAAAATAGGAAACAGCTTCAATCCGTCCCGATTTGACGCATGAACAGGAGTATTTTCTATGAGTGATGCAAGTCCTTGGGGTAGACCTACACCAACTCCTTTTGGTCGGCCTCCACTAAAAAATCTTCCTGCCGTCCATCAACCTATAACGGTTATTACAACTCACAATGAAATTATCGCAAAGTACAATGCGGGAGAAGCGCACACTATGCGCGATTGGGTGCGATTTGTAAAAACAAAATGGGGTGGCGGTGTAGTAGTAAAATCAAGTAACGGTGCAACAAGTCGGCGCTGGCGTTTAATCGCGCGGGCTTATGCAGACGTGTACGGACTAAATTTTACCGACGAAGACGAACAGAAATTTGAACACTCCTTAACAACCGCAGAACTTTCATGCTTGCCTGAGCTTCGCAGGAGAATCCGAGCCTACCATAAAGACACTAATATGTTTTCATTTCTTACATTACGCGGCAAGTTATTGTTATCTGCATTTTCGATATCTTCTCTTATGTGTGTTGTAGCGCTCCCATACTTTCATGACTATGTCCTGTATATAATTTTCTGCGTCTTTTTTGTCGCTATAACATTCTGCTCGTTCTTAGGTTTTGAGCAGTATTACAAGGAGCGAGCAAGTAAACGCACGAACGCAAATAATGAACAACCTGCGGATCAAATAAAAAAGACATATCACCGCAAAAGTGATACCGTTTACGGTGATGCCCGCGTTGCCGATGATTGGGAAATTGACGAAGCGTTGCGCGATAAAACAGGCGGTCTTAACCCAATTTTCCGGGATTGACCACATGCTTCCTTCCTTGCATCAACAAACTACGACACCTCTTCGGGTTCTCGGATCAACAGAGCCTGACGCTCTTGCTCTCGGTCGCTTGGTTGAGCGCGACGGGTGCATCATGAACAAGATAAGGTATGGCGGGCCACTTCATACCCTTGTTTTCGGGCCAAACGGCAAAGGCAAGGGCACACGGATTTTGATGCCCAACCTCCTGCAAATGTCCGGCTCGTCAATTGTGGTCGTAGACCCAAAGGGAGAGCTTGCTGCTGTGACTGCGCCATTTCGGCGGCAGCTTGGGCGGGTTGTAATAATTAATCCCTTCGGGGTCTTTACGGATATTTCTGGCTATGAGGATTTGCAAAGCGTTGGCTTTAATCCTCTGACTAGCCTTGATCCCGACTCTCCTTCGTTCAATGCGGACGCTGGTTTGCTCGGTGATGCCCTTATCAAGTGCGATCCAAGGGAATCGGAACACTGGGGCGGTTCCGCCCGTGCTTTGCTGGCGGCGCTTATCATGTTCACGGTCTTGGAAGCAAAAGGCAAAACTCCGGTTTGGGAAATTCCGGGAAAGCCTGCTCCTTCGCGTGTTCCGACAATGCGCCGTGTCCGGCACTTACTTTGCCAAGCGTCTGTTGCACCGAACGCGAGCAACAACTTTGAGGGTGCGGGTCTGCCAGCCCTTGCTCTTCGTCTGATTGACTCGCAACTTGATGGCTTGGCTAACAAAGCTTCGCAATTCACGGACTGGAACAAGGAAATTCAGTCGATAGCGTCCACGGCAAAGCGGCAAACAGAGTGCTTTGACGACACAGAAATAGCAAAAGATCTTGCGAAGGATGGTTTTAATTTCAAGGATTTACGGAAAGCCCCAACAACTGTCTATATAGTTTTACCGCCTGACAAATTAGATCGTCACGCTCAATGGTTGCGTCTCGTGCTCACCGCAGCAATTCAAGGCGTATTGCGCGTTAGAAAGCAAGGTGAGCCAAAAACTCTTTTCATGCTCGATGAATTTTTCGCACTTGGACACCTTCAGATAATATCAACAGTCTGGGCGCTTGTTCGAGGCTACGGAATTCAAATCATGCCGATATTGCAAGACTTAGGACAACTTAAAAAACTTTATCCTGATATGTGGGAAACCTTCATCGGCATGACAGGGGCTATCGCTTCTTTCGCCCCAAATGATGTAACAACTGCTGAATGGCTTTCACAACGTTGCGGAGACACAACGCGAAAAGCATTAAACAAGAACTCGACAACGACCTCTAACAATGGTGGAAGCTCTGGAAGCAGTAGCAATTTCGGTGCAAATTCAAGTGGGTCAAGCTCTTCATTTGGTTCCAACTGGGGAAGTTCTACAAGCTATTCACTCACATCTAATCCTGTAAAGGTTCCATTGATAACGTCACACCAATTACGGGGTCTTCATACTGGATACATGGTTCTTGCCCTTAATGGGTTATCAAACGTGATTCCTACTTATGCCCCCGCTTATTATCAGATTTTACAGTGCCGAGACAGGGCACGGAATAATCCGTATTACTCTGGCTAGGCGGCTGGAAGGCGAAAGGGATAGCGGCGGGCATATGCATCGGCAAGTTGCTTGTGTTCGTCCGGTCGCTCTGGTGGTGCGTCCCTGTGGGTGACGCGAATTTCGCGACGAAGTTCAGGCAAGCGGGCAAGCTCGGCCTTGGTAAACGCAAGATCACGGTAAACGTCACTCTGGTCTGTTAACTCAATGCCATAAACTTCGGCATAGGCTCTCATCCTGAGCCTATATTCTCGGCTTGTGCTCGTGTTCTCTTCGTCAATGCCAAGCGTTGCTTTTGCCTCCCATTGTGCGGCAATGTGCAGAACCGTTGCCCGCATTGCTTCTGCGGAAGGTTCAATTTCCTTTTCGAAGGAAATGCGCGAAGGTGTGATTTCAACGCTGTTTCCATCAGCCAAGGGAAACCGCAAGCTGTCAATTGTATGGGCAATTGCCCCTTGTATCAGATCGCCCCAAAATACCAAGATTTCCGCAAGTTCTTCTGTGCTGAATAGAAAACCACGAACACGGGCTTCCTGTTGCCGCTTGGCATCATATTGCCGCAGCCTGTTGCCTCGGTAATTTGAGAACATAAAGTCAAACATGTGTGAATTATAGCATCTTATTTTTTCTCGGCAACATTAGTGCTTTTCATCGGCTGTTGCTTCGGTCGCGTTGCTCTCTCTCCATATCCTCAATTATCTGGCGCACATATCCATCACCCATAAGCTTGATATTTTGCAAGTGTGTCGGCGTTAGGTGCTGAATATCAGACGGGCGCAAGCCTTCCCCTCGCTCAATGCTTTCCCTGATATTTTCAAGAGCGGCGGCGGCTTTTCGCTGCGCAATGATTTGTTGAGCCTGACTTGTCACGGGTGGCGGCTTGCTGCCTCCTGCAAGGAAATCACACACAAAATCAACAAGCCCCATTGCTGCCCCGCTCGCTGCGTTAGCGACGGTAAGCCCGCTTCTTATCGCGCTCGCCTTGGGCTGCGTCTGCGGGGCTGGCGCGGGCTTCCGCGCCACGGGCGGCGCTGGCTGTTGCACGACTGGCGCGGCCTTGACCTGCTGCCAGAAGCTGGCGGCGGGTGAGGCTTCGGCGGCTCTCGACTGGATCACCTCGGCCTTCTTCTCGACTGGCTGCGCGGGCGCGGCCTTGGGCTGTGCCAGCGGGGCGGCGGCGGGCTTCTGGACGGACGGCGCGGGGATGGGTGCTGGCGTCGCCTTCGGCTGCACCTGTGGCGCTGGGGCTGGCTTCTGAATGGGTGGCGCTACGGTAGGGGCGGGCGTTGCCCTCGGCTGCTGCTGGGGCGCTGGCGGCGTCGGAGAGCCAAGCGGGCGGCTCTGCGGCGGCTTCGGCTGGATCGCCTCGGCTTTCCTCTCGGCCTGCTGCGCTGGCGTAGCTGGGGCGCGAGGGTCAACAGTCGGCGTTGTGGATCGCCACGGCTCCGGCGCGGCCTTGGGCTGCGCCAGCGGGGCGGCGGCGGGCTTCTGGACGGGTGGCGCTACGGTAGGGGCGGGCGTCGCTTTCGGCTGCACCTGTGGCGCTACAACGGGTTGCGGCGCGGCCTTCGCCTTTGCCGTTGACCATCCCTCTTTCAGCTTCTCCCATGCCTCGGCGGCTTCCCTGTCCTCCTGTGCTTCCCGCTGTGCATCCGTTTGCGCGGGCTTGCGTAGCTCCGGCGCGGCCTTCTGCACCACAGGCACGGCTTCCCTAGCGGCTTGCCGCTGTCTTTGCTCCCGTTCAATGATCCTTTCTTCCCGTTGCCGACGCTCGGCGGCTTGCTGGCGCTTCTGTTCCTCCTGTTCTCGCTGTTGCTGGATCGCCTCGGCCTGCTTATCGACGGGCTGGGGCTGCACCTGTGGCACTGCCACGGGTGGCGGCGCGGCCTTCGCCTTTGCCGCTTCCTGCTCCTGCTGCTGGCGGCGGATAATCTGCCACGGGGTTTCTTGCCGCTCGGCCTTCGCCGCGATCTGCTCCGGCTTCGGTTGGATCGCCTCGGCCTTCTGCTGGTCGTCGCGCCGATCGGCGGCTTGCTCGGCGCGGCGGGCGTCCTCGCCGTGGGTCGCGTGGCTGGTCTGGCGGCGAGTGGTCACGGGGTCGGGGCGACGTTCCGGCGCGGGTGTCGCCTCCGGCTCCTGCTTCGGCTGCTTGTCGGGCGGCGGGGGGTGGTGCGGCGCTCGCGCGGGGTCTGTGACCTGCGCGGCGGCGCGGTCGTATTCCTTGACCTTCGCCGCTTCCTGCGCTTGCTGCTGCCGTGCTGCCTCGGCCTTCTGTTCGACGGCTACCGCTGCCGCTTGCTGGCGCTGCTGGCGTGCTGCCGCGACCATTGCCGAGATTGCTTGCCGTGCGTCTTGATGCTGGGCGGCTTCTGCCTTCCTCTGCTCGGCCTCCTGTTCACGCTGCGCCCAATCTCTCGCCTTCTTGGTTTCCGCTGCCGCTTTCCGTTCGGCGGCGGCCTTCGCTTCCTGCTGGCGCTGCTGTTGCGCGGCGGCGCGGTCGTATTCCTTGACCTTCGCCGCTTCCTGCGCTTGCTGCTGCCGTGCTGCCTCGGCCTTCTGTTCGGCGGCTACCGCTGCCGCTTGCTGGCGCTGCTGGCGTGCTGCCGCGACCATTGCCGAGATTGCTTGCCGTGCGTCTTGATGCTGGGCGGCTTCTGCCTTCCTCTGCTCGGCATCCTGTTCACGCTGTGCCCAATCTCTCGCCTTCTTGGTTTCCGCTGCCGCTTTCCGTTCGGCGGCGGCCTTCGCTTCCTGCTGGCGCTGCTGTTGCGCGGCGGCGTCCCTTGCTGCCTTTCCGACGCGGTTCATAGCCTCGTTGCGGCGCTCCTGTTGCCGCTGCTGCCGCTCCTCTGCCCTTGCTGCCTCGGCCTTCTGATAGGCGGCGGCTTTCTCCGCTCGCTCCCGCCGCTCCTGCCGCTGGCGTTCCTCCACCCATTCCGGCGCGGGCGTGGCGGCGTGGCGCTCTGCCGCTCGCTTGGCAGCTTCCTGCTTTGCGGCTTCGGCGACGGCAAGTAGCTGGTCGGTGCGTATCTGCTGCCGCTGCCGCGCTTCGGCTTCTGTATCAAAGGCAATCGAGGCGCGGCGCTCGTCATGCCGTCCTAATTGCTGCGCCAGTTCGGCATTATCTTGGGCAACTTCAATCGAGGTGAACACCTTCACATTATCGCGGTGACGGGTCAACGCGACATAGGCGGCGGCGTCTTTCCAATGGATGGTATGAAGTAAAGCGGCCTCATCCGTTGTATCGCCTTGCCCCTTATGAATTGTTGAGGCGTAGCCGTGGCGGAAGCCTTTGACTTCTGCGGCGTCAAAGGTCAATTGACGTTTCCGCCCGTCAACGCTCAATGTTATTTGCGTTCCATCAATCTCTGTGATCGTTCCGACTGTCCCGTTGTTAATACCTTTGCGGGCGTCGGTCGTGTTGAAAATCAGGCGGTCACCTTTGGCAAACAACAGCTTGCCGTCGTTGGTCGAAAATTCATGATCCGCGCCAAGCTCGCCGCGTTCCTTGCGAACGGTGCGAAGCCTTGCATTAATATCTAAAACAAGATCATTCGTATAAGCAAAAACAAGGCGGCTTTTTTCCGGCCTTTCCGCCGTGTCCTTTTTCCACTGCTCAACAAGTGCGTCTATCGCTTCGCTCTGGTGGTTGCTGCGATTTATGCAACCAAGTTTGTCTAAGGCTTCCACCCCTTCGGCAAACTCGCTACGCGATAGCATTTCAGAAATGGCTTTATGTTCGGCGTCATTTTGCCGCGTGACAAAGGAAAGCGTAGCGGCTCCGAATTTCTCCCGTAAGGCGGTGAACAGTCCTCCGCGCTCGATGCTATCAAGCTGGCGGTCGTCACCGACAAGAATAACTTTCGCCCCTACGGCTGCGGCGTGTTTGAGCAATTCAGAAAGAAGCCGCGTCCCTACCATTGCGGCTTCGTCAACCATCAAGACCGTTTGCGCGTTGATGTGCTCCTTGCCTCTGTTTAAGTCCCATATGATTTTGTGAATTGTCTTGGCTTCGGTAAAACCGTCGCTTTCCATCTTCTCGACGACTCGTCGGGTCGGCGCGAGTCCGATAACGCGGCGTCCGTCCGCTGCATAAGCGGCGCGGATCGCGTCCATTGTGTAGCTTTTGCCTGTCCCTGCCTTACCGTCGATGATCGCCAGCCCTTCGGCTCCGGTCGCGTGGTCGAAGGCGCGGCGCTGCTCGTCGCGCATGGTCGGGCACTTCGCCAGCGCGGCGGCGGCGGCTCTCTGGCTGACGTGATGCCGCCTGTTGCCGACAAGGGCGGCAGCGCGTTCAAGTGCTTCATGTTCGGACTGGCGGACGGTCTGCGTAGTGAAGCGGTCAAGCTTCTTGCCGCTCTCTCGGTCATACAAAGGCACGATGTCGGGACGTGAAATAATTTGTCTTTTCAGGTCGGCGGCAACTTCGGCGTTGGCTTCATTTCTCAAAGCTCGATCAAGTTCTTTTTCTGTAAATGTCGATTGCCTCTGTGTCATTAGCTCAATAATAGCGGCGGCGTCGCGCTTCTCGATTGCATCGGCAAACTGGCTACGCTTTTCACGGTTCAGACATTGCACATTGCCGTGAGCGCGTTCCCACTCCAAAGCCCAAGCCTGCAACTTTTTCTTTGAATAACTATCGCTGAAAGTCCGCTTTGTCTCTGGATTGATCCGGCTGGCGATAATGTGCAAGTGGGCGTGTTTCGTGTCGTTATGCGCTACAAACAAAGCGCGGGCGTTTTCCATGCCAAGGGCGGCTAAGGCTTCCTTTGCCGCCTGCTCCATTTCTTCGCGGGTCGGGGTTTCTCCGGTTCGCCATGACAGGACAAGGTGCAAGGCGTCCTTGTCACATTTCCTCGTTTTGCTGCTCTGGTTAAGGGCGGCAAACTCCATCTCTCGGCGGGCCAGGTCTGCCGTGTCGCGGTCGTTCGGCGTCCAACCGAAGCCCTGCCCGCTGATCCATGCGACGCGGCTTTCATTGTCGTTGACGGCGGGGCGGGTCTTTCCGGTGTCACGGTCGCGGCCTTCGCCCATGACGTACCGGAAGCAACCCGACAAGCCCGCCCCTGTGATCGCCTTCGGGATCATTCGTAAAGCCTCGCCACCACCTCACGCCAGAGGCGCAAGGCGTCGCTCAACTCCTGCGGGTCAATCTGTTCGGTAGTGTTGGCGCGTCGTGCAAGCTGGTTAAGGTTGTTCCCAATCGCTCCGAGTTCGTAAATCCCCCGCTCCGTCAGAGGGCTTCGCACGTTCAATTGAAAGTCCAAAAGGGCGGCGCGGGCGTAGTCGGACAGGCGCACCCCTGCCGCTGCTGCCCGCTTGTCCAGTTCGGCGCGTTGGCTCGGCGTCACTTGGATGGTGACGGTTGCGCTGTAAGTCTCGCTCGTGTCCGACTGTTTGCGCCTTCCCATTGGGTCGCCCCCGGCAGGGCAAGATCGGAATTACAACGTAATTCCACATCTTGCTACCTCTCTCAAATCTTCCTTCAGACCCTACCTCACAAGGGCTAACGGTTGGTAAATTTTGCGGCACCGCTGACGCGGGGAGGGGGTTCTAGGAAAGAGAAGGATTGAAGGAAGGGGGGCTATCCCCCTCGATCCCTGTCAAACAGGGGGCGGCAGGGCAAAGAAACCCCATAGCGTATCCGCTAACTATATTTAGATATATTTAACCGTAATTGCTTAGACTTCACACAACATCAAATTAACAACCGGGGGCGATAATGACCAATAAGCCAACTCACGACTTAACCTTGATCTCTGGCGAAGGGAAAGCGGCGCAATTCGTCCGCATTGCTGCCGTATGGCCGACAAAAGACGGCTCCGGATTCACCGGGGAAATTCCAAACGGCGTCACGATAACAGGACGTTTTGGACTGTTCCCGCGCAAAGCCGACACTAAAGACGATAATGGATAACGAAATAGAAGGCATGATCCGGCTTGATTTGCGGGATTACCTCGCCAAAGACGGCTTTACGCTCGATCTCAAGGAAAGTACCGCCGACAGCTTCAAAATGCGGCGGGCGAGCGAGATTTTGATCGTTCGTGAACGTGAGGACGGGGTGTGGGGGTATTTTAACCCGCATGACGATAATGACAAGGGAACGATAATCCAATATCTGCAACGGCGGCGCGGCGCTGGCTTCACGCTCGGCCATGCCAAAAACCACCTAAGAGGGTATGCGGGCGGGGCGTTCCGGGGGTCAATCGTGCCCGGCGTGCCGCGCCCGATGTTCCAGCCAACCCGCAACCTCTCCCACATTCCGAAGCGTTGGGACGGCTTCAACGCGGTATGGGGTCTGCCGCGCTACCTCGAAGGGCGCGGCATTACGCTGGAAACCGTCAAAGCCTATGCCTCGGCGCTTCGGATGGATCGCAAGGGCAACGTCCTGTTCGGTCACACGAACGATGATGGGCAGGTCGTCGGTTACGAGATCAAGGGCGCTGACTTCGACGGCTTTGCCAAGGGCGGGGTGCGTATCCTCTGCCGGATGGGGCACAAGGACGGCGGCGGGGAACCTGCCAAGCTGGCGCTAACCGAAAGCGGGGTCGATGCCCTGTCGCTCGCCCAGCTCGTCGGGCGGACGGATACCCTCTTCCTCTCCACAGGAGGCGCTCTGTCGCCCTACACCCTGAACGCCATCAAGGCGGCGGCGGCTCGGTATCCTGACGCTGAAATCCTGCTGGGGTTCGATGCCGACATGGCGGGGGACGACTTCGCGGCGAAGGTCGAGCAAGCCCTACAGGGGCGCGAGGGCGTCCGGAGG
>Ga0302267_10003143_pt1 | contig 19238 bp, 10 predicted proteins | sample III_Bog_E1_3_FD_194555 | JGI IMG/M metagenome (GOLD analysis project Ga0302267, IMG submission 194555) | Peat permafrost microbial communities from Stordalen Mire near Abisko, Sweden - III_Bog_E1_3 | ecosystem: Environmental > Terrestrial > Soil > Wetlands > Peat | place: Sweden: Abisko... | reverse complement strand
CCAGCATCCGCTTGCGTAAGTTGGTCACAAGGAACTCCTTCCTTGTGAACCAAACTACCTTAGCCACCGCCGCTAATCGCTCCGCATCGAGGCAATGTCCGCCGCGCCAGCGGCTTCGTTCGAGTCGGCAATCCGGACATAACGTCGGTTTTCGAGTTCTGTCCGTGTAGCCGGTCATCCGCCCGGAACTCATTTCCTGGTGGTGTTTCAGATAGCGCTGGAGAGAGAAGATGACCTGCTTCGAGCAGGTTTGGAGTTCCGTCGCGAGTGGCCGACAGTGTTCCGCTGTTAAGCTGCAGGCGGGCGATCGTTGTACCGGAACGGCGGCGCGGCCAGTGTCTTTTAGCCAGTCGCCCGCCCTGCGCAAATTGAGCGCGGCGCGAGGTTTTCGGCTCCACTACTGCTCGGTATACACGTAATCGTTGAAGAGCCAGACTCCGTCGATCTTTGAGTAGAGCCTCGCATACACCTTGACTCCGTTCGCGGGAAGGGTTGGTGCGGTTGTTGTCAGGGCTGTGCCTTTGTAGAGGTACAGGTCACTGTCCCCGGCCGCGACGGCGCTGAGGTTGAGTTGGTAATCGGAGGCCGGACTTCCTGCGGTCCACTGGAAGAGCACATTGCTGGTGCCCAGTATGGTGCTCAGGCCAGGCGTTGGAGTGGTGAGTACCGCCGGAGTGAGCGTGCCGCTTTCGGTATAGACGTAGGCGTTCGACAGCCAGACTCCCTCGATCTTTGAATAAAGCGTGGCGTAGACGGTTACACCGTTTGCGGGCAGCGTTGGAACAGTCGTGGAGAGAGCCGTGCCTTTGTACAAGAACAGGTCGCTGCCGCCGGGGGCAATTACGCTGAGGCTGAGTTGGTAATCGGATGCCGGACTTCCTGCGGTCCACTGGAAGAGCACATTGCCGGTGCCCAGTATGGTGCTCAGCCCAGGCGTTGGAGAAGTGAGTACCGCTGGAGTGAGCGTGCCGCTTTCGGTATAGAGGTAGGCGTTGGACTGCCAGACTCCGTTGATCTTTGAATACAGCGTTGCGTAGACCGTTTCGCCGTTTGCGGGCAGGGTGGGAACGATGGTGGAAGTGGCCGTGCCCTTGTACAAGAACAGGTCGCTGCCGCCCGCAGCTACGGCGCTGAGGTTGAGCTGGTAATCGCTGACATCAATCCCGGCGGTCCACTGGAAGGTTACATTGCTGGCGCCAAGGATGGTGCCTGGCCCAGGCGTGGGAGAAGTCAGCACCGCGCTATTTATCGTTGCCGTGGCCTGATTCGAGGGTGCGGAAGCGCCGCCAACGTTGGTGGCTTCCACCAGGTAGTAGTAGGTTGTTGAGGGCTGCACTGTCTTGTCGTTCCAAGTTGTGCCTGTGATTCCGAAAGACATCAACTGATTGCCGGCCGAGGGAGTGAACCCGCTGGTCGTGCTGCGGAAGATCAGATAATGCACTCCGGTAGTTATACTGGCCGTCCAGCTCAGATTGATCTGTGTGGCTGAAATTGCGGTTGCAGTAAGGCCTGTCGGCGCAACCGGCGCGGCGATGATCGTGGTTGCGTTGGCCTGATTGGAAGCTGCAGAGGTCCCGTTGGCGTTGGTCGCTTCCACCAGATAGTAGTACGTTGTGGCCGCCGCAGCAGTGGTATCGGCGAATGTGGAAGTGGAAATTGGGGTGGAGGTAATCTGATTGCCCGCCGAAGGCGCGAATCCGCTTGCGTTACTGCGGAAGACCAGATACTCCGCACCGGTTGTTGTGCTTGGCGTCCAGCTCAGATCGATTTCGCTGGAGGAAGCAGTTGTTGCAATCAGGGCGGTCGGCGCTGCCGGCGGGGGCGGAACAGGCGTCACGTCGATCGCACTGATGGTTGGGTTCTCATCGATTCCGGCGACTGTGGACGTTCCGGCGAGGGTTTGAATTCCAATTGCACCGTTTCCATCCGCCGGCACCTGGAAGCTTTGCGTGGTGACTGTAAACTGGCCGCCAGTAACCGCATAAATGTCGAAGTTGGTGAGAACGGTATTGCCGTTGATAGCTACGCTGAAGGCGCGTTGATTGGCCGCCGTATGCGTAGTCTCCGAAAAATGCAAACGCACGGTGTATACCGCGCCCGGAATCAGGTGGGGAATGTTCCAAGCGGCCGCTCCCCAGCGTTCGGTAGTGTAAACCTCCTCCGGAGCGGGGTTGGTCACTGTTGGGGGAATAACGACCGGGGCGCCGTAGTGGTAATTGGTGTTGCCGCCCGTCACATACTGCGAGTTCAGGTAGTTACCGACGGCATAGCCGCCTGCACTCAGCAGGATGCCCGTGCTGTTTCCTGTGGGCGAGGTTGTGGCCGTGACCACGTTACCGCTGGTGGCAGCCGATTCACCGCCCCAGTTCGAGGCCAGAACCGTGAAGTAATAGGTCGTTCCAGGATTCAGGGCGCCAGCCATGAATGTGGTTCCGCTGGCGTTCTGCTCGATCAGAGTGCTCAAATCCAGCGTGGCATTCGGAGTCGTGCTCTCATAGATGTTGTACGTCACGTTCGGCGTCTGACTGGCCGTCCAACTCAATTGCACCGCGTTGCTGTATACCTGGCTTACGGTCAGTGCCGTGGGAGCTGCGGGCACACCGGCAGTCAACGTCGAATAGTGAACGTAATCGAAGGTGTAGTCAGCCGGGAAGCCTGTCGTGCCGGGGGTCCCGCCATTTCCACCTACGCCTGAACTGATGATCAGGTTGATGGTGTAGTTGTCCGACGGTCCCATCAGCGGCCAAATATCGGACGCGCCAAGGTTCGCAAGGTTCACATCGCCATACTGCACACCGTCCATGAAGTACTGAACGTGATAGGGGCCCCAAAGGGTCGTGATGGTGTGGAATGCCTGATCGAAGTTCGGCTCTCCGGCAGGAAGATCCATCGGAACGCTCAGGCCATCGTACTCGTAGTTGGTGGCGGTATCGGTCTCAAAGCCGTGAATGGTGGAGCCATTGTGCGCCGGGCTGGAAGACTGAAGCTCCATCATGTCCAGCTCGCCGCAGTTCGGCCATGGCACTGCGCCGGCAGTGGGCGGATTCGTGGTGGAGATTGGATTATTTACCGTGCCGTTGCTGAAGTTGAAAGTGTCCGTTCCCAAAGCCCAGAATGCAGCGCCCAAGCCTTGACCGGCGGGGTTTTGAACGTTGGCATCGATCTTTCCGTATCCAATGTTCTCAATGCTATGCAAACGTGCCGAGGTGTAGTTGGTTTGTCCAGCGGCTGGATTGGCGGTATAGGTCATTGCTTCCACCAGGTGGCCGTTGCCGTCCAGGTAGACATTCTGGAGGCTATCGCTGGTGGACTGAATGGTGTTGTCGCCCCACTTGTTGCCGGTGTTTTCCGCGACTTCATTCCACCACTTGGTGTGGTCGTAGGTGGTGTTGGCCGCACCGGCGAAGTCATCTCCCCAGGCCAGGGTCCACAGAGAGTTACCGGCGGGCAGCGTGGTTGCGGTTCCTTCACCGGATGCTATCGAAGGGCCGGCGCTGTCGGATGCCACTGCGTAGTAATAATACGGTGTGCCTGCCGTCAAAGTGGTGTCCGCATAGAAGGATGGAAACAAGGGACTGCCATTCAACGCAGTCGCACTCTCGGCTTCAGAGGCTGTCCCGCGATAGACGTTGTAGGTAACAATGCAGCCCACGGGAGCCGTGCTGGGCGCCCAGGTCAGGTCGATCTCGGTGGAGGAGACCGCAGTTGCGGAAACCACTCCAGGGGCCGTTGGCGCCTGAGAGCAGGGCGGGGGCATTGTTGTGGCAGAAGCTGTAGCAAATCCCGAAGTGATGGGTTGACCGTTGTTTGGGTTTACCGCCTGCAGAGCGTAGTAATACGGAGTTTCCGGCGTCAGGTTGATGTGCCGATAGCTCAACCCCGTCACATCGGACTGAAGCAGATTTCCCGCTCCAGGAGTGAAGCCGGAAGTGGTGCTTCCATACACGCTATAGGTGACGTTGGGAGTGACGCTGGCCGGCCAGCTCAGATCGATTTCGCTGTCCGAGACCGCAGTGGCCGTTAGTGAAGCAGGCGCTTCAGGAACTACGCCCACAATGCCCGTGCCGATCTGAATGCCGCAGATCAAGGGGGCATTCGCGACAGCTATTGTTGAAACCACAATGTGCCCGGTTGAATCGGCTGTCGACGAAACAGCCTCAATTGCGAAGGACTGCACCGTGCCGATGTTCGCCCCACCCGTGACGTTCTCGATGTCGAAATTCGTCAGCGCCGGAATGCCATTGAGGGTTACGTTGAAGACGCGCTGGCCTGGAGTTGTGAAGTAGCTCTCTTCAAAGAAGAGGTCGACAATGTAGGTCTGTCCGATGATGAGGTTGCCAATATTCCAAGTGGACGCGCCCGTCCGATTCGTCTGCAATACAAATTCAGTGCTATACGGGAGCTGGATGCCGCTGGGAAGCGTAATACCCACCACATTCGCGGCGGGAGATCCGCCCGTCTCCGTGATGTTCAATGCCGCATTCGTGCCATCCTGTTGCCAGATGAAGCTACCCGCAACATTCGGGTTGTCAGGGAATGCGGCGTTGGAGATGCCGTACGGAAGTACGAAGCTTGAATTCAATCCGGCATCAATGGCGATGACGGTGTTCTCAATTACGCCGCCGGCGAGCGGTGTCAAAACGGAGGCCTGATTGGAGGTGGCATTGCTCACGCCATCGGATGCAATCGCCTGCACGAGGTAGTAATAGGTGGTGTTGCCGCTGACGGCAGTGTCCTGATACGTCGTAGCCGCCAGTCCCGACGCAATTTGCGTCAGTGACGAAGGCGTAAAGCCTGCAGTCGTGCTGCGAAAGACGCTGTAGGTGACATTCGCGGTGATGCTCGGATTCCAGCTCAAATTCACCTGAGCCGCGGATAATGCCGTAGCTGTCAAGCCTGTCGGTGCCGCGGGCGGGTTGGGTCCCTGCGGATTGCCGGGATAACCGCCGTTGCCTACTTCGATACCGGCGAGAATCGGGTTATTTGCAATTGCGGCGGTTGAAACAGTGATCGTACCTGTGTTATCCGCAGTTGCTGGAATCGATTGAACGTTTGCTGTATGAGCTGCGCCTGCCGCAACGTAAATATCAAAGTTCGGCAGCACGACTGTGCCGTTAATCAATACATTGAATACACGGCTTCCCGCACTCTGGAAATAGTCTTCATCGAAGTGAAGATTGACGATATAGTTGCCATTTGGCGTCAGATTCGGAATTGCATATGTGAAGGTGCCGTTGTGCATCGTCTGGTAGACGGCCAGCGGAGCTGCATCGGTCAGGCCGGCTGGGATTGAGGGAGCCCCATCCCCTTCGCTTCCGCCGCCCGTGACTGTAAACGCGCCATTGGGCGCGCCATCCGGCAGCCAGTAGACGGAGGGGGTCAGAGTGCTTGCAATTGTATTTGTCCCGGTGTCGCCGGCGTTGATGTCGACCACATCCTGCAGAATGCTTTGGATCGCCGGCACAACCACGCTGGCCTGGTTGGAATCGATGGTGCCGCCCGCGCTGACCGCCTGAACAAGGTAGTAGTAGAGGACGCTCGCGGTTACGGTGCTATCCGTGTAGCTGACCGTCGCGGCTGTCAGGCCGGTGGCGATTTGATTCGCCGCGGCGGGCGCAAACCCATTGGCCGTGCTGCGGAAGATGTTGTAAGTGACCCCGGAGGTGGAACTTGCGGTCCAAGTCAAGCCAACCGTGCCGGGAGTGATCACCAGAGGATTGGCACCCGGCTGAAAGGTCGCGGCCAGCCCGGTTGGCTGGGCCGGCGGATTGGAGCCTGTGGACACTCCAGCTTGGGCAAAACTTGTTGTGCACAGGAGGATGACCATAAACGGCAGGCCCGCAAGTTTACTCTTCAACAGAGATAGAGAACGCATCAAAGGCTCATGTAGCGAGTTGTTCATCGGAGATTCCCTTTTGCTGCTGAAGCTAGTCTGTAACTTGACAGCCTTTGTAGAACGGCTGCGACTGCGTCAGCAAGGCTGGCGAAAGACCCCAGGCATAGTCAAGGCGTAAACCGTTATTTCACAGTGAGGCTACCCGCTGGACTGAGGCAGTCAGCTGGAATCATGGATCCATCGTATGAATTCGCATCTTCGAATTGAACTTTAACAATTCAAACGAGCCGGCAATCAACGTTAAAGTTGCGTTAGTGTGTGATGCTCGATGGAAACTACTCCGTTTCCAATCTTCGCCGTTACTGGTCGTTGCCGATCCTTGCAAGACCAGCGACACCGATTCATGCCGCAAGAGAGATGTGCGTCCAATTCACTCGGCATGGCTTGCCTCAGTCTTTCGACTCCGGATAATCCGCTTTAGTTTGTGTAACATGCGGCAATTAACTGAGCGCTATAGACTGTTTGATATGATGGACGCACACCGAACGGTCGGGTTTTATGGCTGAACACCCTGCAGGATTACACACCAAGACGCTTCGGGAGGAGCGGGAGGAGTTTCGGGCCGTCTTGCAATCAGGTCTCCTGGGTAAGGGGCCCAATATGCAAAATTTCCTGACCTTCGTCGGCGAGAAATACTTTGCCGGCAATGCGGAGGACGTCAAGGAATACAGCATTGCAGTGGAGGCGCTCAACCGTCCTCCGACCTTTGATCCCAAGTCGGACACAATTGTCAGGGTTACCGCATATAGCCTGCGAAAGCGTCTTGAACAGTACTACCAGCAGGAAGGTGCAACTCACAGCGTCCAGATGCAGTTGCCGTCTGGCAGGTACGTGCTTCAATTTATACATAAAGAAGAAGAACCCTCTTTCGGCTTGAATTCCCAGCATGACGAAATACCTGAATCTCGAATCCCTTCTGGCGCTCGACCAACGTTGGCGGGACGGTTTCGCTGGGCGGTTGCGGGGGTGGTTTTCGTTGCCTGCTTTGCGACCGCGGGAGTCTATCTGTCGAAGCATTGGTCTGTTCTGTCTGCTGCCCACAAAACCGCCCCGGGTCCTGCCTTGACAGCCCCACCATCCGGTCCATTGCGGCTACTTACCGGAGACTCGCCCAAGCCCTATGTGGACGTTGCCGGTCAAATCTGGCTTCCAAATCAGTATTGCAAGGGGGGAACCAGCTTTGTACATGCGGATCACACGGTGAAGGGTACAGACGATCAGGGCGTCTTCCAGCAAGGCCGCAAAGGGATATTCCGATGTGCGATCCCCGTCAAGCAGGGCGCTTACCAGATTGAACTCTTCTTTGCGGATACGGCGAACGACAAAGTAAATGGTCAAAACACCACCTTTGCCATCAATAGCGGCCCACCTGTGGGCATAGATGTTGTGGACCAGGCAGGGGACAACGATGTTGCAACGGCAAACCTCTTCGCTGGAGTGCATCCCCTGGCTGACGGGACCATCCACATTGACATCCTCAACGATTTGGGGTTTCTGAATGCAATCGAGATCCTTCCGGCGCCATCCGACGATCCCCTTCCAATACGTATGACTGCCGGCTCGGAAGTTGTCTATGACGCGGAGGGAAAGACGTGGGGGCCGGAACGCTTCTTCATGGGAGGCAGGCGTACTCCGCAACCAGGCAATCCTCCCAAGGACCTGAACGCGAGGATTTTTGCGACAGAGCGCTACGGACATTTCCGCTACCTGCTCCCCGTGGTTCCCCAACAGGAGTACAGCGTCAAGCTTTACCTGGCCGAAGGATGGTTTGGCGCGAAGAACAACGGACCGGGCGGGGTCGCAAGCCGCATCTTTGACGTCTCCTGCAATGGCACCGTATTACTCAAGGATTTCGACATCCTGAAAGACCATCCCGATGGGATCGCCACGCCCACATTTCATCATTTAAAACCGACGGCGCAAGGTCTGTTGGAACTAAATTTCACGCCAGTAGTAAATTACCCCACCATCAATGCCATTGAAGTAGTACCGGAAGGCTGAATGAGCGCCCCAAGCATTGCCCCTTAAACCGGTTCTGTCGCAATGGCGGGTAGTTATTCTTTGTTGTGACAAGTGGGAGTGGAGGCGTCATGCCAGCACCAGACACAGCAGGGATCGCCAAAACCCCAGCCGAGCAGAAGATCGCGGCCTACAACGCCAAGATGGCCGACCTGTTCGAGGAGCGCAATAAGCACGCCTTGGATTCGTCGGAGCGGCGAGGCGTCGCGGAGGCCATTCTGACGTTGAGGGTGGCCGAGGGCTAACATCCCATAACCGACCCTGAGGTTGCTGCCTGCGAAACGGGGTAGTCTACTGGGATCAGCAATCACACGGAGGCGTGTATATTTTCCGCGGAGTTGGTCATCCGTAGCACCGGTTGCACAACGGCTCCTTGGCGACGAGCTGACCAGGGACACGCGAGCCAGGAAGTGGAGCAATTATCATGGGCGACATGTCGAACGGAGCACGCATCATCCTCGCAACCCTTTTGTTGGGAGTTCTGCTCTCACCCCCTGCTGGGCTTGCGCAGGGCAACGCGTTGCATCAGCGCTTCGATACCGTCCTGGCACAGCACGGGATTGTGGGAGGCGGTATCGCCATCCTTCATGGGCAGGAGCCGGGAACAGAGTTTTTCTTCGGGGTGATGCGGAACGGTACGAAACAGCATGTCGACGGCGAAACTTCGTACAACTGGGCATCGATCACCAAAACCATGACGGCGATCGCCATCCTGCAGCTGCGCGATCGCGGCAAACTCTCCCTGGATGACCCTGCGGTGCGCTATGTGCCGGAACTCCAGCAGGTCCACGACGAATTCGGGCCGATCGATGCGATCACGATTCGCGATCTACTCACGCACAGTGCGGGTTTTCGCAATCCTACGTGGCCGTGGGACTGCGATGATCGAACGAACTGCAACTGGCAGCCTTTTGAGCCGACTCACTGGGCCCAGGTGGCAGCTATGCTTCCGTACACGCACGTCGCGTTCAGACCAGGCACTGAGTGGAGCTATTCCAATCTTGGCTATGTCTTTTTGGGCCAGATCATCGAGCGATTGACCGGCGACGATTTCGAAGTCTACATCGATAAGAACATTCTGAAGCCGCTCGGAATGACAGAGAGCTACTTCGATCGTTCTCCTTATTTTCTGGAATCGCATGTCTCTGTGAGTTATCTGCGCGCCGGAGACCAGCTCACCGAGCAGCCGTTCAACTTCGATACCGGAATCACGACCTCGAACAGCGGCCTGAAAGCTCCCCTTACAGACATGGTGAAGTATCTCCGTTTCCTTATCGGCGACTCCGCCAACCCTCTCTACGACTTCGTTCTCAAGCGCAGTTCTCTTGAGGAAGCATGGACCGGCGTGCTGCCGGTTGCCGAGCAGGACAAGACCTCTACCGCCTACACGAAGGACGCACCGAAAATGGGGCTCGGCTTCTTTGTGCTAAGTCTCAACGGGCACCGCTACGTTTACCACGACGGTGACCAGGGTGGATTTTCGTCCGAGATACTCATCGATCCTGACCGGCACGCGGCTGGCATTCTGGTGGTCAACACGACCGATACGGGAGCGCCCGCGCCATCGACCGCGCTGCATCCTGAGTCCAATACTGAACCGGAGCCTGGAACCGATCTGCGCCTCACCTTGCGTCAGGAACTCATCGACCACGTGTTTGCATCATTCGCAGGGAAGAGTCCCGCAGGCAGATAGCGCGTGGCACAGGCTCAAGGTGGCTCAATCCAGTGCGATATCTACCCGGCAAATCAAATATCCAGTACCTGTTCTGGGGATTTTTGATTATCTTCCTTCCGATCTCAATGTTGTTTATAAAGTATGAGCAGGAGATTCTCCACTTTCCGTTCCAATCTGTCTTGTTCTCGCCGCTGTCGCGCTCGTTCTCCGGATCTCGAATCGCCAATTCGCAAGGTCGGGGGGCCTTTACTTCGAAGAACTCCCGCCAGAGGTAATGAAAACCTTGGGAAGAAGCTCTGGTTGACTATAGTGGCTAATGCAAGGTCGCCGGGATCTGCTCGGCTCTATTGATCTTTCATCTGGAACCGGGCCGTAAACTGCGGAGCGGTTCCTCCCTCGCCTAACCGCTTCCCATTTGTCGATGAGTTTGTACAACCGACGCTTGCGCCAACTCGCTTTACTTCATTCCTGGATTCGCGTTGCGATGAGGATGCGCTCGTGCGCGCACCCAATCGCGGCAATTCCATTCGGCACTCCAAGGACATCGGTTGCTTCAGGGTACGCGACTCTCACGGAAGAGACCTATATTCCACGTGGACGCAAATTCGGCTTTCCGGCCAAGTGTCCCTCCAGTTGTCGCCGAGTGGGATGAAGAATTATGCAGATTCCGATCACAACTGGGCAACTATCGCTCCTGTTGTACGGGTTGCCTACGAGATGGGCCCTCGTCCTCGCTTCCCAGGTTGCTCTCCGTTGGATCGCCGACCGCCCTGGAGGCTGCCTTCTTGAGACCACAAACATGCAGGCGCAAACTCCAGCCGTGTGATAAAGACCGGGCTGGACACCTACGGTAGTGGTAGAATCACATCGCGATTCTGCCTCGGGCAAGGTCGAGCAGCCAGAGGTACGGAACCCTGTCAGGGCTGAGAGTTAGTCCTGGGCCACGCATTCGCCGTAAGTCTCATCTGATTCAATCAAGAGCCGGTTTTGAGGTTTACGAGTATGAGCGAAATCGTTGCGAGCCAGATCACAGGCGACGACATCATCTCCGAGTTGATCCGGAATGCCGATGCCGGGCTTTTCAAAGTTCGCTACACCATTCTTGTGCCTTGCATCTTCAACGTCTGTCTGCATCCACGCGACCACGAACTCATCAAGCCCATCGTGGGACTGATTGAGGAGGAAGCTGCACGAGCTCTCCAGGAGCACCTCGCTAGCCTGAACAAACGACGCATTGCACATCCGCTCGTCAAGCGTCTTGGCTTTAGTGGCGAAGCCCGTCCTGAATACAAAATTCTCGAGAAGCAATGGATGATCCAGTTCCATGGAGACCAGGAGGAGAGACTTCGGCCCGGTGAGATCGAGATCTATTCGGAGTTGGGTAGCGGACGTCCCAAGGATTTCGGAGCCGGGGCGATGACAACTTTAATCACGCGAAATACCGCTCGAGCAACGGTTGGCGGCAGTGGCGAAGTTGCTGATCGCAAAGTGCTGGCCCGGCTTCGCTATAACGACTCTGGAAAGGACAACACCTTCGCGATGACCACCGGAGAGATTGTAATCGGGCGTGGCGGGAAGGCTGTGTGGGTAGATCTGAAACTCGAAGGGCCTGCGGATGTGTCGCGCGAACACTGCCGCATTCGGCACGATCCTAAAACTGGTGCATTCTTCATCAAGGACCTCAGTCAATTCGGAACAACCGTGAACGGATCTCCGATTCCAAATAGCGTGGAGCGAGTCGAAGGCGGTGACAAGGTCGATCGCAACCGCGAGGTACCGTTGCCGTCGCCCGCGCGGATCACGCTCGCCGACGTGTGCACTTTGGAATTCGAGGCAGAGCCTCCCGCATGACTTACACACTCTTCTGGCTCCGGATCCCGCTTCTTCTCGGACTTCTCGCCATGGTCGTATTCCTCGGCTGGGCGCTGTTGCGCCGCGGCGACTAAACCATGATTGTGACTTCACAATTAATGGTTGGCGGCAACTCCGACGTGGGGCGGATGCGGCACGAGAACGAAGATCGCTTCTTCATCGATGCGGAGCGTGGGATTTTTCTGGTAGTGGATGGCCTCGGCGGACATAAGGCCGGCGAGCGAGCTGCGGAGATTGCGGTTGACATTATCTCCACGCGCCTGTTTCGCCGCACTGGCGCCAACGATCAGCGGATAAAGGAAGCATTTGCCCTGGCCAGCACCGCGATATTCGAAGCCGCTGCTCAAAACCCAGAGTGGTCCGGAATGGCGTGCGTGGCAACAGTCGCATTGATTGAGGATGATCAAGTGACGGTGGGGCATGTCGGCGATTCAAGACTCTATCTCCTCACGCCCGGAAAGATCGAGAAGATCACGAGAGACCACTCACCCATCGGTGAGATGGAAGACTCTCTTGAGCTCAGCGAGGAGGCCGCGATGCGCCACCCTCGCCGAAATGAAGTCTACAGAGACCTTGGGAGTGCGGCTCACACGCCCAACGACCCGGACTTCGTCGATGTTCACTCTTTCGCTCTGGCGCGAAGTGCGGCGCTTTTGCTCTGCTCCGACGGGCTTACCGACCAGGTAACATCGGCCGACATCCGGCGAACAGTCGAGCGCCACGCAAGCGATCCCGAAGATGCGGTCCGCCAGTTGATCGCCGCCGCGAATGAAGCAGGCGGGAAGGACAACGTTACAGTTATCCTTGTCGAGACTCACGACTACCCGCAAATACTTGCGGAATCAGAGACGGGCTTTGGTTCTCCCCGGCCTCCCTCCCGTTGGATATGGTTTCTTCTGGGCCTTTTCGCGGCATCCGGTATGTTCCTGGCTTCGCGACCGTATTGGGAAGACTCCACTTCCGGCCTCAAGCTTAATTTCGGAACGGTGCGTTCGCCACAAACCTGGAAGGTTGGACCCAATGGAATTCCCACCATCGCAGCAGCAATAGACCGCGCACGTGATGGGGATACGGTCGAAGTAGCTCCCGGGGAATATCACGAAAATGTCGTTCTGCGAAGCGGTATTTCTGTGGTCAGCACAGACCTTCATGGCGCCCGCATTCTTGCGCCCGAACTGGCAGTCTCCGCTGAGCACATTCACAACGCGCGCTTGGTCGGATTCGAAATCTCCGGACCAGGGAAAGTGGGCATTCGCGTCGCGGATTCCAATCTTCAGGTTACAGATGTCCGCGTCAGTGGCATGGAAGAAGCCGGTATCGAGATCACCGGCGCGGGTTATTCCGTCATCCAGGCCTGTGAGTTTACCGACAATCCCGGTATCGGAATCTCTGTTCGTGGGGGTGCACGACCCCGCATTGACCACAATCTCATTCGGCATAACGGGCATGGCCCGGCAATGCTGCCCGGGGTCCTGATCGAAGGCTCAGCCACTCCCACTCTCTTTGGAAACATCATTGAAGAGAGCGGCGCGGAGCAGATATGGATATCCCCGTCATTCAGCGTAGGCAGCATGCTGACCGCCAACGTAGTAGCTCCGGAAAAGCGCGAAAACAATGCTCAGCTCAAGGTGAAAACACAGTGAGCTCAGAAACAGCAGGCCGCTTTACGCTCCAACGCAAGCTGCCGGCGGGCGGCATGGGCCGCGTCTTTGAAGCGGACGATCCGATGGGTCCACGTCGGGTGGCATTGAAACTCATTGACCTGGGCACAGACCCTGACAGCCTGCAGATCCTGAGCGCGGAACGGCTTGGGGCGGAACTGCAGACCCGGCTGTGCGCCATCGACAAGCGTGTCACCGCGATCTATGAGACCGGCGAGATGCCGCGCTACTTCTACATCGTGATGGAGTACGTCGAGGGCCGCGATCTGTCGGAGCTTTATACCGGAAGCAGTCTCGACCCGATGCTGGCCGCGCGCATCACCCAGGATGTCCTCGAGGTTCTGGATCACGCACACAACTTCTCAACCACCCTGGACGCCCGCTCGATTCGTGGCGTTGTTCATGGGGACCTCAAGCCACGCAATATCCGAGTGACCCCCACGGGCGAGATCAAGGTTCTCGACTTCGGTATCGCCAAGGCGCTCACGCTCACGCGCAACTACACGCAAAACCTGTTTGGCAGCGTTCAGTATTCTTCACCGCAAAGGCTCATTACCGGCGAGGTCGACGCCGGAGCTGATCTCTGGGCCGCGGGCGTCATGCTCTATGAGATGGTTGCGGGCCATCCCTACTTCCAGGCAGAAAACGGTCCGAAGCTAGACCAGCTCATCCGCAATTACAGCCGCGTGCTCCCTTTACCGGAGGCGTTACCTGTGTCCCTCCGCAACATTCTCGAACGAGCTCTCAATCCCGATCAGCGTGTGCGTTACCAAACTGCTGCAGAATTTGCCAGAGACATGCAGGCCTTCCGGAATGGCCAGACTGTGGCGGGTCCGCCAGACGCGGGAGCCACACGTAGAGTGTCGCAAAATGACGATGCAACAAGACGCACGTCTCGACCACAGCCCGCCGGAAACGCTCCGCCCATAGACACAACTCGCAAAGCAGGGCCGCCGCCATGGACACCCGTCCAGGTCCCTCCAACGCCTCGTCGCAAGCCCAGCGCATTGCGCACAGTGTTGCGCACCATCGCCGCCATACTTCTCGCGGTAGTGCTCTTTGTGGGCTACCTGGTAGTGAATGAGTATCTCGTCTGGGGAAGCGCTCATCAGTTGGCGCGGGACCTCTCCAGCGAAAAACAGCAGAACCTTGATGCAGCCTGGCGCGACTACCAGAAGCTGTCGTCGCGATCCCATCTGCCCATCAGCCTCTGGGCAGCTAAATCCGAGTTGCAAAAACACCTTGTAGCCGACGCGGATAGAACCATCGTGAAGTTCCGGGCACCCGATGGACCACCAGTGCCGGAGACAGAATGGACCCATGCCCGCGACGACCTCTCGCGCGCGATAGAACTCGCACCAGACGATAAAACCCTCCATGCAAAGCTTCTGCTGGTAAACGGTCACCTGGCTCGCTTGCGCGGTAACGTTGATCACGACCCACGACTGCTCGATGATGCACGCCAGGATTTTCAGAACGCGGCGCAATCGATGAAAAAGTCCCCTGACCCATGGCTAGGCCTGGCATCCCTCTACCTCAGCTCTTTTCACGACCTTGCGCGTGGCGAAGGTGCGATACGGCAGGCCAACCATCTCGGATATGTGACTGGCAAGCGGGAGACGGCGGAACTTGCCGATGGCTACCGATACCGCGCGCAGGGTGCCATCGCCCTGGGAGATCAGGCGAGCACAAGAATGCAGGCGGTTCACTTCTACCGGATGGCGGCGCCTGACCTGGCGCGAGCCCGCCGTCTTTATGAGAGCATTCTGCCCTGGGACGGGACAGCCGCGAGCCTCAGACAAGTAAATGACTCAATAAACCACATCTCATCTGTCAATTAGGCAAGGAGAACGAATGGCGGTAACTCGCAGCACATCGACAGACCGGGCACAGAACCCTCGCCAGCCCACATTGACGCGAGGCCGTGTGCTCGAGCGCGTTCTCCTGCTGGCGGCTGCGGCCTTGATCCTTGCTGCAATCAGCCTCACCGCATCAGCAAAGATCGCGCGAATCGCCGGCTCGGACAGTGACCACCTGAATTTGTCCACCTTGGAAAGGCGCGAACAGCTTCTTCCCTTCCTGCAATGGATCTCTTCCCCTGTTGAACGCCAATACGTCGCAGGCAAAATCTTCGAGCATGTCAGCAGCCAGAAAGGTTCGGTGTCGCACGTCGGAGAGCTCGGCCAGATCCGCGTTCCCATCCAGCAGGTGCTCGGAACGCATGGACTCACCGACTTGCAATCGCGTGCGGTTCAGGTGCAGTCATCGCGCCCCGGAGCGGAGACCATCCTGCTGCTCAGTTCCCCTGAGTTGGCACGGCTGAAACCGTTCTTCGTTGTGCGTGACACATCACAGTTTCGTAATCAGCTCGTACTTGCGTCCGTCCTATTCTTCTGCTCATTCGCGGTCGTACATATCTTCTGGTCGGTTCGCAAAGTCGGTGGCCCGCAATATGTATTGCCCGCCCTTCTCATCCTCAGCGGTATGGGACTGACGCTGATGATCAGCCTTCGCGATCCGGTGCGAGACACGCTTGCCTTCATGAGTTTTGCGGAGGGTGTAGCGGCCGGCTGTCTCGTGTTCGCTCTTGCCGGCCTTATCGACTATCGCCGCAGCAGCGGAAGGTTAAGCTATGTTTTTCTGCTGGCAAGCTTCCTGCTCTCTGCTGCACTCATCATCTTCGGTTCCGGGCCAACCGGAAGTGACGCGAAGGTAAATCTGCTGGGATTTCAACCTGCCGAGATCATTCGCGTTCTAATCGTCTTTTTCCTGGCTGGATATTTCGCGCAACGATGGGAATTTCTTCGCACGTTGCGCGATCAACGGAAGGAACTGAAAACCATATCGCGTTTTGTTGAAGTGCCCCGTCTCGAATACCTGCTACCTGTATTGGCGGGCGTCTTCTTCTCGCTTGCTTTCTTTTTTCTGCAGAAAGATCTCGGCCCGGCGCTGCTCATCGCATGTTTGTTCCTGGCGATGTACGCCGTTGCCCGCGACCGCTATCTGCTTGCACTAGCGGGCATGGTCGTGATCCTCTCCGGCTTTGCCTCTGGCTACTACCTCGGTTTTCCCGGCAATGTGGCTGGCAGGGTCTCCATGTGGCTATCCCCGTGGGACAATTCTGTTCGCGGAGGCGAGCAGGTAGCCCAATCTCTATGGGGATTCGCTACAGGAGGCACGTTCGGAACCGGCCTCGGCCTTGGCGATCCACAGGGTATGCCCGCGGCACATACCGATCTCATCCTCGCTGTGCTTGGTGAGCAATGCGGATTCCTCGGTGTGCTCGCGGTGCTGGCGCTCTATGCCGGCCTGGTTTGGTTTGGCGTTCGCGTCGCCCTCCGTGCAAGCTCCGATTACAATTTCTTTCTCGCGCTCGGACTTACCCTCGCCTTCGAGCTCCAGATTCTCCTCATTTCGGGCGGCGTGCTCGCACTGATCCCACTCTCCGGCGTCGTGGTGCCCTTCCTCAGTTACGGCCGAACAGGTCTCATCACCAACTTCGCAATCATCGGCATTCTCTTCTCCCTCAGCAGAGAAATTTCTCCCGCGCAGCAGACGACGGAGCCCTTTCGCGTGAGCATGCGAGGCATCTCCTACGTGGTCGCCACGCTCGGCGCATGCCTGCTGCTCAAGGCGTTTTATATTCAGGTCGTCCATGCGGACGCCACCGCCGGCGCCGGCGTTCTCGCGCTTCAGGCAGATGGAGAGCGCCGATACGAGTACAACCCTCGTCTGCTCGCCATCGCTAGCTCCATCCCCCGCGGCACAATCTACGACCGCAACGGACTTCCGCTCGCCACCAGCAACTGGCAGGAGGTTGAACAGAACCGCGACCGCTATGTCGGCATGGGCCTTTCCGTGCCGGCTCAGCCTGCCGTGGGAGAAACTCGCCATTATCCGCTGGGGCCAGCGGCATTCCATTTGCTTGGAGATTTACGGACGCGCGTCAATTGGTCCGCACACAACAGCTCCTATGCTGAGCGTGATTTCCTGCAGACTCTGCAGGGTTATGACGACCACGCCACCGTTGTAGAAGTATTTGACCCGCATACCAAAACTTCGCAGCATGTCATCCGATACGATTTTCGGGACCTCATGCCACTGCTGCGCCATCGCTGGGAACCCAATCATCCTGACGTAAAGAGAGTTCTTGAACGCGATCGCAATCTGCACATGTCCATCGACGCCCGGCTGCAGTTGAAAACAGCAGACCTGCTACAACACCAGCTCCAGCGGCTTGGTCGCACCAAGGGCGCGGTTGTGGTGCTTGATCCGCAAAACGGCGACCTGCTTGCCTCCGTGAGTTATCCGTGGCCGGACCAGTCCCTTTCCTCCACGCCGAACGATCAGGACGATGCCGTGCTGGATCGTGCGCGATACGGCCTCTATCCGCCCGGTTCCTCCTTCAAAATCGTCACTGCCATTGCGGCGCTTCGAAAAGATCCAAACAATGCTGCCCAGGTTTACGAGTGCAAGCGCCTTCCGGACGGCCGCACCGGCGCCTTCATCCAGGGATGGAAGCGCCCCATCCATGACGACGTCAAAGACACGGCTCCGCACGGATCACTCTCAATGGGCCCCGCCATCGCCGTCTCGTGCAATGCGTATTTCGCGCAGTTAGGAACTTACAAGGTCGGCCCCGAGGCTCTCCTCGATACGGCCACGCGTCTCGGCATCTCGGTCGCGAACCCGTCGAACGTGCAGACTCTGCGCGCAGAAATGCCTCAGACGTCCTACGGCCAGGGTCAGGTGGTGGCCACTCCCTTTCAAATGGCGCGTGTGGCAGCCACCATTGCTCATCACGGCTCCATGCCCTTCGGTCGATGGATCACCGATCAGTCGAACCCTCGACAGGATCAGCCACAGGCAATCCTCGATCCCAAGCTATCATCACAGGTGGGCGAATACATGCGGAACGCCGTCACCTCCGGCACAGGCCGCAGCGCAAACCTGCCTGACATTCCGATCGCCGGCAAGACAGGAACAGCGGAGCTCGCGGGGGCTCAATCGCACGCCTGGTTCATCGGATTTGCCCCGTACGGCGGACACCACAAGCTGGCATTTTCGGTCCTCATCGAGAATGGGCAATACGGCGGGACTGCTGCTGCTCCGCTCGCTGCGGATGTGATGAAGGCGGCCAAAGCACTTGGCTACCTGCAAGGAGAGCCATGAGCCGACTACATGATCTGGAGCGCCGCATCGACGAAAAGCTGCGCGGCCTGCTGAGCACCTCGTCCCCGGACCAGAAACGCGAATTGCTGGAAGTCCACCGCGCCGTCCTTGATGACGTAGCTGCTCACGTTGACACGTTACCGCGAGGGAAGCAGACGTTCGCCTACTCCCAGTTGGAGGTGCAGATATTGCTGCCGGACCCGGCCCTTCGACGCTCCTACGAACTCATCTTCATCGAAGCAGATGCCCTTTCCCGGGACATCCGCCTTCGGCTAGAGGATCAGCGAGTCGAACTCCCAACCCATTTCGTGGTCCAGGTGGAGTTGGTGCCGGAACTACCGCCGGATGTTACGTCTCGCGGTTTCGATGTGCGGTACGGAACCATTCTCACCCCGCAGCCCTCTGAGGAGGTGATGGATGTCCGATTCACCGTCACCGCTGGCACTGCCCAACAGCAGGAAGTTTGCGTAATGAAGAAACGCATTTACCTGGGACGTCTGGCGGACGTCGTCGATGCGAATCAGCGGCTGACTCGACAAAACGACGTGGCGTTCCTCGACAACGGGCCCGCTCCCAATCCGTCGGTCTCGCGAGCCCATGCTCACCTTGAATTCGATCCAGAGAAGGCTGTCTTCCGCCTTTTTGATGATCGCAGTGCGCATGGGACCGCGATCATCAGGGACGGCTCCGTAATTCCTGTTCCGCAGGGTCCGAGCAAAGGCGTTGCCCTCAAGAATGGGGACGAAATCGTGCTCGGACAGGCCCGCCTTCGCTTCGAACATGGCAGAACTGCCAAGTAGCTCCATCTTGTTGCATAGCTTTTGAGGACTTAGTACCTGGCAAGTTGACGATGACTGCATTGTCGACTCTAAACACGGAGCACCTGAAACTTCGAATTGCATTGAAGATAGAAAAAGCGTTGCACACATCAGAAGGCATGGTC
>Ga0302267_10003140_pt1 | contig 19249 bp, 18 predicted proteins | sample III_Bog_E1_3_FD_194555 | JGI IMG/M metagenome (GOLD analysis project Ga0302267, IMG submission 194555) | Peat permafrost microbial communities from Stordalen Mire near Abisko, Sweden - III_Bog_E1_3 | ecosystem: Environmental > Terrestrial > Soil > Wetlands > Peat | place: Sweden: Abisko... | reverse complement strand
GCTCCGGGCGTCCGACCAGTCGTAGGGCGCGCCTCCCTCACCGGATCCGGGCGAACGGGGCGGGCCGGGCGGAGTGGGCGGAGTGGGAGACGGAGGTGGCACGGTCAGAACCGGTAGTAGATGAAGGGGGCGACACCCTGGGGTCCGAGCGTGGTGATGGCCAGCAACACCAGGCCAAGTATGCCTCCCTGGACCACCAGACGGCGGTCGGCGAAGAACGCCAGGGCCCGGTCGAGCCAGTTGTCGGGCAGGTACTGGCTGGCGATGCCGGCGACGATGGCCAGCAGGGCCAGCGGTGTGACGAGCGGCGACGAACCCCAGCCCACCACGAGTCGGCTGAGCATGGCGAACGCGTCGCCGAGGGTGTCGGCGCGGAAGAAGAGCCAACCCAGGCAGACCACCTGGAAGGTGACGAACCGGGCCCAGGCCACCCGGGCCCGACCGACGGGCTCGGCCGGCTCCCCCCGGGCGATGCGCGCGGCCCGCCGCCGCCGTCCGATGACCTGGCCGACCCCGTGGTACGCACCCCAGATGACGAAGGTCCACGACGCGCCGTGCCACAGACCGCCGAGCAGCATGGTGACCATGATGTTGAACGAAACGCGCCCCTCGGTCCCCCGGTTACCGCCCAGGGGGATGTAGAGGTAGTCCCGCAGCCAGAAGGACAGGGTGATGTGCCAGCGGCGCCAGAAGTCCTGCAGGTCGATGGCCGTGTACGGGCGCCGGAAGTTCACCGGGAACCGGAACCCCATCAGCATCGCCAGGCCGATGGCGATGTCGGTGTAGCCGCTGAAGTCGGCGTAGATCTGTACGGCGTAGCCCCAGATGGCGAAGAGCACCTCGAGGGCCGAGTGCTGGTGCGGGTTGGCGAACACCGGGTCCACCACGTAGGTCGACAGGTACGAGGACAGCACCACCTTCTTCGCCAGGCCGGCGGCGATCAACCAGAACGCCTCGACGTAGTGGACGTCGTCGCGGTTGCGCATCGTGCGGATCTGCGGCAGCAGCTCGGTGCCCCGGACGATCGGTCCGGCGATCAGGTGGGGGAAGAAGGCCAGGTAGACGGTGACGTCGATGCCCCGGGCCGGGCGCAGGACGCCCCGGTAGATGTCGACCACGTAGCTGATGGCCATGAACGTGAAGAACGAGATCCCGACCGGCAGGGTGACCGCCAGAAGGGGCACCGGGCGTCCGAGGTCGAGCGCGTGGGTCACATTGTCGACGTTGACCGCCAGGAACCCGTAGTACTTGAACCAGCCGAGCAGGCCGAGGAGGAGGACCACGGTGGTCCACATCGTCGCCTTGCGGCGTCGGCCCGTGGCCGGGTGGACCAGTCGACCTCCGATGTAGGCGATCGTGGTCGACGCGGCCAGGAGGAAGATGAACCGCCAGTCCGACCACGCGTAGAACACGTAGCTGGCCAACACCATGAACGCCTTCCACGGCCCCGCATACGGGACGAGCAACCACTGCACCGTGTAGACCACGGCGAAGAAGATGGCGAAGTCGATGGTGGGAAAGAGCATGTGACCGTCGTTCGGACTCAGATGGGCGCCGTCAGCCGCCGGATGGCGACATGGTGCGGACACTACCCGGCGGTCCCCCCCGTCCCGGTGATGACTGTGGGCCTCCCGGGATCGCGCCCGGGGCCCTTCCGGGCGACCCGTCGTCCGTCGGCCGACGGGCGGCCGACAGCCGTCTCCGCGGTGGCGACACGGACCGGACGCGCAACGACCTGCGGCCGCAGCCGCAGGTCGTTTCCGCACTTCATCCGGGTCCCCGTCCGGGTCACCCGGCCCCCGACGACGGTGGCCGTCGGGTGGTGGATCAGCCCCGGGCCTTGATGGCCTCGATGAGCTGCGGGACCACCTTGTGCACGTCACCGACGATGCCGAGGTCGGCGACCTGGAAGATCGGAGCGTCCTGGTCCTTGTTGATGGCCACGATGTTCTTCGAGTTCTTCATGCCCACCATGTGCTGGGTGGCACCGGAGATCCCGCAGGCCAGGTAGACGGTGGGCTTCACCGTCTTGCCGGTCTGGCCGACCTGGTGCGAGTAGGGCACCCACCCGGCGTCGACGATGGCCCGGCTGGCTCCGGCGGCACCGTGCAGCAGCCCGGCGAGCTCCTCGATCAGGTGGTACTCCTCCTTCTCGCCGAGGCCGCGGCCGCCGGACACGACCACGTCGGCCTCGTCCAGCTTCGGGCCGGTGCGCTCCTCGACATGGCGGGCCAGGATGCGGGCGCCGTTGGCCGCACCGGTGTCGGGGGCGGCGGCGGCCACCACGGCGGCCGGGGCGCCACCCGAGGACTCGGCCGGGAAGGACTTGGCCCGGATGACGAAGATCCCGGGGCCCTCGCCGGTGAACCTGGCCGTGAGGATCTCGGCGCCCCCGAAGATGGCGTGCTGGCTGGAGAGCACGCCGTCGGCCTCGGTCAGTCCGACCACGTTGGTCAGGACCGGGCGGTCGAGCTTGACCGACAGGCGCCCGGCCACGTCACGGCCGTCGTAGGTGGCGGGGAGGAGGATGGCGTCCGGACCGGCGCCGGCCGACACCGCCGCGGCGATGGCTGCGGCGACGGGGGCTCCGGGGAGCGCGCCACCGAGGTCTCCGACGTCGTGGACGGTGGTGGCGCCGTACTCGCCCAGGGTGCCGGCGGCGGCCGCGCCGCCGTCCCAGACGACGACCTCGACCGTGTCGGCCAGGGTGCGGGCATGGCTCACGAGCTCGAGGGAGGTCGTGGTGGGGGCGCCGTCGACCACTTCGGCGACGACCCAGATCTTTGCGATGGACATGTTCGTGTTCTCCTGATACCCGGCCCTAGAGGACCTTCAGCTGCTCGAGGAAGTCGATCACCCGCAGGTAACCCTCACCCTCGTCGACGACGAGTTCACCGGCCGCCCGGGCCTCGGCCGGGACGACGTCGGTGATCTCCTGGCGGGCCCCGGGGGCGCCGACCTGGCCGGCATCGATGCCGAGGTCGGCGACGGTCAGGTTCTCGACCGGCTTGGACTTGGCGGCCATGATCCCCTTGAAGGACGGGTAGCGGGGCTCGACCACGCCGGCGGTCACCGTGACGACGGCGGGCAGCGGACACTCGACCTCGTCGTAGCCCGCCTCGGTCTGACGCTCGACCTTGACCGAGTCGCCGGTCACCTCGACCTTCTTGGCGAAGGTGACCGAGGGGAGACCGAGAATCTCGGCGATCTGCACCGGCGTGGTGCCGGTGTAGCCGTCGGACGACTCGGTGGCGGCCAGGATCAGGTCGGGCTCGGCCCGCTTGATGGCCGCGGCCAGCACCTTGGCCGTGCCGAGGGCATCGGTCCCGGCGAGGGCGGGGTCACTGATCAGGATGGCCTTGGCGGCGCCCATGGCGAGCGCGGTGCGCAGGCCCGAGACCTCCCCGTTGGGGGCCATCGAGACCAGGGTCACCTCACCTCCACCGGCGGCATCGGCGAGCTGCAGCGCCATCTCGACGCCGTAGGCATCGGAATCGTCCAGGATCAGCTTCCCGTCACGGACAAGGTTCTTCGTCCCCGCATCCAGCGCCGGCGGAGCGGCGGGATCGGGGATCTGCTTGACACAGACAACTACGTTCATAGCCGTGCATTGTTGACGAAAACCGACCCCTTCGACCAATCGGTGCCCTGGCCCAGGTCAGGGGGTGCTCCGTGGGGGGGAGCCCCCGCCGCCGACGGCCTTCGCGTCGTCCCTGGTCGACGGGCCCCCGGAGCGTGGCCGAGGGCGAGGATCGGGTTCAGCCCTGGTCGACGGCCCTCCGGGCCGCCGCGACATCGTCGGTGATCACCGTGTCCACGTCGGCCGCCAGCACCCGGGCCAGGGTGGTCTCGTCCGCCACCGTCCAGACGGCGACGGCCAGTCCGGCGGCATGGGCCGCGGTCACGGTCTGCGGATCGGCCAGACCCACGGGCAGGTGCACCGCGGCGCAGCCCAGGTCCACGGCGGCGGCGATACTCGACGACGGGTCGAAGGACGGGATCACCAGCAGACCCGTGGCTACGTCCGAACCGGTCGACCGCACGGCGGACAACGCCCCCGACCAGAAGGAGGAGACGACGACCGCCGCCGTGCGCTCCATGCCCTCGACCAGGGCGATCACGTCCTCGGCAGCGCGGTCGGCCGGGTCGAAGCCGGGTTCGTGCGGATGGTTCTTGATCTCGATGTTGACGACCATCCCCGTGCAGGCGTCCAGCGCCTCGGCCAGGAGGGGGACGTGGGCGGGGAGTTGGGTGGTGGACAGGTCGTGGATCGGGCCCACCCCGTCGATCACCGGGTCGTGGTGGACGGCCAGGCCACCGTCGGCCGTCAGGCGGACGTCGAGCTCCACGCCGTCGGCCCCCAGGGCGCGGGCGCGGGCGAAGGCGTCGAGGGTGTTCTCCCGGATGCCCGAGCCCGGATCAGGGCTGCCGCGGTGGGCCTGGACTGCCGTCGATCTAGCCACGCTGCGTACTCCCCCCAACACATGACGCGACATCGGAATTCTTGTGTCAAATCCCATGTAGAAGCCACAAAACTGCTTGCAAGCGTGGCGACCGCTGGATACTCTAGTGAACGAACCCTGAACGGCCGGTGACACGTTTCGCGCCGAGCTATGTGAATCAAATCACAAGAGGGTCATTCGAACTGATGATGTGGAGGAATCAGCGTGGCCCTCATGTGGAATCGCACGGTCGAGTGGGACGAAGGCGACTGGCGCCAGTTCGCCGCCTGTCGGAGCACGGAGCCCGACCTGTTCTTCCCGATCGGCACCACCGGTCCGGCGGTCGACCAGATCGAGTCGGCCAAGCGGGTCTGCCGCAGTTGTGAGGTCCAGGAGACCTGCCTCGACTTCGCCCTCGCCACCAACCAGGAGTCCGGCGTATGGGGCGCCACCTCCGAGGAGGAGCGCCGCAAGCTCCGCAAGGCCTGGTTGGCCGCACGCCGCCGCGCCTCCTGATCTACTGCGCCTCCTGATCTACGGCGCCTCCTGGGCATCCCCCGCTTGCGCCGACACTGAGCGCCGGCGCACCGGCGCTCACCAGGTGACACCCGAGCTGTGACAGCCGATCGGCGACACCAAGTGGCTACAAGCCGATCGGCTGGGGGTCCCGGGCGGGGAGCTCGATGAGCACCAGGGTCCCGTGGTCGCCGTCCCCGGTCGCCGACCGGTTCCGCATCGCGATGGTCCCGTCGAGCTGACTGCGCACCAGATCGCGCACGATCGACAGCCCGAGACTCTGGGTCTCGTCGATGTCGAACCCCTCGGGCAGGCCCGAGCCGTCGTCGAGCACCTGGACCCGCAACAGTCCGTCCTCGGCTGACAGGTCCACCTGGATCGTGCCGGCCAGGTGCTCGGCCTCCTCGGGTAGGTCGGTGTCGTCCTCGGCCTCGAAATCGAGGAAGGCGTGCTCGATGGCGTTCTGCACGAGCTCGGCCAGCACCACCGCCAGGGGTGTGGCCACGTCGGCCGGCACCTCGCCCAGGGCGCCGTTGACCTCGAAGGTCAGGTGACGCGAGATGACCGAGTCCTTGGCCATCCGGATGAGCGAGGTGACGATCTCGTCGAAGGGCACCTGGTCACTGGGCTCACGGGAGAGGATCTCGTGGACGATGGCGATCGACCGCACCCGGCGCTCGGCCTCGAACAGTGCCACCCGACCGCCCCCGGGGGGTAGGCGCCGGGCCTGCAGCCTCAGCAGCGCCGAGATCGTCTGCAGGTTGTTCTTGACCCGGTGGTGCACCTCGCGGATGGCGGCGTCCTTGGAGAGCAGCAGCCGGTCGAGCCGGCGCACGTCGGTCACGTCCCGCAGCAGCACGATGCAGCCGGACACGTCGTCACCCTGGATGAGCGGGATGCAGTGGAGCAGGACCGTCACGTCCGGACGGCGCTCCACCTCCTCCACCACCGGGAGGGCCGACGCCAGCGCCCACTCGATGGCCGACTCCTCGATGCCCAGGTCGGTGAGGCGGCGGCCCTCGATCTGTGAGTACATGCCCATGCGGTGCAGCGCATTGGTGGCGTTCGGTGAGGCGTAGCGGACACGGCCCTCCTCGTCGACGAGCACCACGCCGTCGCCGACCCGGGGGGCCTCCTCGGTCGCCACCTCTTCGCTCGGGAACGGGAACGAACCCTCGGACAGCATGATGGCGAAACGGTTGAACACGTCGCGGTAGGTGCGCTCGAGATGACCGGGACGACGACCGGCTCCGGCGGACATCCTCGCCAGCACCGCCACCGTCTCGCCCTGGCACCGCACCGGGATGCAGTGCAGCCGGACCGCCTCCGCCCCCGCCTCGAGGATCATCTCACCCCGAGAGGGTTCGCCGGACTCGTAGGCGAGGACCACCAGCGGCCAGATGGCGGCGTCGACCGTCTGCCCCACCAGGTCGTGTTCGACCACCGTCGAGCTGTTCGACGGACGCATCTGCCCGAGGATCACCAGCTCGATGCCACCGGTCCTCGGGGTCGCCGGCTCGGGGGCCATCGGCGCCATCAGCACGAGGTCCGAGAACGAGAGGTCCGCCAGGATCCCCCACGTCCCCAGCAGGCGCTGGAGGTGGGCGAGCTGGTCCTCGTCGAGGTTGGTGCGCTCGAAGGCGAGCTCGGCGGGGGTGGCCACGGCTCAGCCGTCCGTCCCGGTGGGGGCGTCGACCGGTGCCGACACGGCGATCTCGTGAGGCCTCCGGTCGCGGAACCCGCGCAGGGTGTCGACACCGGCTGCGGACAGGAGGAGACGGAGGTCGTCGGCCCGCTCCGCCACGTCGGGGAGCGTGTGGGCGTCGGACGCCGTGGTCAGCGGGACGCCGTGGTCGACGAACCGCCGGAGCAGCGGCGGCGCCGGGTACTCCTGACCGATCGGCTTCCGCCAGCCGGCCGAGGACACCTCGGCGGCCATGCCCGAGGCCACCGCGGCCTCGGTGATCCGGTCGTAGAACTCATCGGGGACCGCCGGCACGTGCCCGGCGATCTTCACCAGGTCCGGATGGGCGAACACGTCGCACACCCCCGACGCGCCCAGCTCCTCCATGGCCCGGGTGTACTCGTCCCACACGACGTCGATGTCCCGGTGGTCCCATTCGGCCATCACCTGGGGGTCGCTCAGCACGTCGAACCGCCAGGTCCCGAGCCAGTGCACCGAGCCCAGCAGGACGTCGAAGGGGTAGCCGGCCAACAGGTCGGCCACGTCGTCCATCCGGTCCTGGTAGTAGTCGACCTCGAGACCGAGCACGACCGGGAGCCCGGCGGCCTTGACCGCCTCCACGACCTCCACGTAGTCGTCCAGGTCGACCCGGGCGTGGTGGTCCCAGTAGGCGGCCATGCCGGGACGGAGCTCGTCGCCGGGCAGGTCGTCCCAGAAGCCGCCGAGACGGTCCTTCGCCTGAGTGAACCGGAACAGGTGCTCGGTGACGGCGATCTCGGTGACCCCCTGCGCGACCGCCCGCTCGCAGTAGGCGGCCACCTGTTCGACGGTGGTCTGGGCATCGCTCTGGCTGTGGGGCCACAGGTGGAGGTGGTAGTCGAGCACGCGGGGGTTCGGTCCTTTCGGTGCCCACCGGTATGGACGGGCGGTGGGAGGTGGCGGTCTGGCGGGTGGGGCGGCGGGGTCGGGGCGGTCTGGCGGGTGGGGCGGCGGGGTCGGGGCGGTCTGGCGGGTGGGAGGTGGGCGGCGGGGTCGGGGCGGTGGGAGGTGGGCGCCGGGGCGGGGGCTCAGTCGGCCCGGCGGATGAGGGTGACCCCGTCGCGGACCGTCGTCTGCACGGCGACGACCCGGGGGTCGGTGGCGACGAAATCGTTGAAGGCCCGCAGCGCCTCGGTGTCCTCCGTGGTGTCGGCCGCGTCGAGGATCCGACCGGACCACAGCGTGTTGTCGGCGGCGATCAGCCCCCTGGGGGCCAGCTTCGCCAACACGGCTTCGTAGTAGGCGAGGTAGTTGGACTTGTCGGCGTCGAGGAAGACGAAGTCGAACGGACCCGGGAGCGTGGCGATCGTCTGGATGGCCGGACCCTCGAGCACCTCGATCCGGTCGGCGAAGGGGCTGGACGCGATGTGGCGACGGGCGAAGGCGGCGTGCTCGGCCGAGAGCTCGCAGGTGACGATGTGTCCGCCCGGGGGGAGGCCCGCGGCCATGGCCAGGGCCGAGTAGCCGCCGAAGGTGCCGATCTCGAGGACCGACGTGGCCGAGAGGGCGAACGTCAGGAGCTCGAGGTACCGGCCCTCGAGGCGGCCCACCATCATGTGGGGGTGCTCGAGCGTCCGGACCAGCTCCGCAGCCAGGGCGTCGAGGTGGGCCGGCGGTGCCGTGGTGTGGTCGGCGGCGTACGCCTCGAGCGTCGGGTCGACGATGTCGGTCACCCCCGCATCGTACGGCCCGCCGGATGGACCCGTCATCAGCACCGGCGTGGTGGTCCGGTGCTCCGGTCGGGGACCCGGTGCCAGCCGACCCTCCTCCGGCCCCCGCCAGTACCCCCGCTACCGGCCCCCGCCAGTCCCCCCTACCGCTCCGGGGTCAGTCCCAGATGGTCTCGCCGAGGCGGAGGAGGCCGTTCAGGTCGTGGATATCGGTGTCGAAGAAGGGCACGGTGGCCAGCACGTCGGGGGCCACGGCCAATGACGCCCGCTCCTCCATCTCGCGCAGGGCGACGACCTGGAAGTTGAGGAAGCTGTCCGCCACCTCGGTGAGCACCCGGGCGATCTGGGTCGGGTCACCGAGTTGGTCACCGGCCGCCCCGAGTCTCGGGGCCAGCTCGGCGGCGAGATCCTCGGCCCGGTCCTTCATGGCCTCCGCCACCTTGGTGCCGGCCCGGCCCTGGAGGTAGTCGGGCAGCACCTTGTTGAGGACGATCGCTCCGAGATGGAGCTTGCGTTCGGTCAGCTGCTCGGCGAAGAACTCGGCCTCGCGGAGCGGAGTGGCCTCGAGGGTGGAGACCACGATGAACGTGGTCCGCCGGTCCGAGAGCAGGCGTCCGACGGCCTTGGACCGCTCGACGAACCCGTCGTACATGGTCTGGAAGAGGATGAAGAACTCCGAGATGTCGCCCATGAACTCTGTGCCGAGGATGCGATCGGAGATCTGGTAGAAGGGTTTCGTCGCCACGTTGATGAGCTTGGAGCGGTAGGGCACGATCAGCCACCGCAGCAGCCTCGAGGAGAAGAAGTCGGCCAGCCGCTCGGGGGCGTCGAGGAAGTCGAGGGCGTTGCGGGTCGGCGGGGTGTCCACCACGATGAGGTCGTACTCGCCGGTCGAGTGGATCTCGTACAGCCGCTCCATGGCGATGTAGTCGTGGCTCTGGACGAAGCGTCCGGCGATGTTCTGGTACAGCGGGTTGGCCAGGATCTCGTCACGGGTCTGCTCGTCGGGCGCGTGCTGGCGGATGAGTGAGTCCCACGATTCCTTCGTGTCGAGCATGGCCGCCCACAGCTGACCCCGGGGCTTGAGCCCGGCGGACGTGAAGGCCGAGTCGGGCACGCGGTGCTCGGTGTTGCCGATGCCGTCGAGACCGAGGGCGTTGGCCAGCCGCTTGGCCGGGTCCACCGTGAGCACCAGCACCTTGGACCCGTGGTTGACGGCCGCCATCAGGGCCGACGCCGCCGCGGTGGTCGTCTTGCCGACGCCGCCGGGGCCGCAGGCCACCACGATCTCCTTGGTGGCCATCAGGCTGTTGAGGGTCGGGGCCGGCGCGTCCCCCGGGACGTCCTTGGCGCCACGACCGGTCCGGGTCGCCATCAGAACCCGAGCTCCTCACCGAGCGAGCCGGCCACCTGCTTGGTCGTGCGCAATCCGTGGGAGCGGGAGAAGAGATACGGCAGATAGAGCAGCGGCACGCCGGGGTCGATTCCCTCCCGCAGCCGGTCGAGGTGGGTGCTGCGGGTGCGGCGCATGGTGACGGCCAGGCGGGCGGCGTCGAGGAGCGGGCCGGCGTCGCCGTCCACCAGCCCGTCGAGCTCGGACAGCGGCCCCGGCGTCGCCAGTGCCTCGAACACGGCCTCCTCGTTCCGGCCGAACAGCTCGGGGAGCACCCGGTTGACCACCACCGCCGCCAGCTCCACCGTCGTCTCGGCACGCACCCGGTCGGCCAGTTCGATGGTCTCCGAGACCGGCATCTCCTCGGGCGTGCACACGGCGACCAGTCCGGTGATCTTCGGGTCGGACAGCATCTCCAGCATCCAGCCGGTCTGGGTGCGGATGAGGCCGACCGACACCAGTCCGTTGACCGCCTGCGGAGCGGCCAGGAGACCGACGATGTGGCCGGAGGCCTGGGCGTCGACCACCACCATGTCCCAGTCGCCGTCGCGCACCTCCCAGCAGATCTTGCCCAGGCTGAGGATCTCGCGCACGCCGGGGGCCGCGGTGGCCAGGAAGTCGAACGCCTTGGCCACCGGGCCGATGCGGCCGACGATGGGGACGTGCAGCTGCAGCTTGAGGTACTCCCGCAGCGACGCCTCGGTGTCCATGGTCATGGCGAAGAGTCCGGGCTGGACCTCCTTCTCCTTGAACGTGGTGGGCGGGGACTCGTAGTAGCCGGCCAGCTCACCCTTGGCGTCGAACTCGCAGATGAGGACCTTCTTGCCCTGGCCGGCGGCCAGCAGCGCCAGGGCCGAGGCCACCGTGGTCTTGCCCGTGCCGCCCTTGCCCGTCACGACGACGAGCTTGCGGTCGAGCAGCGGGGTCATGGGCTCAGACGGCACCGGGCCTCCCCGCGGGCGGCGGCCACGGCGCTGCGGGTTCCAGGCGTCGGATCAGGAGATCCCGAAGCCGACCCGCCGGTCGGAGACAGGGGGGTCGAGTTCGATGTAGGCGACCTTCCCCACCGGGACTCCGACCTGGCGACCCTTGCGATCGGTGAGCCAGAGGATCTTGCCGTCCTCGCCCAGGGCCTCCTCGATGTCGGCCAGGACCTTGTCTCGGTCAGTGTCGTCCGACAGCTCGATGTCGAGCTCCTTCATCGACTGCACGATCCCGATACGCACGTCCACCTGGCACGCTCCTCTCACCCCGGTGGTCGGTGGGACCACCTGGTGACCCTGACGTTACCGCCCTCGGGGACCCTCCCGTCCCCCGCCGGATCCCCTGGCCGAATCCATGGGCCGGATCCCCCGGCCGAATCCATGGGCCGGATCCCCCGACCGGATACCGGGCCGGCTCCGGGCGAGCCGGTTCCGGGGGGAACGGGGATCAGCCGGGGAGGCCGGCCGCGGGCAGCGGGTCCCGCTCGGTCACAGCGATGGTGCACACTGGCGGTATGGAGGGCGACACACCTCTCGCGGGAGCAGCGGCGCGACCCGGCGAGACCGAACGCAACCGACGGTGGGCGGCCACGATGGCCGGCCACGGTGCCGAGGGGGTCACGTTCGCCCACGCCGACAGCCGCGCCGGAACCGGTGCCGACCTCCCCGCCCCCGGCTTCGACCGGGCCGCCCGCGAGGAGCTCGAGTGGAGCCAGCTCGCGCCGGACGCCACCCACGCCTCAGGGGCCGGCAACCGGTCCCGGGCGGAGGAGCCCGATCCGTGGCGGACCTGCTTCGAACGCGACCGCGATCGCATCCTGCACGCGCCGTCGTTCCGCCGGCTGGCCGGCAAGACCCAGGTCTTCGTGTTCCCCGACGATCATCAGAGGACCCGGCTGACCCACGCACTCGAGGTGGCCCAGGTCGCCACCGGCATCGCCCGGGCGTGTCGCCTCAATGTGGCCCTCACCGAGGCCATCGCCCTCGGGCACGACTGCGGACACGGTCCGGGCGGCCACGCCAGCGAGGACGCCCTGTCCCCCTACGTGGACGGCGGTTTCGACCACGCCCCCTGGGGGGCGGAGGTGTCCCTCGCGTCGCTCAACCTCTGCGTGGAGACTCTCGACGGCATCTCCAACCACTCCTGGTCCCGTCCCGCCCCCTCCACGCCTGAGGGCGAGGTGGTCAGCTGGGCCGACCGCATCGCCTACGTCTGCCACGACTTCGAGGACGCCGTCCGGAGCGGCATCGTGACCCCCTCGGCCCTGCCCGCCATCGTGCGCGAGCGGTGCGGCGACCGCCGCGGTCGTCAGCTCGGCACCTTCATCGACGCCCTCGTCGCCACCACCCTGCGCACCGGGCGGGTGGGCATGGCCGACGACCAGGCCGAGGCACTGGCCGCGTTCCGCGCCAGCAACTACGAGCACATCTACCTCCGACCGAGCTCGGTGGCCCAGGGGGCGGCGGTGGTCGACGTCCTGCAGGCCCTCGTGGAGCACTTCGGCGACCGGCCCCATCTGCTCCCCCCCGCCGGTCTCGAGGCCGACGGACTGACCGGGGGCGAACCGGGAGCGGTGCACGCCGCGGTGGCCTACGTGGCCGGTATGACCGACCGCTTCGCCTTCAGCCAGGCCGTCGCTCTCCTCGGGTGGGACCCCGACAAGCTGCCGGTCGGCATCGGGGTGACCCGGAGGCTCTAGGGACCGGGCCGTAGTGCCGAGGGCGTCACGTCCGTCAGCTGCCCACCCAGGTGACGTCGAACCCGCCGGCGGTCGTGGTCAACGCCGATGTCGACGCCTTCAGGACCGTGCCCTTCTTGTTCTTCGCCATCTCGATCTTGGCGGGCGACAGTCCCGAGTTGGTGATCGCCAGGTCGCCCACCGACGCACTCGTGAAATCGACGGTGCCGAAGTCGGTCAACGGGACCGGTGTGCACTTGGTGGCCTTGCACGACGTGGGCGCCTCCACGATCCACTCACCGGAGGCGTCCAGGGGGACCGTCGTGGGCGTCTGCAGCGTCGAGTAGGACCACCGGCCGGCGTCGGTGATGTCCAACTTGTAGGACGCGCCCTCCTGGGTGACGCTGGCACTGAGCTGGTCGCCCGGCGCGACCGGGTACAGCGAGGTGCTGAGAGGGACCAGGGGACCGGGATACATCTCGTACCAGGCGTAGTACGAGGGACCCCCGGCGATCTTGTGGGTCTTCTTCGTGCAGTCGGCATCGGTCCCCACCTGCTGGACCGTCGGGTCGGTGGTGGCGAATCCGTCGATGCCCACCCAGAAGGCGGACTGGGTGGCTTTGCCGGCGCAGGTGGCGGTCGGCTGGATCCATCCGCCGGACACCGTGGTGACCGACGCCCCGGTGACGACGTAGCCGGCCCAGTTGGGGGAGACGTCGAGTCCGTTCTTGCCCGTGGAGCCCGAGAAGACGTCCCGGGCCGAGGTCCGGGCCGCCGCCGATGCCGGCACCGTCGACGTGGGCGCCAGCGCACCCAGTGTTCCGACCAGGGCCAGGAGCACGCCGCACAGGGCACCCCGCGTCCACCGCGTCGTGTGGATCATGCCCGCGCCCGCGCCCGGTCCCCGCACGCAGCTCCCCTGCCAGAAACCCCCCATATCCGGTTGAACGAGTCCGACACTCGAACCGTTACGGTCCCGAAGCGGTGACGACCCGGCGCGCTCAAGGCCAACCCGGCGCTCAACGGTTGAGGGCCCGGGGGTCATCGGTGGACACGATGTCCTTGCCCAGCGGAGCGAGGGCCGCCCCGGCCAGCTTGAAGTCGGCGATACCCAGCGGGATGCCGATGATCGTGATGCAGAGCAGCACCCCGGTCACCACGTGGGCGATGGCCATCCAGAGCCCGGCCAGGAGGAACCAGACCACGTTGCCGATGAAGGAGCCGGCCCCGGCGTCCGGTCTCGGCACCAGGGTGCGACCGAACGGCCACAGGGTGTAGGCCGCGAGGCGGAAGCTGGCGATCCCGAAGGGGATGGTGATGATGAGCACGAACATGATCACGCCGGCCACCACGTAGCCGATGGCCAGCCAGAAGCCGCACAGCACCAGCCACAGGATGTTGAGGACCGTCTTCACCCGACCAGCATGACACCCCCGGTCGTGGTCACGGGCGTCGTGGTGCCCGTGCGGAGGGGTCGACACGCTCCCTAACATCGGGACATCGGAGGGGCACGACCGATCGAGGAGGTCACATGGTCACCCGCGAGGATTCGACGACGCAGCCCACGGACCGCACCGGTCCACCCGCCCGGGGCCGGTCCGGCTCCGCCCCCGGCGGCGCGGCGGCCGCCTTCGCCCCGATGGTCCACGCCCTGCTCGGCCCGCAGGTGCCGGTGCGGCTGCGCTTCTGGGACGGCACCCAGCTGGGCGAGGACGACGCCGTCGGCACCATCGACGTCCACACCCCCGACGCCCTCCGCCGCATCGTCTGGGCCCCCGGGGAGCTCGGCCTGGCCCGGGCGTTCGTGGCGGGCGAGCTGTCGATCGAAGGGGACATCTTCGAGGTCCTGGTCGTCCTCCGCGACGCCTCCCCCCAGGACCTCCGTCGGATGGATGTCCGCACGATGGCGGCCATGATCCGGTCGGCCGGCCGCATCGGGGCGCTGGGTGCGCCGCTCCCCCCACCCCCCGAGGAGAGCCGCCCGGCGGGTCGGATCCACTCGAAGGCACGGGACGCACGGGCCATCAGCCACCACTACGACGTGGGCAACGACTTCTACGAGCTCGTGCTGGGCCCGAGCTGGACCTACTCCTGTGCGCGGTTCGTCACGCCGGCGACCACGCTCGAGGAGGCCCAGGCGGCCAAGTACGAACTCATCTCCCGCAAACTCGGTCTCGACCGCCGGCCCGGGGCGCGGCTGCTCGACGTCGGGTGCGGCTGGGGGTCGATGGCCATCCACGCCGCGCGCCACCACGACGCCCGGGTGGTGGGGGTGGCCCTGAGCCACGAGCAGGTGGACAAGGCTCGCGAACGCGTCGCCCGGGCCGGACTCGCGGACCGCGTGGAGATCCGCTACCAGGACTACCGCGACCTGGCCGGCGAGCAGTTCGACGCCATCTCGTCGATCGGGATGTTCGAGCACGTCGGGACGGCCCGCACGGCCACCTACTTCTCGACCCTCCACGATCTCCTGGCGCCGGAAGGTCGGCTCCTCAACCACGCCATCTCGTCGGCCGGCGGCTCCCGGCTCGGCACGCGCACCTTCATCGGTCGCTACGTGTTCCCCGACGGCGAGCTGGTGGACGTGGGCGAGGTCGTACTGGCCATGGAGCGCGCCGGGTTCGAGGTGCGGGACGTCGAGAGCCTGCGCGAGCACTACGCCCGCACCCTGCGGTGCTGGGTGGCGAACCTGGAGGCACGATGGGACGAGGCCGTGGCCCTGGTCGGCCGGGCCCGGGCCGACATCTGGCGTCTCTACATGGCCGCCTCGGCGGTCGGCTTCGAGGACGGTGGCATCGCCATCCACCAGGTACTCGGCGTGGTCCCCTCGGCGGACGGCTCGAGTGGCATGCCGCGTACGCGGGGCGAGTGGGACTGACGGGAACGGGCGGACGAGTCCCCGACGGACTGGCGGGGGTCTGGCGTGGCGCGGACCATCGGGGGATGGGACCGTCGGACCGTCGGACCGTCGGACCGTCGGACCGTCGGACGGCGGCGGCGGCGTCCGCGACCGGCCGACCCGGTCCGACGTCGGCCGATGGCGCTACTTGACCGTCAGCTCCCGTCGGTAGACGCGGGCCGGTCCGAGCGAGGCGATCGTCTCGGCGAGCTGGGCGAAGATCGCGGCCGCCTCACCGTCGGGGTCGGCGACCACGACGGGTACGCCTTCGTCACCACCCTCACGTAGGGCCGGCACCAGCGGGACCGAGCCGAGCAGCGGTACACCCAGATCGTGGGCCAGCTGCTCGCCCCCGCCTTTGCCGAACAACTCGTAGCGGGTGCCGTCATCGCCGGTGAACCAGCTCATGTTCTCGATCACACCGCGCACGGCCAACTTCAGCTTCCGGGCCGCGTACGCCGACCGCTGGGCCACCCGCTGCGCCGCGGGCTGCGGCGTGGTGACCACGAACACCTCGGTCTTCGTCAGGTACTGGCCGAGGGAGAGCGTGACGTCACCGGTGCCCGGCGGCATGTCGATGAGCAGGAAGTCGGGCTCGCCCCAGTAGGCGTCTACCAGGAACTGCTCGAGCGCCTTGTGGAGCATCGGGCCACGCCAGATGACGGGGGTGTCGTCGGCCACGAAGAAGCCCATCGACAGGCAGCGCACGCCGTTGGCGGTCGGCGGGACGACCAGGTCGCCGATGATCATCGGGTCGGACCGGATGCCGAGCATCTTCGGCACCGAGAACCCGTAGACGTCGGCGTCGAGGATGCCCACGTCGTAGCCGGCCCGGGCCAGCGCGACGGCGAGGTTGACCGTCACCGACGACTTGCCGACCCCGCCCTTGCCGGACGAGATGCCGAGGACCCGGGTCTTCGAACGCGGCTCCATGAACTTGTTCGGTCGGCCCTCCTCGTGGCCGAGGGAGCCCCCCGACCCGTGGTCGTGCCCGTGGTCGTGGCCGTGGCCGTCGTCATCGGCGTGCATGGTGCCCCCGGGCACGGCGTCACCGCGCAGGAGCATCCGCAGGTAGGCCCGGGACTCCTCGTCCATCACCGCGGTGTCCACGACGACCTCGTCGACCCCGTCGACCCGGGCCACGGCCGCCCGGACGCGACCGACCAGCTCGTCCACCTGGGAGTACGTGGCCACCGGGAGGGCCAGCTCGACCGTGGCCTTCTTGCGCCGGGTGTGGACCGCCCCGACCATGCCCAGTTCCCCCAGCGGCCGGCGCAGCTCGGGGTCGTCCACGTGGGCGACCGCCGAGGCGACCTGGGACTCGTCGATGGACATGGGGGCTCTCCTGAGGCGAAATGGGCTTCCCCGGTACACTAGGGGACGTGCAGACCGCTCCGGACAGCCAGGTGGCCCTCGCGTCCTCGGACGCCGACGCCCAGTTCGCCGCCGCGGTGACCGCCGTCACGTCGGCCTTCGGCGATCCCACCCGGCGCGAGATCTACCTGTTCGTCCGCTCCAACCCGGGGGCGACGGCCACCGAGGTGGCGTCCCGGTTCTCGTTGCATCCGAACGTGGCCCGTCACCACCTGGAGCGCCTGGCCGCCGGCGGCTACGTCGAGGTCACCATGGAGCGGGCCGACTCGAAGGGTGCGGGACGGCCGTCCAAACGGTTCCGGGCCATCGGCCCCGATCCCACCCTCGACCTGCTCACCCGGCGCGACGACCTGCTGGTGCTCCTCCTCCAGGAGGCCCTGCAGATGCTCGGGCCCCAGGCGGCGGAGGGCATGGCCGAACGCGTGGGCGAGGACTACGGCCGCCAGCTCGCCGGACAGATGTCACCCGGAGACGGCCAGCGGTCACTGCGGACGGCCATGCACGCCATCGCCGACACCCTGACCGCACACGGGTTCGCCGCCCACGCCGAGGACCAGGGCTCGGCCACCGCCGTGGTGGCCCACAACTGCCCGTTCGGCGACGCCGCCTCGCAGTACCCGGTGCTGTGCGCCGTCGACCGGGGCATGGTCAAGGGCCTGCTCGCCGGACTGTGCGGGGACGACCCCGGCACGGTGCCGGTCGTGCTGTCGTCCTCCCGGGCCCGGGGCGACGACGCCTGCAGCGCCGTGGTCTGACCGCCGACCGTGGCCCGGCACTACCTCGACCACGCCTCCACCACCCCCCTGCGGCCCGAGGCCCGTGCCGCCATGCAGGACTGGGCCGATCTCGGTGTCACCGCCGACCCCGGCCGGGTCCACACCGAGGGACGCATCGTGCGCGCCGCCCTGGAGGATGCCCGTGACCGGGTGGCCGCGCTCTTCGGCGTGCGGCCGCGCCAGGTCGTCCTGACATCGGGTGCCACCGAGGCGATCAACGCCGCGGTCTGGGGCACCCTGGCCGACGCCGACGGGGCACCGGTGGCGTTCGCCGCCGTCGAGCACTCCGCGGTGCGTGATGCCTCGGCCCGTCGTGCCCCGGTGGTGGAGATCGGGGTCGACCGGACCGGCCGGATCAGCGCGGTGGCCGTCGGGGAGGCCCTCGAGTCCAGCCTGGCCGGACACGGTCGACTGCCCGGTCTGGTGCACTGCCAGGCGGCCAACCACGAGGTCGGCACCACCCAGGACGTGGCCGACGTGGTGGCGCTCTGCGCCGGCCGCGGGATCCCCGTGCACGTGGACGCGGTGGCCGCAGCCGGCCACGTCCCCCTGGACGTCGACGAACTCGGAGCCGACCTGGTGTCGGTCTCGTCCCACAAACTCGGTGGCCCGCCCGGCGTGGGTGCGCTGATCGTCCGGCGCGGCCTGCGCATCGAGCCGCTGCTCGTGGGAGGGGAGCAGGAGCGGGGACGACGGGCCGGCCTCGAGGACGTGGTCGGGGCCATCGGGTTCGGTGCCGCAGCTTCCGCCCTGACCGAGCCCGGACGCCTGGACGCCGAGTCGGCTGCCGCCCGGCACCACACCGATCGGCTGCTCGCGGCCGCCACCGCCGTCCCCGGGGTCCATCCCTTCGGTGACACCGTGCACCGCGTGCCCCACATCCTCTGCCTCGGTGTCGACGGGGTGGAGGCCGAGCCCGTGCTGCTCGGGCTGGACCAGGCCGGGGTCGCCGTCCATTCCGGCTCGTCGTGCTCGTCGGAGTCTCTCGAGCCGTCCCCGGTGCTCGAGGCCATGGGCGTGGACAGCGAGCGTTCGCTGCGCCTGTCCGTCGGCTGGTCCACCACCGATGCCGATGTCGACGCCTTCGCCGACGCCTTCGGTGGCGTGGTGGACCGTCTCCGGTCACTGTCGCATCGGGACTGAGCACACGACCCGTCGGTACTGAACGCCCGCCACACCTGGGCTGAACGCCCTGTCCCGATAGGTTGACGCCCATGCGTGCCGTCGTCTGCAACGAGTTCGGTCCCCTCGACACCCTGGTCGTGGAGGAGCGACCCACCCCGGAGCCGACCGAGGGGATGGTGGTCATCGACGTCGCCGCCGCCGGGGTGAACTTCGTCGACGGTCTCATCTGCCAGGGCCGCTACCAGCTCAAGCCGCCCACCCCGTTCGTGCCCGGAAGCGAGGTGGCCGGCACCATCCGTTCACTCGGACCGGGCGTGACCGGGTGGTCGGTGGGTGACCGGGTGCTCGTGTTCTGCGGCCTCGGCGGGTTCGCCACCCAAGTGGTGGTGCCGGCGCTGTCGCTGGTGGCGATACCCGATGCCATCGACCTGGGCCGGGCGGCCGCCCTCATCCAGAGCTACTGCACCATGCTCTTCACCCTCACCCGCCGGACCACCGTGGCTCCGGGCGAGTGGGTGCTGGTGCTCGGGGCCGGCGGTGGCATCGGCCTGGCCGCCGTCGACGTGGCCGCAGCGCTCGGTGCCCGCGTCATCGCCGCCGCGTCCACCGCGGACAAGCGGGGGGCGGCCCTGGCCATGGGGGCCGAGGCGACCATCGACTACGAGACCG
>Ga0302267_10003137_pt1 | contig 19252 bp, 15 predicted proteins | sample III_Bog_E1_3_FD_194555 | JGI IMG/M metagenome (GOLD analysis project Ga0302267, IMG submission 194555) | Peat permafrost microbial communities from Stordalen Mire near Abisko, Sweden - III_Bog_E1_3 | ecosystem: Environmental > Terrestrial > Soil > Wetlands > Peat | place: Sweden: Abisko... | reverse complement strand
GCATGTTCTCCTTCGTCTCCGGCAGACTGAACGGATTGATGGTGAAGTCCCGGCTCTCCTGTCCGACGTTCAGATAGGTTCCGCCGAAGATCTCGGTGAGCGACTGGAACGAGCCGCCGATGTCGAAGATGTACGTCTGCGGCCGGTATTTCTGGGCGTTCGTGAGCAGGAAATTACACAGAAAACTTTTGCCTGAACCCGTCATGCCGAGAATGAGCGTGTGCGCTACCTCGCCGTTATGCAGGTTGAGGTAATATGGCGTGGCGTTGTCGGTTTCAAGGACCGCTAGATACTCGGAGCGAAGATGGGGGTTCGTCTTTTCGCCTGGGTGGATGGTGAACAGAAACGAGAGGTCGGCATAGTTGGAGTTGAGCAGGTACATCTTGCGAAGGTTCTGGGCGTAGTTGCCCGGAACGGTCGCAAACAGCGCATTGAGCTGGTTGTACGTCTCGGTAAAGAGCGCGCCGTCGGCGTTCGTAAAGACGCTGGTAAACTCTCCCATCTCCTGATTGATCGTCTGAAGGTCAGTGCTATAAAGCACGACCGTAAGCGAGAAATCACCCAACGTCTGGCCGTCGCCCAGAGCCCGCAGGCACTCGCCCAGGTTCTCAATATCGGCCTGCTTCGATTCGTCTATCAGCACGTCGCGCTGGTTCGTCTTTGCCGGGTCGCTGCCCATCTGCGACACGAAACCGGACTTGCTCATATTGAAATGGCGGCGGCGCTTGTCCACTTCCTTGCGGGCCTTCGCCATCGAAAGCGGCGTCCACTCGGTGACGACGTAGAAGTTACCCTCGATCTTAAAGAGCCGGTCAAGTACGAGTGGCCGTGTCTCCGCAATGGCCTCCTTCATCGTGAGGATGCGGACGAAATGATCGCCGACGCGGAGATGATCGCGCTCCGCCTCGATGTTGGAGTTGACCACCTGATAGTCGAGATACTGCGTCGATTGCGGCTTGCCCGCGATGCGCCAGTCATCGAAGTTGAGCAAGCGCCGAAAGAAGCGGAACTGCGCCTGTTGCCCCTGCACTTCGATGGGCATGAGGTCGGCGAACTGGCGCGTGAAGTTCTGTACGCGCTGCTCAAGCCTTATGAGGTCGGCGTCGATCTGTGAGCGCAGCAGCACCTTCATGTTGTCGCTGGTGAACTGCGCCTTGAGTTCGCGAATGCCGCCCTGTGGGTCGCGTGGAATACGCAGGAGAGCGGGCAGGATGCCGGTCTTCGACCGCGCACCCTCCAGGACGATCACATAGAAGATTTCGATTTCATAGAGCCGGTCGCGCTTGGACTCGAAGAATTGACGGCGCTGGTCGATAGCCGCATCTATCAGTTCGTCATCGTAGGTGGCGAATGGAATCTCGGGCCGATTCGTCTTGAAGAGATACTGGTAGACGTGGAAGCCTTCACCGAAGGACTTGAGCGCGGATTCGAGCCGCTTCACCGCATACTGCTGTTCGTCGTTATCGAGACTTTCATAGTCAACGCCCGCAACGCTCAATACCATGCCAAGATCGCCGCTCTTGGTGAGAAACGTCGTCTCGGTCCAGAAGCCGTAGAGGTTGATGTGGGCACTGAGAGCATCCGATTCTTTCCACGGCTTGATGACTCGTGAAATGTTTAGCATTACCGCACCTCTACATTCGGGACTTTTTGTTTTGCCGCGTCGTAGCGCAGCTTGAACTTCTCGGAGCGTCCAAGAATCTTCAAAAATGCCGGATCGGAGTTCGTCACCCAATGGCCGAAGATGCAGCCGCCGATGAACACCAGCACGCCGCCAATGATCGAATTGAAGAGGTTAAACATGCCCACTGCCGACACCGCAATCATGAAAAACAACGTGCGCTCGATGCCCATATAGGTGAGGGGCTTATGCAGGCTCTTGAAGACTCGGTTGTGGCGCTTCTGAGTTGTTTCCGGCATAAGTCCCTCGGGTGAAACAGGCTGTGGAAGTGGGAGTGAAATAGATCGCAGGACGTGGTGGAGGAGAGATTTAAGAGCCCCACAGCCAGGTGAGGATGTTGGTCGCCATTACCGCTATTCCCGTACCGGCTGCGACTCCTGCGAGGCTCTTCTTTGCCCCCGGTTCTCCGTGCGCGAACGTGTAGCCGCCGATCACGATGGCAATCAGGCTGGCGGCCTTGGCAATCGTCCCGGTAAAGAGCGTTTGGATGGAGCTGATGCCGCTATCGAACGGTGAAGCGTGAGCTGCGAGGGGGAAGATCAATACGCAGAGGAGCAGCGCTCCTCCGCGTACCAGATAGAGCTTTGTCCGCTCAATCGTTGCTGCTGGGATGATGATTCGAATACGTGTCATTGGCACCTCTAACGACCGGGATGGTCGTGATATGCCCTGACAGTAGGCGGCGCTTCCGCATCCGTCCAATACTCATTTTCTATGCACGGAAAGGCACAGCCTATCCGCCGCTCACACCTGGAATCGTATTTAGCTGACCTTCTTGACGCGCGCCAAATCATTTACCGTAGCGCGACCGTTAGGGCGTTTACGCCCGTCAGCTTTTGTCTCAAGAGCGCACTGCTTTTCCATCCGGTAGGCGAGCATCGGAAGCACGGGTCGTATTTGCGCGGCATGGCAGATAAACCCGGTCGTGATGGTGAGATTGATGCCGGCAATACTCATCATGGTCAGCTCTGGATCGAGCTTCGCGCTCTCTTGAACCAGGCCGAATCCCTTCCCGGCTTTCACCAGATATTGCATCTCTGCCGGAGCGGAAACAAAATCAGACGGATGCAACTCGATACCAAACTTGGCGAACTTCCGCGCCAGCGCGTCGTAGAACAAGGGCTGATGGACACGCCCGAAGAGGATGCACAAACGAGCTGCAATCACATTCTGGGGAAGTGTCAGTCCCTTCGCGAGCGGATCGTCGCGATGAAGGCAGATCAACACTTTCTCCTGACAGATTGGGTACATATATAGCTCTTTCTCCGCCACCGGCAAACTCACAATGGCCGCGTCCAGTCTTCCATCGGCAACCATCGTCGCCAGTTCCGCGGAGCATTCGCTTTGCGATTGGATATGCCCTCCCGGAACAAGCTCTCGATAGCCGGTAAAGGCCTCTTCGACGAGTCTGTGGTTTGCGAAAGGCGAGTAGCCAAAACGCAGCGGCCATTCCGTTCCGGTTTGATCGGAAGACGTGGCCCGCACCGCGTGCTCCCTCATATGCAGCATCTTCCGGGCAAATACGAGGAACTGCTGGCCCGGTATTGTCAGTGATGTCCCGGCCTGGCTGCGGATGAAGAGATTGGATCGGAGTCCATCTTCAATTTGCTTGATCTGAGCGCTGAGCGAGGGCTGTGAGATGTTGAGCCGCTCCGCTGCCTTGCCAAAGCTGCACTCTTCCGCTACTGCCACAAACGATGCGAGATGACGAAATTCAAGTCCTTCATACATGATTCCACGACCAACCTACTCGGCGGCCAGTACTGTTTGGCAATCGGTGGTTGCACTTGGTATGGTGCGCGCAAACCACGATGAGTTGCCTTACTTGATTCACAGAGGCAACCAAATCGACACTGTGCAAATTGAAGATCGCTGTCGCATAGGCTCTGCCGTGGGGTGCATAGGAAACAAGTATTGGACGGGGCTCGCATGAAGTCCCATGCTGAATGCAGGCAGTGCGGCGTATCGGGCGAGACGATGCCGTAGGCCAACGGAGACCACCCATGGAAGAAGTACACCTCACAGAACGGAAGCGGCTCAACGTCACCGAGCGCAAGCCTCCGGGCCGCGCTACTCTCTCGACAGATGAGAAGCTCCTCGTGGGGCGCGTAGAGGCCGCTGGGATGCTTTCTATCAGTTGCCGCGCCCTCGACTACTTGGTCGCCAACAAGCAACTCTTCATTCGGCGTATCGGCACACGAGTCCTCATCCCGCTATCCGAGCTGCGGAGATTCTCTCGGGCCGACCACCCGGAGCGCCTTGTAGGGTGACTGACGCGCCGTGGACTATATCATCGCTTGCGCTGCTGCGGAAAGCAGCGCAAGCGATGAGCAAGCGCAATGGTTGACTGTCATCCAAGATTGCGCCCCATCGGCGTTGCGTTCGTCGATCACAAACCGCATTGGCTTTCCTCAGACTAGTCTCGTGCGCCAATATGTCTGATTGCAGGATTATTTAATATTCATTTTATTTGAATATTGAACGTCTTTGCGCTATCATTGGAATGTGTTGAAACCGTTGGATATCGTCGTGTTGCTCAAACTCTCTCTCTCAGTAGGGGATCGCCCCCCCTATCTTCAAATGGCCAACGATCTCCATCTCTATCCATCCGAGGTATACGCATCCATTAAGCGAGCCCGTATCTCCCACTTCGTGCAGGGTCCAGAATTGAAGGACCGGCTAAACCGCTCGGCGCTGCTCGAATTTTTGCTCCATGGCGTCCGATACGCTTTCCCAGCAGAGAGAGGTGCCCTGACGCGCGGAGTTCCTACGCGCTACGCCGCTTCCCCGCTGAAACAATCCATCGAACAAGGTAGTGAGCCGCCGCCGGTATGGCCGCACTCGGATGGATCGGTACGAGGATATAGCTACGCCCCACTGCACAAGAACGTGCCCAGAGCGGCACTCGCAGACCCACAGCTCTATGAGTTACTGGTTCTGGTGGACGCTCTCCGCGACGGTAAAGCCCGTGAGCGCGAATTGGCGGTGAAGGAGCTGCGTAAGAGACTGGAGGTATCTTCCGATGTCGTATCCCAATCTTGACCTCCTGGAGAGTGCCGCGGCGAAGCTTCGTCCGCTACTGCCGGAGATTGTCTTTGTCGGCGGTTGCGCGACCGGGCTGCTCATCACTGATCCCGGCGCTGCCGCCGTGCGCAGAACCTATGATGTCGATGTCATTACTGAGATAGCGTCCTACGCGGAGTATGCAGTCTTTTCAGAGCGACTGCGAGAGCTTGGCTTTGCAGAGGACAGTCGAGAGGGTGCCCCGCTCTGCCGGTGGCAGCATGACGGTCTGGTGCTGGATGTCATGCCGCTCGACGCTGCAATCCTTGGATTTTCGAACCACTGGTATGCCGATGCGCTCCGCACCGCTGTCGAGGTACTGATGCCAAGCGGGCTGACGCTCCGGGCTATCACTGCGCCCTACTTTCTCGGCACCAAGATCGAGGCCTTCCGGGGACGTGGCCAGAGAGACTACTTTGCCAGCCATGATCTTGAGGACTTCATCGCCGTCATCGACGGACGTCCCTCGCTTCCTCAGGAAATACAAGAGGCTTCGCCGGAACTCCGTGCATTTCTCGGAGAGGCTGTACGAAGTCTTCTCGGAGCTTCGCGGTTTCTCGATGCCCTGCCCGGTTATCTTTCCCCCGATGCAGCCAATCAGGCCCGAATTATGTCCCTCTCTGGGAAGCTTGATGCGCTGAGCCGGATCGGCTAGCGAAGGGTGGCAGAGGGTGGATTCTGGTGTCAGTTACGGTGTCAGTTTGACTTGGAATTCTATGCGTTTCCATGCAACGCAGCGCAACTGAATAACGACCACAAATAGTTGTAAGTATTGAGGTTATACTATTCCGTGCAACCCTATGCGGCACCCTGCAAACGGCCGAAATGGCATTTCGAGTCAGGTGCATTCAACCGGGCTCTGCCAACTCTCCGCGCTAAGTCACTTATCGTGTGCAGCGTGCACTGCGGATAAGAACCTGTGCCGGGCGTCTTCCTGCATCGCTGCAAGCCTGCGCCTTGGCCTTCTCTAGTCTACTGGCGAAGCCCTGCTGCTGGCAATGCCACACCCGGCGCGCAACCTTCCCCGCTTTTCTGCATTTGCCTGTTTACGTGCGGCTTACGCCACACTCGTCTGCTGCTCTCCCAGCTCGGCCAATATCTGCGCCGTCACCTTTGCCGCCGCCCGGCTTCCCATCTCTGACAGGCTCAGCGAGATCGGCTGCTTCGCATCCACGGTCACCGCATACAGCACCACGTCGCAGCTTCCGCCCATCACGTAGAAAATGTCCAGCAGGTCCTTGATGCCGATATCATGCGCCGTCAGCGTCGGTGGATAGTCCTTGGAGAATCGCGGCGTCGTGCGCGTAATCGTTCCCACCTCATTCCCGTCGTTCGCTGCGTCAATCATGATCACGCGTGCGGCATTCTGCATCGGCTCCAGCAGCACCAGTCCTCCGGTGCCGCCATCCATGCACTCCACATCCGCGGGCAACTCACGCTGCTCCAGCGCGCGCGCCACATGCACGCCGATTCCCTCGTCGCCCATCAGGATGTTGCCCAGCCCCAAGATCAGTGTCTTTGGCCCGTTACTTGTCACGCTTCTCCCGTACAAATTTCCAGCCGCCCACGATGGATGAGATGGTGCCCCGGCCTTCAATGTAGTCATGGTAGAACGACAGGTAGATGTGCACAATAATGAACACCACGAAGAACCACAGGAACAGGTGGTGCCAGTAGCGCACCCTGAACTCGCCCCCCATCAGCGGCACAATCCAGTTGAACATCTGCGGCAGCTTCGAATTGCTCATACTCGAGTACAGTGCAAATCCTGTAATCGTCTGCACCACGAATGCCAGGAACGTGAAAAAGTAGATCAGCCCCGCCAGCGAATTGTGCCCGGTTGAGATCGGCCCATGCATCTTCGTCTCGAACACGTCGGCCTTCACCACGTCCACAATTTCCTGCCGTTGCGCCGGCTTCAGCGGGAAGAATGCCTTCCAGCTCGCATACCGGTTGCCCACAAATCCCCAGTAGATTCGCGCCATAAAGTTGAATACATACACGAACGCGCAGGTGAAGTGAATGAACCGCACCCAGCCGAACCAGTACTGCTGGTACGCTTCGGACGCATAGAACGCCCTGATTGGCGCGCCGATCAGGTATCCGGTCACACACAGCAGCACCAGCGTCACCGCGTTGATCCAGTGATAGACCCGCACCGGCAGCTGCCACACGTAGACCCGCCGGTACTCTATCGGCGGATGCTCTGCAACCGCCGTTGCCTCCACTACCGTTGTGTTAGGTGTGCTCATGTCGGCTACTCGAAAGAAACCTGGTTAAGGTGCCGTCCCTGCGGATCGTACATATGCACGGCGCAGGCCAGGCACGGATCGTATGAGTGGATAGTGCGCAGCAGCTCCAGCGGTTGTTCCAGGTTCGCTACCGGCGTTCCGATCAGCGCTTCTTCAAACGACGATCTCTGTCCCTTTGCATCGCGCGGCGATCCGTTCCACGTCGTCGGCACCACCAGTTGGTAGTTGTCGATCTTTCCCTTGTGGATCTTGATCCAGTGCGCCAACGCGCCCCGCGGAGCCTCCACCAGCCCCACGCCCTCAGCGTCGTCCGGCCACGTCTTCGGCTCCCACTTCTCGCCGTTGAAGGTTGAGGTCTCGTGGATCTTCACCCGCTCCATCAACGCCGCAAAGTATTCCTTCAGCCAGCCCAGCGCCAGCTCGGTGTCCAGCGCGCGAGCCGCCGTACGTCCCAGCGTAGAGAACAGTGCCTCCACCGGCGCGCCCAGCTTGCCCAGCGCCGCTTTCACTACTTCCTGGATGTCCGTGTTCCCTGCCGCAAATCCCACCACCAGCCGCGCCAGCGGACCAACCTCCATCGCCTGGTCCTTCCAGCGTGGCGTCTTCAGGAACGAATACTGGTCAAACCCTGCCAGTGTTTCAAATGGCGGCTTCGGCCCGTTGTAGTGCAACTCCGTCTCGCCCTTCCACGGATGCAGTCCCGCATCGCGTCCGCCCGCGTAGGTATACCAGGAGTGTGAAATATACTCCTTGATCTCCTGGTCGTCCCGCGGATTCACTGGGTGAACCGTGCTCAGGTCGCGATTGAGAACCGCACCCCGCGGATACTTGAACCAGTCCGGCTGGTTGTACCCGCGCGTCGGAAACTCCCCGTACGACAGGTAGTTCTTCAGCCCGCCGCCATACTTGGTCCAGTCCTTGTAGAACGATGCCACCGTCAGGCAATCCGGAATGTAGACCTCGGTCACAAACTCGTTAGCCTGTGCGATCAGCTTCGCCACCAGGTTCAGCCGTTCTGAATTGATCGCCGCCACTTCATCCGTGTCGATGGAGCACGGCACGCCGCCCACCAGGTAATTCGGGTGCGGATTCTTCCCGCCAAACACCGCGTGGATCTTCACGATATCCCGCTGCCACTCCAGCGCATCCAGGTAGTGCGCCACCGCGATCAGGTTCACCTCGGGCGGCAGCTTGTATGCCGGATGCCCCCAGTACCCATTCGCGAAGATGCCCAGCCCCGTCTCGGCAAACTTCTTCACCTTGTTCTGCACTTCGGTGAAATGCGCCGTCGTGTTCTTGTCCCACTTTGAATAGCTCTGCGCCAGCGCCGACGCCTTCGCCGGATCGGCCTTCAGTGAATTCACCACGTCCACCCAGTCCAGCGCATGCAGGTGGTAGAAGTGCACCACGTGGTCATGCACATACTGCGTGGTCAGCATGATGTTGCGAACCAGCTCTGCCGTTGGCGGCACGCTGACGCCCAGCGCATCTTCCACCGCTCGCACGCTGGCCAGCGCATGGATGCTGGTACACACCCCGCACACCCGGCCGGTAATGGCCCAGGCATCGCGCGGGTCGCGCCCTATCAGGATCTTCTCCAGCCCGCGCACCATGGTCCCGGCGCTGAATGCGTCCGTGATGACGCCATTTTCTACCACTGCCTCGATGCGCAGATGGCCTTCAATTCGGGTAACCGGATCTACTACGATACGTGCCATTGCCCCTCGCTATTCTTTCTGATCTTCTTCGTGAACTTCTGCGATCACACTCTTCTTGCGCACGTTCGTCACCACGGCATGCGCCGCCACTCCTGCCAGCGTCACCAGCCCCACCGTCGTGCCAATCGTGTCTGCCGTGCTCTCGATCCCAAACCCGCCAAACGACGGCAGATGTTGGTAGAACGGCCCGTTATCCCAGAATCCTGCTTCGCTGCAGCCGATGCAGCCATGTCCTGACTGGATCGGATAGCTCGTGCCTTCGTTCCACTTCACCACCGAGCATGCGTTGTAGGTCACTGGTCCGCGGCAGCCCATCTTGTACAGGCAATATCCCTTGCGCGCGTTCTCGTCGTCGAACGACTCCACAAACAGCCCGGCATCGTAGTTCGGCCTGCGATAGCAGGTGTCGTGTACCCGCCGCCCGTAGAACTCCTTTGGACGGTTCAGGCTGTCCAGCGCCGGCGTCTGTCCCAGCACCAGCAGGTGTGTCACCACCGCCATCATCACGTCCGCGATGGGCGGGCATCCCGGCACGTTGATCACCGGCTGGCTCACCAGCTTGTGGATCGGTGTTGCATGCGTCGGATTCGGTTTCGCTGCCTGCACGCACCCGTTCGATGCGCAACTGCCCCACGCCACCACCGCCGCGGCATCCTTCGCCACCGTCTGCAGAATGGATTCTGACGTCTTACCGCCGATCATGCAGTACACACCGTCTTCCGCTGTCGGCACGGAGCCTTCGATCAGCACGATGTACTTGCCCTTGTTGTCGCGAATGGTGTCCGTCAGGCACTTCTCAGCCTGGAATCCCGCCGCTGCCTGCAGCGTCTCGCTGTAGTTCAGTGACAACACATCCAGCAGCACATCAATCACGATCGGGTGCGATGCCCGCAGGAACGATTCGCTGCAACACGTGCACTCCTGGAAATGCATCCACACGACCGCAGGCTTTGCCTTCGTCTCAAATGCGGATACCACCTGCGCCACGCCGGACTTCCCCATCCCGGCCGCCACCGCTACGGCACCGCAGAACTGCAGAAAGTCTCTACGGCTGTACCCCTTTTGCTGCATCGACTGCCAAATTGTCTGAGCCATGCCCACCTCGCTGACACCCTGCGCCGGCTAAGTCCTTGAGATTGTGACGTACTCCACAATCAGGCCTTTCCCGATCACGTTCAGCGATAATAGGCAGCACACATGCGTCGGGATGTGACCGCCGTCACGTCCCGCAATAATTTATTTTGGCCTCGCCACCAATGCGGGTGTCACCGGTTGGTTCGCCCTGCCACCAGAGTGGGTGCCCCAGCTCTCGCCTTTGAGACCTGGGGCTTCGCTTCACCACAAATCCGGGTGGCCCATCCTTTGCGCCCTCATCGCAAAGGGTGGGTTATTCGCGCGGAGCGCGAACCGCTCCCGCCTATCTCCCTTCACCACCACTCAAGCCATTCTGAGCGCAGCGGAGAATCCGTTTTGCTGTACGCAGGAAAGAATCCGTTTTTGCTGAGCGCAGCGGAGAATCCGTTTCTGCTGAGCGCAGCGGAGAATCCGTTTCTGCTTTTAAGGTAGGTGCGGGCTTTAGCCCGCACATTCAAGCGTTCCACGGAACCGGGCTTTAGCCCCTGAGGTTCCCTGTTTTCTTGATTTGCGGGCACCCAAATATCTCTTGAGCAATAAAATGTTTGTCATCCTGAGCGAAGCCACTCGCAGCTTCATCGCGAGTGGCGCAGCCGAAGGACCTGCTGTTCGCTCATAGCGCCGGACAACTTCCTGGTCTTTATTTCCCCGGAAACGCCCTGATAATCACGCTTCCCGGCACGCTCTCTACCGTGGCCTCGGGTGCTCCCGCAGGCACCACCATGGCCTTCCCCCGCTCCAGCATCAGCGATTCCCCGCCGCACCGCAGTTCCGCGCTGCCTTCCAGCACCACCAGGATCTGCGTAACCGGCATCGCCTCAAACGTATGTGCGTGCCCTGCCGTCAGCTCAAAGCGGTCCACGGTGAAGTACCGCTCCTTGATCAGCCGCGTAAATCCCGCCTCCGCCTCCGGAGCCACCTTCCCCGCGCGCGTCTTCTGCTTCATCACCCGCAGCGCAGCGTCCACGTGCAGCTCCCGTGGGCGGCCATAGTCATACAGCCGGTAGGTAATGTCGCTCGTCTGCTGCGTCTCCAGGATCGTCAGGCCTCCGCCAATGGCGTGTACCGTGCCCGCATCCACAAAGATCATCTCCCCTGCAACCACCGGCAGCCACTTCATCCGGTCTTCCAGCGTGTGGTCTGCAATCGCCTTGCGAATCTCTTCCGGCCCGGTTCCGTCCGTGAATCCCAGCCCTACCGCCGCTTCCGGCTCGGCATCCAGCACATACCAGCACTCGGTCTTGCCTCGCGGAAAGCCCGCCTGCTGCGCAAATGCATCGTCCGGATGCACCTGCAGCGAGAGCTTTTCTTTCGGCGCCAGCAGCTTCAGCAGCAGCGGAAACTCCGGCTCGGCGCCCTCGCCCAGTATCTCGGCGGCATGCGCCTTCACCACATCGGCAAAGCGTCCGCCCGCCCACGGCCCTGTCTCCACAATGCAGTCTTCGCCCGTCAGCCACGATTCCCCCACCGGCTCGGCGAATACCGTGCCGTCATACCACCGGCTCCAATCCTTCGTCCCCCATATACGGGGCGAAAAAAATGGCGCGAGGCGGAACGGTAACGCGGTCTTCGTAGACATGGGCTTCCTTACAGGATTGGATTTTTTTGACGCGGGGGAACGGTCTCAGTTCATTGTAAGCTGCCGCGCAGCAGGCGCTGGCCGCAGTCACTTCCGGCAGCTTACTGTACGTTCAGTGTCAGCGTGGCGGTCTGGTCCAGGTTGGGTGAGCCCGATCCCGCTGTGCCCGTGCCCACCGCATGCACCGCCACCGTATCCGTCCCCAATGTCGTGTAGTAGTGCTGCGTTCCGCAGCCGCCCAGTCCCAGCAGCGCCCCCGCCAGCAGCAACACCACCACCAGCCCCGGCATCCGCAGCTTCCTGCGCCGCGCCACCAGCAGCGCGATCAACGCCAGCCCCGGCACCATCGCCGCGCTTGCAATGCTGCGCGCATTGGTATTCCCCGGCCCCAGTGTGTACACCGTCAGCGTCACCGTCTGCGGCGTATTAGCTCCCGTCAGCGCAATCGTCTGCGGCAGGAACAGACACGATGAAAACTGCGGCATCCCTTCGCATGAGAATGTCAGCGTTCCCTGGTAATTCCCCGTCGGCGTAATCGTCAGCGTACTCGCTGCATTACCGCCTCCGCTGATCGTCAGCGTCGCCGGCGCCAGGCTGATCGTGTACGTCGGGTTCGATACCACCACCACCAGCGTGCTTGATGAGCTTCCGCCGAAGTTCGCATCGCCCAGGTACTGCGCAGTAATCGTGTACGTCCCCACCGCCGCAAACGTCGTCTGCAGCACCGCCTGCGCATTCGTTACCGTCGCCGGAGCCCCTAGCGCCACCCCGCCGTTATAGAACTGCACAAATCCCGTCGGCAGCCCAGCAGAATTCTGCGTCGCATCGCTCAGCGTCGCCACAAAAGTCGTCGGCACATTCGTGCCCGTCCCGCTGCTCGCCGGCAACGGAGCCACCTGCGCCACGCTCGTCCGGCTTGTCGCCGCCGTATTGCTCAATAGGAACGCCGCCGAACTGCTCGCGCCCGCAACCGATGCGTTCACGCTATACGTACCCGCCGATGCGATCACATTCGCCATCGCCGTCAGCGATGCCGTCCCATCCGCTCCCGTAGCCACCGTCGAACTCGCCGGCGAAAGCCCCGCGCCGCTCACCGGTCCGGCAAACGTCACCATAACGTCTGCATTCGCATTGCCGTAGGCATCCGTCACCTTCGCGATCAGCAGTGCAGCAAACGTCCCTCCGATTGGCGCCGCCTGCCCGCTGCCGCTCACTGCCGCAACCGTCGCCGGTGCAGCCGCCGTAATCACGATGCCCGCGCTGCTTGCGCTCACATTGTTCGCCAGGTCGTTCACCGTCAGCGTGTCCGTGCCCGCCGTCTTGAACACCGCGCCGTTCGCCGCCGTGAACGTATGCACGCCCACATCCGCCGCCGTGAACGTATACAGCGTCCCACCCCCGGCAAACGCCAGCAGCGGGTCCTGCGCGCTCGAAATCATGATCGTCCCGGTATATCCCGTCGCCGTCGCGCTTCCCTGCAGCGCCGTCACCGTAAACCCAATCGTCGCCCCCGCTACCGCCGTCACCGGCACGCCCGTAATCGTGAACGCGGTCACCGGAACCGCCACGTTGAATGCATTGCTCGTCGCCTGCACCGTGATCGCCGGAGTCGTTGAAAGTGGCAGCGTCGCCAGCAGCGTCTCATTCGTCTGCGCCGTCGTCAGCGTCAATCCCGTGAACGCCGCCACGCCCGTCGCCGCCGTACTCTGCGCCGTCGTGCCGCTCAGCGTTCCGCTGCTCGCCGCTATCTGGACCGCCTGTCCTGCCACCATCAGTGCCGAATTGCTTTCCTTCCACTGCACCGTCGGCGAAGGCGTAATCGCCACATTCGTTATCGCCGATGTCGGCTGCTGCACAAAGCTGATCGCATAGTTAGTCTGCACCGCGCCCGCATCCGCGCAGATCGTCGTGCCGTAAGTCGTTGTGCGTGGTGCGCCGCGTTCATCCAGCGTCAACCCCGCGACCGTAGCCTGCGCCGCCACGCCGCTGCACAACAGCGCGCTCATCGGTCGCGGCAGCATGGTCTGCACCGGCCCGCCATAATCGCCCAGCGCCAGCAGCCCCGGATCTTTCAATGACCCTGCTGAGACGCTCGTCCCATAGAAATTTCCGCCGCCATCCGTGATCGCCCCGAACGGGTACACATCCGCGTAGCTTGATGCAGCCGTGTTTCCTGCCACTGCCGTATTCGCCATCCCCAGCGTGCCCTGCATCAGGTAGACTCCGCCCGCCAGCCCCACGCCCGCGCCGCTCGTCCCTGTGCTCTGGTTTCCTGCGATGGTCGTATTCGTCATCGTCACCGCGGACTGCAGGCTGCCGAATCCCCCGCCCGCCACCATCGCGCTATTCGCCGTCAGCGTACTGTTGTTCAGCGTCACCGTCCCCGCATTCGCGTAGATCGCGCCACCGCTGCCCACCGCCGTATTTCCATAGAACGTCGAACTCGTTACCGACAGCGCCACTGCATTCGCATAGATCGCCCCGCCGTTCGCCGTCGCCTGGTTCGCGCGGAAAGCGCACTCCACCACCGTCACGCCGCCGCTCGCGCTGATCGCTCCGCCGTTCGCCGCATTGCCCGCGGTAAAGAACAGCCCGCTCACGTACAGCGTTGCGCCCGCGTTGACCTGCAGAATATTGCTGCTGTTATTCCCTGAGATGCTCAGGATATTCGCGCCCGGCCCCACCACGTTCGCCGCCGTGCCTGCATTCAGCGCCAGGTTCCCGTTGCTCAGCGTGATCGTGCCAATCACCTTGGGAGAGAAATAAATGGTCGCGGCAGATCCGCTCGCGTTCGCCGCTGCAATCGCGTCGCGCAGGCTGCAGGATGGATTGGTGGTGCTCCCCGCCGTGCAGTTCGCAGCCGTACCGCTTGCCGGGTCCGTGGTCACCGTTACGGTATAGATCGTCGCTGCCCGCGCCGCCGGTATCAGCAGGAACAACGCCGCCAGCAGCATGCCACAGCGAGACCTGCGGTGCCGCGAAAGCCGGACAGACGTGTTAGACCTGCAATAGAACCAACGCATGGGAGATGCTCCAGGTACCTTGACATCCCCAATCTGGCAGGCTGCTGAACTTCCTTCTGTATTGGTGAGTTTCTCTGTTCAGCCTGCGCGAGGATAGTCAATTTCTACGTTCGCAGTGCCCCATCCGGGTGTCAATACCATTTGACCCCCCGCGTACATACCTCGTCATACCACTTTCAGGTCAGCACAGCGTTTATTTACCGCATGCAAAAGCGGCAGCAGCCGAAAGATGCTCGACTCCTGCCGCCGGGGTTGTGCTGCTGCAAAGGGCAATCTTCCGCCCTGAAATCGCTCCCTTACTTCAGGCCCTTCACAAACGCCGCAATCGCCTGCGCCTGGTCCGGCGTGATCGTGCTCATCGGCTTCAGGTGCGGAGCCTTCGTGCCGCCGCCCTTGGTCAGAATCGCCGTCACCGCGGTATCGCTCTTGCCTACCAGCTTCACGCCCATGCTCGGCTTGCCCTGTCCCTGGTCGCCGTGGCACATCGCGCACTTGGTCTTGTACAGCGCTGCGCCATCTGCCGCAAACGCCATCGTTGAAAAGGATGCTAACAATACTACTGCTGCAATACGTGCTTTCATTGATCAATCTCCCTTTACTTCTCTTGAAATCTACTTCCGCTGCTTACTCCTGTTTCGGCTTCTCTTCCGCTTTCTGCTTCGCCTCTGCGTCCGCCGCTTTTGCTGCGGCCTCCGCCTCGGCTGCTTCGCCCTGCGCCAGCGTCTCCGTATCCAGCTCGTGTTCTTCGTGGTAGTGCTCGGCGTTCATCTTGCCGTCGCGCCACGCCGTGTTCATCGGGTACACGTCCGGATCGAAGAAGACTTGGTAGAAATGCCACACCACGATCGCCAGCGTCGCCAGGATCGCTTCATAGAAGTGCACCGCCGTCGCTGCGTCCACCCACCACCGTGCCAGCAGGTTGCCCACCGTGACCTTGGCCCACATCATCGTGCCGGTCACGGCCATCAACCCCGTGCCCCACACCAGCGCCCAGTACTCCGCCTTCTCCGCGTAGTTGAACCGCCGGAACTTCGGCTTCTCGCTCTTCAGTCCCAGGTAATACAGCATGGTGCCGCACACGTCGAATGCGTCCTTCGGCGCCGGGGCCAGGTCCTTCACCAGCTTCCGGCCCTCGCGCGCCAGCACCGCATACACCACGTGGTACATGCCGATCCCGATCAGAATTACGCCCGCCACGCGGTGCGTAATGCTGCGAACCTTCTCCCCCATGCCCAGCAGCTCCGCAAACCACGAGCCCGGATACTTCAGCGCGAAGCCTGTAATCACCAGCACAATAAAGCTCGTCAGCAGGATGAAGTGCTGCCACCGCTGGTTCCGGCTCATGCGCTCCACCGTGTGCGTCATCGCCTGGTGCCGCTTCAGCATCTTGAACCGCCAGATGATGACGTTGTGCACGAACATCGCACCAATCACCCCGAAGATCAGGAACAGGTAGAAGATCCGTATCCAGCGCACTGCTACTGAGCCGCTGTCCTTTGACCTTCCGCCGTCCACATGTACCTTGCTCAGCGTGAACTTTTGCGTCACGCCCTTGTGGCACTGTCCGCACGTCGCATCCAGGTTCGCCGGATTGATCGTCGAATTCGGATCGCTCGACGGCAGAATATTGTGTACCCCATGGCAGCTTGCGCAGTTCGCCACCACCACCGAACCGCCCTTGGCAGCCAGCCCGTGATAGCTGTCCATGTAGCTTGTTATCCGGCCCCCCGGCACGCCAAACTCCTGCGTCAGCTGCACTCCCTGGTGGCAGCGTGCACAGGTGGCCCGCGCCAGGTTTAGGTCGGATACCGAAGAGTTCGGGTCATTGTGCGATTTGATGGAGTGAATGCCGTGGCAATCCGTGCAGGTCGGCGCCAGCCCGTTCCCCTTCATCAGCGCCTGCCCGTGGATGCTCTTGCCGAAAACCGCGCTCTCCTGGCTGTGACAGTTGCCGCACGTCTTGGCCACGTTCAGCCGGTACACCGGCGATGCCGGATTGTTCGGCGGCAGTATCTCGTGTGTTCCATGGCAATCCGTGCACACTGCCGCCGTGGTCGAACCGTTCTTCACTGCTTTGCCGTGCACGCTGTCCTGGTATGCCACGAAGCCCTGCGCGCTTCCCCCGCTCGCCTCCATCAGCGTCTTCTTCCCGTGGCAGGTTCCGCACGTCGTCGGAATATTCACGTGGCTTACCGGCGACTTCGGATCGCTCACCGGCAGAATCGTGTGTACGTTGCCGTGGCAATCTTCGCAGTCCGCGCTCACGCTGCCGTCCGGCTTTGTGGTCGTTGCGTGGTAGCTGTGGGAGTAAGCCTTCTGCGCGTCCGCGTGGCAGGTCGCGCATGTCACCTTCGCCGGCGTCTTCTCATGCGGCGAGCTCTTCACGTCCTTGTGGCAGTCCACGCAGCTGAACATGCTCCTGTGGATCGACTGGTGTAGCTTGTCCGGGTCCACGAACACGCTCACCGCTTTGCCGTTCACGTCCTTGGTCAGCGTCGAGTCCGAGTGGCACGCCAGGCACTCCTCGTCCTTCGGCTTGTGGGTCCCCGCCTGGGCGTTGAACGCCCCCAACAGGAGGGAAGTCGCGATGATCTGTATGCAGAACTTCCCTGCTTTGCTCATAGAGATAAGTAAAGCGGACTCTGTTCTCCTTATCTGTGACTGCCATCACGTTCGTCTAACATCAGTCACACCTACGCCCCAACCATCACATCGCCACAACTCCGGGTTTCCCCTCACCCACACTCTGGGTGCCCCATCCTCAGCACAGTTTCATCGTGCTGAGGGTGGGATAGCGTCACCCATGCTCTGGGTGCCCCATATATGCGCGGCTTCATCGCGCTTATGTGGGATAGCGCCGCTTCGCGGCGGCCGCGCGACGCGCGCAATTCTCCACCAGCCACAAATCTTCCAGGTCATCTCTCCTCTAAAATTTGTCATCCCGCAGCTAAGCGAAGGGATCTGCTTTTGTCTTTGCCTCTAACCCTCTTTTGTCTTTAAATCCGTGAGAATCCGTCCATCCGTGCTGAAGTTTTTGCTTTATCCAACAATCATTGTCATCACCGTTAAGCCTCTCCCCCCCACTTACCCGCCGCTCCCCAAACGCATCCACGATGCATCCACACTCTGTCCCCGATCGATCCACGATCACCCCCAATCTGTCCCCAATTTTGGCGTAGTTTCCCCTCCAAATCTCTACAACTAAATACAGAGGCCATTTCCTCACACCGCGAGGAAGTGGACGTAACTGCAACAAAACAAGATATTTACCCGTAACTATATTGCTTTTCAAATATTTAGCGGCAATGCCGCCCACTAAACCATTGCAAACAAGATATTTAGCAATTGAACTGGGGAGGGAGATACCCGCTGTAAGATTGTTTCCGAGAGGTCGCTTCCACTGCCATGCGTAACTACTTTCTGCTCTCCGCCGTCCTACTTTCTTCTCTGGCCTATGCCCAGGACGTTCACGTTCGCGTCTCGCCCGATGTGAAGACCGGCATCGAGAGCCAGGCCGAGTACCCCACCATCCAGATGGCGCTGGACCACCACCCCTTCCCCGGCCTTGGCGCAGACGGCAAGCCCGGCCGCGTCTTCATCGAAATTGCCCCCGGGGTATACCACGAGCGCGTCATCATTACGCAAAGCCACACCAACATCACCCTCATCGGCACCGGCAAATCGCCGGAAGAAGTCGTCATTACCAACAGCCTGAACGCCAAACAGGCTGGCGGCACCTTCTTCACTGAAACCGTAGAGATCAACGGCACCGGCTTCGAAGCAGACAATCTCACCTTTGAGAACTCCGCCGGCAATACCGGCCAGGCCGTCGCCGCAGCCGTCCGCGCTGACCGCACCATCTTCAAGCACTGCCGTTTCCTCGGCCATCAGGACACGCTCTTCGCTGACTATGGCCGCCAGTATTACGTCGACTCCTATATAGAGGGCGGCACTGACTTCATCTTCGGCAACGCCACAGCGGTCTTTGACCACTCTGAGCTCCACGCCAACGCGCCCGGCTTCCTGACCGCCCAATCCCGCACCGCCGCGGACCAGGCCACCGGCTATGTCATCGTGAACAGCAAGGTAACCGGCAGCATCGATCACAATACCCCCGGCCCCCGTCAGCCCTACACTTTCCTCGGCCGCCCCTGGCGCCCCTATTCCCGCGTCGTCTACCTCAACACCGAACTATCGGCTGACGTAGCGCCGGAAGGCTGGAACAACTGGAAAAATGGCGTGGGCAATGAAAAAACCGCGTATTACGCGGAGTTCAATAGCACGGGCCCGGGTGCCAGCATAAAGCAGCGCGTCCCCTGGTCGCACCAGTTGACCGCCGCGGAAGCAAAGCAATATCAGCCGTCAGCCTTTCTTGCCGGCGCAGATCATTGGGATGCTGTATCAGAAGCGGCCAAACTTCCGTAGCAATTTCAGAATTTCAGCAGCTAATTTCGATAAAACTGCGCTATTCCGTGCTCAGCAGCATCCGGATATCGCGAAGATTATTACCCGTCGGGCCCGTCACAATCGCGTCCCCAAGTTCCTCAAACAGCTTGCCGCTGTTGAACTCTTGCAGTGCGCGCAACGGGTCCATGCCATGTTCTTGCGCTCGCTGGACCGTTGTCCAGTCCGCCACCGCTCCCGCTGAGGCGCTGTTCCCGTCAATCCCATCCGAACCGGCGCTCAGCACGCTGACATACTGGCCCTGGAATCGCGTCCCTATCTGTGTGGCGCAATACAGGGCAAACTGCTGATTACGCCCCCCCACCCCTGCAGCCCCACAAATCTCAACCCCCACCTCC
>Ga0302267_10003134_pt1 | contig 19257 bp, 18 predicted proteins | sample III_Bog_E1_3_FD_194555 | JGI IMG/M metagenome (GOLD analysis project Ga0302267, IMG submission 194555) | Peat permafrost microbial communities from Stordalen Mire near Abisko, Sweden - III_Bog_E1_3 | ecosystem: Environmental > Terrestrial > Soil > Wetlands > Peat | place: Sweden: Abisko... | reverse complement strand
GTGGCCCTCTTGCCACGAGGCCCGACCCTCGCCCCACGAGGCCCGACCCTCACCCCACGAGGCCCGACCCTCACCCCACGAGGCCCGACCCTCACCCCACGAGGCCCGGCCCTCGCCCCACGAGGCCCGACCCTCACCCCACGAGGCCCGACCCTCACCCCACGAGGCCCGACCCTCACCCCACGAGGTCCGGCCCTCGCCCCACGAGGCCCGGGCCGCAGCCGACGATGTCCGGCCCTCGGCCCGCTTGACGAAACGTACGACCGTGCTATTTTCTACCCGTGACCAAGGGAGCCTCCACCCGCGACGCCGTGCTCGGGCACGCGCTCGCCCTGGCCAGCGAGGTCGGCCTCGAGGGCGTCACCATCGGCACGCTCGCGGAGCGTGCGCGGATGAGCAAGAGCGGCCTCTTCTCCCACTTCCAGAGCAAGGAGGCGCTCCAGCTCTCGGTCCTGGAGGAGGCGCAGCGCCGCTTCGTCGAGACCGTGGTCGCGCCCTCCCTGCGGAAGAAGCGGGGCGAGCCGCGGGTGCGCGCCCTCCTCGACAACTGGCTGCTCTGGGCCAGCGCCGAGTTCATGCCGGGGGGGTGCATCTTCGTCGCCTCCATCGCCGATCTCGACGATCGCCCGGGCCCGGTGCGCGAGCGCCTGGCCGAGAGCCAGCGCGACTGGCTCGGGACGCTCGCCACCGCCATCCGCATCGCCGTCGACGAGGGCCACTTCCGGCCCGACCTCGACCCCGACCAGCTCGCCCACGAGCTGCTCACGCTCGCCTACGGCACGCACCTCATCGGCCGGCTGCTGCGCGACGGGAAGGCCGAGCCGCGCCTGCGGACTGCCTACGTTCGCCTGCTCGCCGACGCCCGCGCGCCGCAGAGCTGATCTCGACCCCAAGGAGCCCGTCCATGAGCCTCTCCGTCGCTTCTGCAGTCCCGAATAAAAGCACGACCGTTCGTGCCGCAAAGCGCGCCCCGTTCGCCCTCAAGGCGGTGCGCGGGGGGATGGGGGTGCTGGCGCGCGTCTCTCCCGAAGGGGCGGCTGCGGTCGCCGAGCGGATGTTCCTCTCCCCGGGGCGCCGCCCGCGCCCGGCGGCCGAGCTGGACCTGCTGGCGCGCGCGCACCGGGTCGCGCTGCCGACCGTGGACGGCGCGCTGGCCGCCTGGGAGTGGGGGACGGAGGGCCGGCGCGTGCTGCTGGTCCACGGCTGGGAGGGACGGGGAGCGCAGCTCGGCGCGCTCGTGGAGCCGCTCACCACCCTCGGCTTCCGGGTGGTCACCTTCGACGCGCCCGGCCATGGTGACAGTCCGGGCGAGCGGTCGTCACTCTTCCATTTCGCGCGGTCGGTGGAGCGCGCCGCGGCCGTGCTCGGTCCGCTCCACGCCATCGTGACCCACTCGATGGGCGGCGCGGCGACGCTGTGGGCCAGCCGCCACCACCCGCTCGCGACGCGCCTGGTCATGGTCGCGCCGCCCATCGATCTGCGCGATTTCACCCGCACGCTCGGGCGCACGCTGGGCATCTCCGAGGACGTCCGGACGCGCGTCCACCGGCGGCTCGGCGAGCGCTTCGGCGTCCCCGTCGAAGACGTGCAGGCCGAGCGGCTGGCCTCGAGCATGCGCGGCCCGCTGCTCGTCCTGCACGACGAGGACGACCGCGAGGTCCCCATCGCCTGCGGCGAGGCGATCGCGCGCGCCTGGCCCGACGCGGAGCTGGTGCGGACCCACGGGCTCGGGCACCAGCGCATCCTTCGGGACCCCGCGGCCCTGCGGTCCATGGTCCGCTTCGTGGGCCGCGAGGGGTGAGGCCGCGCGCCGCGGCCTACCGCGGCCAGCGGTGAGCGACGTACGATGTGACCATGGAGGGCTGGGGTGCCCACCCGCGCGGTCCGAGACCGATCCCAGCCGGTCCACCAGGCCGCGCGTACCGGCACCGATTGTGGCACACTCTCCCATGCCCTATCGCGACGACCGAGCGGCTCTCGAGGCCACGCGCGAGGACCTGAAGCGTGCGCTGGAGGAGGCGCCGCAGCTCCTCGCCGAGCTCGCCGTAGCGACCCGACGACGCGCGGCCGTGGCCGACGAGCTCGCGCGCGTGGAGGCGAGGCTCGCGCGCATCGAAGCGGGCCGGCCGCCGCGTGTACGCCGGTGGCTCGCCAGCGCCGCGGCCGCGATCGGGGTGGGCTTGCTCGTTCCGGCTGCCCCGTTGCTGCACAAAGTGTGGAGGCACATCGACGCTCCCCGGCGCTGCGCCGGGGTGGAGGAGCCGATCCCCGCCCGATCGGACCCGACGCTGATCTACGAGTGGAGCGTGAACGCGTGCTTCAACAGCGACGCGGTCCGGCTCTACACGGATCACCGAGCCGAGATCCTCGACGGCGACCACACCACGGTGCGCTGGTCCGGCGTCCATGCGACGCCGGCCGTGGATCGCTTCCTCGCCCTCGCCGGCAAGCTCCGCGCCGTCTCGATGTACGGTGATTGCGGGACTGCGCAGCGGCACTGGACGCTCTACGGCTCCGGCTGGCGCCCGGCCTCGAGGGAGCAGATCGCGGAGGTCGAGCGCCTCGGCTACGAGGTGCGCAACGAGCTCTTCAGGGTGTGCGACGCGGCCTCCCGGGAGGACAGGCCGGCGACGGTCGGGGCTGCGCCCACGGGGATCTGATGGCCCCACGTCGAACCGGTCGCCGAGCGCTTCAGCGACTGGGCACGACGCTCCAGCCCCGGAGCACGGGAGAAAGGTCGCGGGAGCAGAGAGCCCGTCCGTCGAGCGAGAACGCCAGGTCGCTCAGAAACCGGTCGTGACCCCGAAACTCGGCGCAGCGCTCGGCACTCTCCAGATCCCAGACTTCGACAAGGCCCTTCCCGTCCCCGGTGGTGTCCCAGAGCTTGACGACGCTGTCGCCCGTGGCCACGAGCGTGCCGTCACCGAGGGCGAGCTCGTCAATCTTCCTCGAGTGGTGGTTGAAGAGCTAGGGCTCACGGGCCGCGGCGACGGCCGCCTCCACGCGCGCGAGCAGCGCGGCGTCGTCGGCGAAGACCTCCCCGAGGTGGGGGGTAGAAGATCAGGTCTCGGACCGTCGGGCCGAGCGCCGCCACGAGCGCGGAGAGCGCGCGGTCGAGATCGGTGGAGGCGAGCTCGTTGCCGAGGACGGCGTCGAGCAGCCCCATGGCGTCGTCCCGCCCGAGCGACGTCGGATCGTCGTCAGGGGTGAGCAGGGAGGCGATGAACCCTTGGTCCTCGTGCGCGGCCTCGACGGTGCCGACAAGCTTGCCCGTGCCATCGAGCACGCGCGCGATGGCGTCGAGATCGCCCGAGGCGATCGCCCAGACGTCCTCGCGAAGGCCGGGCGGCATGTGGAGGAGGGGCGCGAAGAGCTTCTCAGGTAGGCCTCGGCGCATCGGGGGAATGCTTTACTACGTACGGTCCCCCGTGTGCCACGGGAAGGCGCAGGGGCCCGCCTGCCCCCCGGAACCTCGCCATTCTTCTCTGCCATGCTCCCGGAGCGTTGGTATCGCCTGGAGCGGCGCTGCCGCGCTGCTCGCGCCGATCAACCGGCGAGCTGCGCGTCGACGACCGCCCCGTCCTGATCGAAAGCGACCTCGATCGAGTGCCCCGCGAAGATGCCGCCGTCGCTCAGCCACGCGCGCGCCCCCGTCGGCGTCAGGATCAGGGTCGCCCAGCGGAGGCGAGCGGCGATCTCGTCCACGGTGGGGGCCGGTCCCTCGGCCCAGCGGCGCGCCGTGTCCGCGAGCCGCACCGCGGCGGCACCCACGATCTCCGCCTGCCGCGCCCGGATCCGCGCGAAGTCGGCAGCCAGCCCGGAGAGCACCGCCGCCTCCGGGCGCTGCGGCACCTCTTCGATCACGAGCTCGCCGATCTCCTCGGCGGCACCCACGAACCCCCGGCGTGCGGCGGACCAGATGAGCTTCGGCAGCCCTGCATGGACGATGGTCGGCGGCCCGGAGCGCAGCAGCGCCTCCAGCTCGTCCTTCTCCGCCGGCGTGAGAAAGCTGGTCTGCGCGCCTTCGCGCGTGCGGACGCGAAGCGCGTCCCTGCCCGCGAGGCGCGTGATCTCCCAGGTCGCCGCCCGGGCAACCTCGGCCAACATGGCGATTCGATCGCTCATGGCACGCTGGTAGCTCGGGCAGTGACGGGCCACAACGTCAACCCGGCGTGGGCGAGAGGCCTCTTGGCTTCCGGATCCCGCTGGATCGGTCACCCGCTCCAGCGACTCGGCCGGCCCCCGCCGCTGCTCACGGCCTCGCGTCCCGGGACAACGGCGAGGATGAGCCTCCCGGAACCTGCGTCGAGCGGCCGAAGCGGCTCACCGCGGTGCGGCGGTCTGTCCGGTGACGTGCGCGGATGTCGGCTCGGGTACGACCAATCGGCGCTGCCTTGCGAGCCGCTTGGACCGCTCGCTCCACTTGCTGAGGGTGCCACCTTGGAGGGGCATCGAATGGTCTACAATGCTCGCCTGCCCCTCGTTGCCTGCATGCTCGCCCTCGGAGCCGTGACCGTGGGCGGGGCCTGCAGCTCGCGACCCAGCGGCTCGGGGACGGCGGCCACCGGGAGCGGTGGCGCCGGAGCCAGCGGGACCTCGAGCGCCTCCGGGACGCTCGCCGTCGGCAGCGGCGGCGCCGGATCGGCGGGTGTTTCAGGGGGATCCAGCTCCTCCGGTGGGCCGATCCTCTCCGACGGTGGGCTTCCGACGGCGTGCCCGGCCAGCGCCGCCGGCAACACGCCGACCGGTCAAGACACGATGTCACCCGGGTCGGTCACCTCGTTCACCTACACCAACGTCGGCAGCGCGGGAGCCTATGACAAGGTGGTCTCCGGCTGGTCGAAGGCGACGGGGTGCGTCTCCGACCCGAGCGGGATGCTCTGCGACACGACGTACCGGATGCCCGTCCAGGTGAGCGGCCCGATCACTCCGTTCGACGAGGACCTTTCGATGGTCTTCGGCGGTCCGCTGGAACTCTACCAGATCGCCGTCTACGCTCCGAGCGGCGGCGACTGGCAGCAGGCGGCGTACTGGGATCGCTGCACCACGGAGGGGCTCGCGTTCGTGGGGAACAAGTCGTGGTACGAGTGCGGCGGCTTCGTCCAGAGCTACGTCACCGCCGACGGCACCGCCGAGAGCGCCGCGTCGGTGCAGTTCGCCGGCAGCATCCCGGCAGGCACCGAGGTCAACGTCATGTCCGACGCGATGTGCACCGGCGCGGATTGCGGCTGGAGCAGCGGGCTCGCGCTGAAGGGGTTCAGCGGGGACGCCGCCGGCAGCAAGATCTTCGTCACCAAGTTCCGGATGCCCATCAGCACCAGCACGCCGGCCTACTGGATCCTCCCCGGGCAAGTGCTGCGCAGCTCGCAATACGGCTGCAACTGCCGCGAGGAGGGGTGCGACGCGACCTACAAGGGCGGCTGCGGGGAGCTCGACGTGGTCGAGGTCACCGGCGGGGTGGCGACGACGCTGGTGGCCTCGACCTCGATCTACTCGTACCAGAACTGCTTCGGCGGCGTCGGTCAGTGGGACCGACCGGTGAACGAGACGGCCACGTTCGTCGTGATCGTCGACGCCCCGAGCAAGCAGATCGGCATCCGCCGCCTCGGTGCGACGGATTTCGACTTCGCCGGCACGATCCCCGCCGCCACCGTCAGCGGCTGGCTGGCCGAGAAGGGCGGGACCCGCGCGATGCAGTAGCGGCCCGACGCGCGTGCTGGAGGCGCGGGGATGACTCAGCCAGGGCAGGCCCCGCCGACGACGCAGATCACGGCGCCGACCGTGCCCGTCGGGCAGCACTTGCTGGTGGAGCCGCACGCCGCGCACGGGCACGCGTTGCAGGCGGGCGAGGGGAAGTACTGCTGGCAGGTCCCGGCGACGCAGAGCTGGTCCGAGTCGCACTGGTTGCCGCAGCCGCCGCAGTTGAGCGGATCGTTCTGGAGCTGCGCCGGCGTGAAGCAGCCGCCGTTGCAGTTGGCGTCGCCGATGTTGTTGCAGAGCACTGCCTTGCACGCGCCCGCCTGACAGCGCTCCGTGTTCTGATCGCACACGACGTTGCAGGCGCCGCAGTTGTTGGCGTCGTGCTGGAGGTCGACGCAGTTGCCGCCGCAGGTGCTGAGGTTGACACGGCAGGTGCAGTTGCCGGCGACGCACCGCTGGTCGCTGTCGCACTGGGTGCCGCAGTCGCCGCACGACGCCGGAGTGTCCTGCAGCGTGGTGCAGAGGTTGGTCTGGTCGCACGTGGTCGCGCTGCACCCGCACTGGCTGTTCTTGCAGACGGCGCCCTCGTCGCAGGTGTTGCCGCACGAGCCGCAGTTGTCGGCGTCGTCGGTCACGGAGGTGCACCCGCCCCCGCAGTCGAGTGACCCGGCGGGGCACCCGCAGTTGCCGCCGGTGCACGTCTCTCCCGCGGCGCACCTGGTGCCGCAGGTCCCGCAGTTGTTGGGGTCGGTCTGGACGTCGGTGCAGCCGACCCCCTGACAATCGGTCTGGGTGGCGCTGCCGCACGCGCACTGCCCGTTGGTGCACGGGATGCCGGCACACTTGGTGCCGCAGGTCCCGCAGTTGTTGGCGTCGGTGCCGAGGTCGGTGCAGTTGCCGCCGCACATGGAGGCCCCCGCCGCGCACGGGGTGCACTGCCCAGCGGTGCAGCCGTGGTTGGCCGGGCAGGCCATTCCGCAGACGCCGCAGTTCTGCGGGTCGGTCTGCACGTCCGTGCAGCCGGAGGGGCACGACGACTGGTCGGCCACCGGGCAGTCGCAGAGGCCGGCCAGGCAGGTCGTCCCCGGGCCGCAGACGTGGCCGCAGGAGCCGCAGTTCTGCGGGTCGTTCACCACCAGGGTGCACGCGCCTGCGCAGACGAGCGACGGCGCGGTACAGCCCGTCCCCGAGCCGGTGGTCGTGGAGCCGGTCGCGGTGGAGCTGCCCGTGCTGGTGGCGACGCCGGAGGCTCCGCCGGAGCCGAACAGGCCACCGTCGACGGGCGCAGGGCAGCCGGAGACGAGGAGGGAGACGGCCGCCGCCGCGAGAACGCTGAACCCGATTGCAAGCTTCATCACCGCTGCTCCTTGGCGCCGTCGCCGCGCGCCCCCCCGGCGCGGCGCAGGATACACCAGAAGCGCCCACGACGCGCTCCGAACGCACGTCGGCGGCCATCTCGGCTAACCTCGACGGACCTTGCTCCTCTCGCAGCTCCACGTCGCCGGCGTCCCCAACCTCGATCGCCTCACGCTGCCGTTCGACGACGCGTCCGGCGCGCCGCGCCGCCTCGTCGTGCTCTTCGGGGGCGAGGGTGTCGGAAAGACCTCGCTGCTCGCGACGGTCGCCAGCACTCGGCCGGGGCACGCCGTCGCCCAGGGCGCCGCGATCGGGGAGGATCCGCCGCCCCTGGTGGTGGCCGACTGGCTCCTCGGCGACGACGATCCCACCCGTCCGCACCCGCTCCGCGTCGTCAGCCCCAACGCCAAGCTCCCCGGCGAGCGCGACGACGCGGTCCTGCTCCGCCGTCGGGAGCAGGCGCTGTTCGACCGCCGCGCCGGCGACGGGGGCTTCGTCCTCGTCGCGATCTCCGGTGCGCGCTGGTTCTCCCGAACGCCGGTCCTCCTCACCACCCCGGAGCGCACCGTGCTCCGCCACGATCCGCGCGCCACCACGCCCTTCGACGACGCCACCCGCGCCGACCTGACCCGCGAGACCAAGCAGATCCTCGCCTTCGCCGCGGCCGCCGCCGCGCTCGCCGCGGCCACGCCGCACGGCCTCGGACACGCCCGCTTCCGCACCCTCGACCGGGCGCTGCGCGACGCGATCGGGGTCCTCCTCGAGGGCAGCGGCGCCGTCTACCTCGGCACCTCCCCGCTGCGGCTGGAGCCGGTCTTCTCCATGGACGCTCGGGCCGTCGATCTCGACGATCTGCCCCGCAGCCTCCGCCACCGGGTCGCCTTCGCGGCCATCGCCGTCCGCGCGCTCGCGGCCGCCTACCCCGACCGCGATCCCCGGGAGGCCGAGGGCGTGGTCCTCCTCGACGACCTCGAGGTCCAGCAGGACAGCCGCGCGCTCCCCGCGCTGCCCGGGCTGCTGCGCCGCGCGCTGCCGCGCGTGCAGTGGATCGTCACCACCGCCTCGCCCCAGGTCGCCGCCGGCTGCGACGCGAGCGAGGTGATGGCGCTCCGGCGCATGCCCGGCTCGAGCCGGGTGGAGCTCCACCAGGGGCTCGAAGCCGTCGTGCACTGAGCCCGCCGGCCCCATCCGTGCGCGACAAAGACCCGTCGGCGACCCCGAGAAAATGTTAGACAGCCCCGCGATGGCGCGAGCGGAACCGGGCGGCGCGGCGAAGACGATCCTCGTGGTCGAGGACGACGAGAGCATCGCGCTCGGCCTGGAGATGAACCTGGCCGCCGAGGGCTACCGCGTGGTCACGGCCATCGACGGCGAGCAGGGCCTGCAGCTCGCCCGCACCACGGAGCTCGATCTCCTCATCCTCGACGTGATGCTCCCGCGCCTCAACGGCTTCGAGCTCCTCCGCACCCTGCGCAACGAGCGTCGCACCATGCCCATCATCATGCTCAGCGCCCGCGGCGCCGAGATGGACAAGGTCATGGGCCTGGAGCTGGGCGCCGAGGACTACATCACCAAGCCCTTCAGCCTCGCCGAGATGCTCGCCCGGGTGAAGGCGGTGCTCCGCCGCGACGCCATCGCCCGCGGCGACGCCGCCGCCCTCCACGCCGGCAGCCTCGACATCAACGCCGCCACCCGGGAGGTGCGCCGCGCGGGCGCCCTCGTCGACCTCACCGCCACGGAGTTCGACGTGCTCCTCTGCCTGGTGGAAGCCGGCGGTCGGGTCCTCTCCCGCGAGCAGATCCAGGCCAAGGTCTGGGGCCCCGCCCACCACGGCACCCCGCGCACCATCGACAACTTCATCCTCCAGCTCCGCGCCAAGCTGGAGGCTTCGCCCACGGCCCCGCAGCACATCGTCACGGTGCGGGGCGTGGGATACCGCTTCGTGACCTGAATCGACCGCTCGAGCGCGTCGGCCTGACCCACCACCACGCTCATGTCGACCCGCGCTCGCCTGGTCTCACGGATGGTGCGCGCAGCGCCGATCGTCGGCGCGCCGTTCGCGCTCGGCGCCATCCACCACGTGCGGGCCATCACCGCGCCTGCCGCGGGCGACGCGTCCTCGGCGACGCGACATCTCGTGTTCGTGGGCATCAACCTCTTCTTCGGAGCCGCGTTCGCGACCCGCGCCCGGTGGACCCTCTTCCCGGCGTTGCTCCTGGCTGGCCAGCAGATCTACAGCCATGGCGGCAGCTTCCTCGAGGCACGCCGCGCGGGGGTGTTCGACACCGAGAGCTTCGCCGTGCTCGGTTTCTTGCCCCTCGTCCTGGTCACTGCGCTGGCGCTGGCGATGCCTCGGCGCGGGGTGGCCCCAGGCGCGGGTCCGGGAGCGAGCTCGGCCTCTCAGGGGCCGCCGCCCGCGTAGAGCGGGATCACGAAGTCGGCGCCGTAGACGCCCCCGCGCTTGGGCAGGGTGCTGCCGACCCCCGCGGTGTAGGTGAGCGTGGCAGAGCCGCCGTCCTGGGTCTCCTTGATGATGTTCTGGAAGGGCCCGCCGCAGCAGGAGCCCAGGTTGGTGAAGCCCAGGTACGACACATGCGAGCCATCGTTCTCGATCATGGGAGTCGCGCCGGGCGCGTTGGTCATGTTCACGTAGCCGTTCAGCACCTCGACGTGCGCGCCCCCCGTGGCCAGCACCGAGCTCACCGGTTTGTTCTCGGTCTTGTAGCCGAAGACCCAGAGCGTGCCCCCGTTCACCAGGATGTCGGCCTGGCCGGAGCCCTGCTCGTCGTTGAGGCTGCGCGCCCACGTCGTCTGGCCGGCCGGACAGAAGTGCGGATCGCTGCCGATGTTGGCGACGTTCTCCAGGTAGACCTCCCCCGGGATGGCGCCCGGGTTGCTGAAGGCGCCGCTCCAGTCCGCCAGGGTCACCGTCCGCGCTGCGGCCAGCGTGACGCCCCCATAGCCCGGGTGGTACGCGAGCCGCAGCGGATCCGTGGAGGGCTCGGAGACGCTGAGGCCGCCGTTCACGTCGGCGTACATGAAGTCGACGCGCTTCACCGTCGCCGGGATGGTGACGGTCGTCTTCCACAGATAGGCCGTCTTCGGGAAGACGACGACGGGCTTGCCGGAGCTCATGGCCGCCTGCACGGCCGCGGAGTCGTCGGTGGTGCCGTCGCCCTTGGCGCCGTACGTGTCGACGTCGGCCCACTGGGTCGCGGGATCGAACCACGTGCCCAGCGGCGCGTCCTGGACCGGGAGGCCGAGCGAGGCGGGGGCCACGCCGGCGTCGAGGAGGACCACCGGCGGGTACGAGGCAAACCAGGTGACGTCCGCGCCCGCGTCCGAGGCCTGACCGACCTGGGTGATGGCGCTCCCGTAGCCGCTGGTGACCACGTTGCGGACGAAGAGCGCCTCCTCGGTCGCCTCCGTCTGGTCGATGGCGGCCACGCCCGCCGAGCCCGTGAGCGAGCTCTCGTCGAGGAAGACCACGCCGCCGTTCTTCTCGATCCGCACGCCCTCGGCGGCGGTCTGCGATTCGTCGACGGCGAAGCGACGCATCGAGGTCCCCCCGCCCTGCACCAGCACGCCGGCCACGGCTTGCCCGCTCAGGGTGACGTGCTCGAAGGCGCTGTCGACCTCTGGATTGACCGTCTGGCAGATGCCGTAGTCGAACCCCGTCACCGTCAGATCGCGGTAGTACCCCTGCACCGAGCCGCTCTGGAAGAGCATCCCGCAGTGGCCCTTGCCGTCGCCACTGGTGACCCGCACGTTGCGCATCCCGGTGAGGTTCGCCCCCTGGAACCAGAGGCCGACCGCGCCCGGGTTGCCGCTGCCGGTGTCGAGGGTGAGGTTGGCGAGCACGCTGGACGCGGGCGCATTGTTGAACGCGGTGCCGTCGTGCTGGAACTCGAGCAGGATCGCCGGGTTGGTCGCGTCGCCGAAGCCCGCAGCGCCGTCGTCGAGCTTGACGATGGTGCCTTCCCGGCTCTCGCCGAGGATCCGCACCCGCACGATGTCGTCGAAGGACGCGCTGGCGAGCGTCGCCCCGCGGTAGGACAGCGTCGAGGTGACCCGGTAGTGCCCGTTGGGGAGGTAGACCCAGTAATTCGAGGCATCGTAACCGAGGGTCGGGCTGCCCGTGGGGTTGGCCGCGAGGTACGCCGCCTTCAGGTAGTCGAACGCGTCGAGGAGGGCCGGGGTGTCGTCCGTCGTTCCATCGCCCGCCGCTGCGTGCTGCGCGGACGAGGGCGGCGACTTCACGTTGTAGAAGCGACCCCCGTTCTGGATGAGCACCGTGTCCGGGTAGGGCTCGTCGACGCCGATGTTCCGGTCACCGTACGGCGAAGCGGCATCCGGGCCCGCGTCCGAGCCAGCGTCCAGGGGGGCCCCGTCCGCCGCGCCGGCATCGCCCCCGGTCCCGGCTCCTCCGCCGGCGCCTCCCCCGGCTCCGCCGTCGGGAGCCGTGGACCGGGCGCTCTTGCACCCCACCGCCAGGAGCGCGAGGACGACAGCTGTGATCGCGTGCTTCACCCGGAGACGGTAGACAAGGCGCCAGGCCCTGTCGACCGGTGACCCTCCCGGCGTGGCCCGGCCCCCGCGATCTCGCTCATCATCCCCCGCGCGCCAGCACCACCACCGAGTAGCCGACCGCCGGGCGCCGCCCGGTGTTATGGTACGAGTGGCGCTGGTCGCCGCGGAACACGGCCACGTCGCCCGGCCCGAGCCGGAAGCGCTCGCCCCCCACCACCAGCTCGAGGTCGCCCGCTTCGCAGGTGAGGTACTCGCGCGTGCCGGGCGTGTGGGGGACGCCGGTCATGCGACCGCCGGGGGCCACCTCGATGCGGTCGATCTCCATCCCCGGGATGGGATCGGGCAGCAGCTTGCGCACCAGCGCCTGACCCGGCGTGCGCACCGGGAGGGTGCCCGCGGGGTAGAGGCGGCACGCGGCGCGCGGCGCGGAGATGAGCTCCTCGATGGAGACCTGGAGCGCCACCGCGGCGCGGTGGAGGACGCCCAGCGTGGGGTTGGCGTCGCCCGACTCGAGGTGCGACCAGGTCGCCCGCGGCACGCCGGCAAGCTTGGCGATCTGCTGCTGGGAGAAGCCGCGCGCCTCACGGAGCAGCTTGATGTTCCTGCCCAGCGTCGCGCCGACGTCGCCGCCTTCCATTTCGCGCACGTTAGCAGCTCGCCCACGCCCTGGCGCACGATCCAACGGGCTGTCCGCACCGACGCGCGGCTCTCGGTGTACCCTCCCGAGGATGCGGCTCGTTGCCCTCCTCGTCCCCATCCTCACGCTGCTCCCGATCGCCGGCTGTGCCTCGGACAAGGGCCCGACGACCCCCGTCCCGGCCACGCCAGCGGTGGCGAGCGCGAGCTCCGCTCCTGTCGACGCGCCCGTCTTCTTCCCGCCGCCGACCTCGATCGGCGAGGCGACGATGCTCACCGACGGCACCCTCGTCGTCAGCAATCCTCATCAGGTCTCCCGGATCGCGCCCTCGGATCCGAAGTACGCGGAGTGGCTGGCGCACCTGGGTGGGATCAAGCCCGGCGAGGCCAAGAACATGCCCGCCTGGCCCGACGAGTTCGATGCCGCGAGGGTCGAGGCGGCGGTGCGCGCTTACCTGGCGCGCAAGGGCATCGGTCCGCGCGGGTGCCACGGTGACATCCTGGGCACCGACCCCGACAAGAACGTGACCGTGTCGGTCGGTTGCATGGGCGCCGGAGTGAGCCTGCGGCTCGCCCACGACTCGTACGCCGTGACCGAGCTCCCCTGAATCGACGTTTGCATTCCTTCACCGGCGAGGAGGAGGCGACCGATCATCGCGCGCGCCACCGCCGGCTCCTCCTCCTGGCGCTGGCCCCGAGCAACGCGAGGATCGCCGCGAAGCCGCTCGTCGCGACCGCGCCATCCATGGTCTGGCAACCGCAGCCCGACGCCGAGTGCGACGCGCCGGTCCCTCCCCCGGAGGTGCCGGCGCTGCCCCCGCCACCGCCGTCGACCGAGCCCTCGGGACCGCCGTCTCCCGCGCCACCGTCGCCCGCGTCCCCGGCGCCCGCGTCGTTCCCCATCGGCAGGTTGGGAAACGTGAGGAACACGGGCCCGGCGACCTCGCTCACGGTCACGGTCGTCACGCCACCCTGGCTCGTCAGGGGCACGGGCGCTCCGAGCATGTCGATCGCGGTACCGCTCGCGGGCACGGCGACCGGCGTCACGCTCCCCGGCGCGTCGCTCCAGAGCGCGACGACCCGATCGCTCGCGCCGACGAGCAGCTCGGCGTGCATGCTGGTGAAGCCCACCGGCAGGAAGCCCGTGAAGCTGCGCCCCGCGGCCGCCCTGGTCAGCGTGCGCACGGCGACGATGGCCGGCTTGTCCGAGTAATCGTTCTGCACCAGGCCGAAGTTGTGCTCCGCGTTCGTCGGGTCGGTCCCGTCGTCGCGGATGTCGTAGTAGACCTCCAGGGGGAACCCGAGCGCCCACGCCGACAGCAGCTCACGCGAGACCCGCTGCGCCTGGATCGCGCGCGCCCCGGGATCGTGGCCCCCGGCGTCGCCGTACCACTGCGAGCTGTAGCCCCACTCGGTGTCCCAGACCGGCGGTGGGGTGGCGTACGCGCCGGCGAGGGTGGCGCGCATGAACGCCAGATCGTCGCTGGCGCTCTCGCCGCCTCCCTGCCGGTACGGGTGCACGCCGACCGCGTCGGCGCCGGCGCCGGCGCCGGCATCGAGCATTGCCTCGAGGAACACGGGGTCGAAGCCTGCCAGCCCTCCCGTGGTGACGAGCGCCGACGCATCGCCCGCGTGGACGGCCGCGATCGCGGCGGAGCACAGCTCGGCGTACTGCGCGGCGTTCGCTGCCGGGGGCCAGAAGCCACCGTTCTCCTCGTTCCAGACCTCGTACGTGATGCCCTTCCCCGCGAAATGCGCCGCGGTCGCCTTCGCCACCGCGGCGAACGCCGGGACCGTGGACGCCGCGTACCCGGGATCGCTCGGCGCCGGGTAGAGGGTGTTGAAGTAATCGAGGATCAGATGGAGCTTGAGCCCTCGGGCCGCGAGCGAGCCTACCAGCCCGTCGAACGCGGAGAGGTCGTACACGCCCTTCTGCTGCTCGACGCCGCCCCAGCCGAGGTCCATGCGCACGCGGCTGAAGCCCGCGGCCTGGATGATGTCGAGCGCCGCGTCATCCGAGGTGAAGTGGACGTTCACGGCGAGGCGGCTCGCGAGATCGCCCGAGCCGGCAGGGGCCGGGAGCGGCGGGCCATAGGGATCGAGCGTCGCCGGGAGCTGGTCCCAGGCGACGACCGTGTCGAAGCCGGCGACGCCCTTCAGCCCGCTCTGCAGAGCGTTGCCGGCGAGCAGGCTCACCGCGGTGATGGGCTGGTGCACCACGCCGTCGCCGGCGCCGCCCCACTGGCCGGAGGGTGCCGAGAGATCCACGACGTCGGCAAACCAGGCGTCGGGTCCGGCGCTCTCGAGAGGCCGCGCGACCTCGTACTGCAGCGTCTGCCCCGTGGTGTCGACCACGCGTAGCACGGCGTGCACCCCCGACATCTTCGCCGAGAAGCCGAGCGCAGTGGCGGTGATCGGCACGGGCAGCGTGAGCGTCATCGCCACGTACTGACCGCCCTGGGTGAAGTCGTACGCGAGCGCCGCGCCCCTGCCGACGGCGCCCGGCCCCGAGGTGAGCGAGCCTGTTGCCCCCGGGAATTCCGCTCCGTTCGAGAATACCCAGGGCGCGGGCGAGGCCGCACTCTCGAAGTCGTCGAGGGTGCTCTCGGTGGCGGCAGCGATCGACGGCGCCAGCAGGACCAGGCACGCGGCACCGAGGCAGGAGAGCCCGAGAGTGGAGCTGCGCATCTCCATCCTCTATCACGCCGCAGCCTGCCGCAGCGCGAGATGGGCCCGACGGCTACCCGCTCAGCTCTTCCTCTCGACTCCGGACTTCCTCGCCAGCGGTTCGCCGGGCACCGCGCTCGCGGCGACATCCGCCTGCAGGCCCTTCATGATGGCCTCGATGGCCTCCGCCGGGATCCCCCCGCGCTTCAAGAGAGCCCTGTACGCCGCCGGAGCTCGCGCGGAGAGGGCGACTGGCTTCGCGTGCGTGGCCGCCGGCGCGGCCAGGTCTCCCTCCGCCGCGGCGAGCTTCGCTTGCGTGGCGCCGGCGACAGGCACCCAGACGCCGCCCTCGCCGATCTCGGCGATCACCCCCTCGTACGTGGTCGCCTGGGGCTCGGCGACATCGGGGAACAGGAACACTCCGCGCGGGTCGCGATGCGCGTCGAGCGCGTCGACGAAGGAATGCCACAACGCGAGCGCCACCTGCGCGACGTCGGTCGAGAAGCGCGAGAGCGTGAAGACCAGGACTCCATCCTCGAGGGTCCGGAGCACGAGGTCGCTCGGATCGTCGAGGCTCTGGATCAAGGGGCCGTTCGGGAGCGGCAGGTCCCTCCCGCGCAACACTGCAACGGCATCGATACCCATTCACCGAGCCTACTACTAGCGCCTCCGGGAGCCCACCCGTCGTGGCCTCGGCGATTGACCTCGGCCCCTGCGCGCGTGAGGCTGAGCGGGTGCCGTCGCGTCCCGTGCCCGACATCGTCCTCGCTCCCGGGATCGCCGCGTTCCTCGCGGTCGCCGACGCTCGCAGCTTCGTGCGCGCGGGCAAGGTGCTGGGGCTCTCCCAGTCCGGGGTGAGCCGCGCCATCGCGCGCCTCGAGGAGCGCGTGCGCGTGCGGCTCTTCCAGCGCACCGCGCGCGCCGTCGTGCTCACCGAGGAGGGCAGACGCTTCCACGACCGCATCGCGCCGCTCATGGCCGAGATCGACGAGGCCGCGAACGAGGCCGCCACCGCGACGGCGCAGGCGACCGGGCTCCTCCGCGTGGTCGTCGATCCGCTCGTCGCGCGGGTCTTCTTCGAGCCGCGCCTCGCCGCGCTGCTCGGCCCGCACCCGGAGCTCTCGCTGGACCTCGTCGTCCGATCTCACCTCGGGGATCTCGTGGGCGAGGGCTTCGACGCGGCGGTCCGCTTCGGCGCGCCGCCGCCCTCGTCGTTGGTCGTCCGCAAGCTCCTCGACACCCGCGTCGTCACCTGCGCCTCGCGCGAGTACCTCGCGCGCCGCGGGCGCCCCACCCACCCCCGGCAAATCGCGGAGCACGACTGCATCCTGTTCCGCGACAACGCCAGCGGGAGGCCCCTCGAGTGGGTGTTCCAGCGCGGCAAGGAGATCATCCCGGTCGCCGCCCGCGGCCGGGTCACCGTGAACGAGAGCAGCATGGGCTTCGCCGCCGCCGCGGCGGGCCTCGGGATCGCGCAGCCCCTCGAGATCGAGATGAAGCGCCGGCTCGACCTGGACCTCGTCCCGATCCTCGAGCGCTGGTCGGACGAGAGCTACCCGCTCTACCTCTACCTGCCGCGGCGCAATCCCCCGGCCCGCGTGCAGGCGCTCCTCGCGTTCCTCACCGGAGGATGACGGATCGTCATCGCTACCATACCTGGAAAGCGTTCGTGCTCCCCGCGGCGAGGGCGCATGAATGCGGGCATGAAGAGCCTCGAAGCACAGAACGTCGTCGTCCTCGGTGGAACCTCGGGCATCGGCCTCGCGGTCGCGAAGGCCGCGAAGGAGAGCGGCGCCTCGGTGGTCGTCGCGTCCAGTCGCGCCGCCAAGGTCGAGGCTGCCAAGAGGCAGCTCGGCGTGGACGGCCGCGCCGTCGACCTCACGGACGAGCAGGCCACCGCGGCGTTCTTCGAGGCGGTCGGCCCGTTCGATCACCTCGTGTACACGGCGGGCGAGAGCCTCGTGCTCGGGCCGCTCGCGACGCTCGACGCGGCAACCGCCCGGGCGGCCTTCGATCTCCGCTTCTTCGGAGCGCTCCTCGCCGTCAAGCTCGCCGCGCCGCGGCTCCGCAAGGGCGGCTCGATCGTGCTCACCCACGGCATCGCCGGCGCGCGCCCGCACCCGGGCTGGTCGGTGGGCGCCAGTATCTGCGGGGCCATGGAGTCGCTGACGCGCGCGCTCGCCGTCGAGCTCGCGCCGCTGCGCGTGAACGCGGTGAGCCCCGGCTTCGTGCGCACCCCGCTGTGGTCGAACCTGCCCGAGGCCGACCGCGAAGCGCTCTACCATGATGCGGGCGCGCGGCTGCCGGTGGGTCGGGTCGGCGAGGCCGAGGACATCGCCGAGGCGTACCTCTACCTGATGAAGAACACGTTCAGCACCGGCCAGACCGTGATCGTCGACGGCGGCGGCGTGCTCAGCTGACCGGGGCCCGGGGCGGTCGCCGCGGGGCGCCGGCGAGAAACTCGCCAAGCTTCCGCGCGGCCGTCGGTCTACCGGGCCCCATGACGATCAACGCAGCGAACGCCGGCTGGGCCTTGCGCCGCCTCGCCCCCGCCCTCGTCCTCACGCTCCTCGCCCCCTCCTGCGCAGCCCCCGTCGCCGGCGCGCCGCCGATCGCGCCCGCCGTGAGCGCGCAGGTCGCCGCGGCGCCTGCTCTCGAGGTGCGCGGCTGCCCGCCGCTCGAGCGCGACGCGCCGGGCCCCGCGCTCGGCGCCGCGCCCGTCGCGATGGTGCCGCTGTCCCGGGACCTCTACGTCGAGGGGGCCCTCACCCCGAGCGATCGCGAGCGCGTCGCGCGGCTGTACGACGGGGCCCGCGAGGACGTCGAGCGCGGGCTCGGCCCGCTCGAGAGCGCGCCGCCGCTCACGCTCTTCTGCAAGACCGACGCGTGCGCGACGTACTTCGGGGGGGTCCACCACCGATCGCGCGTGCTGCCTCCCGGGCGGCGCGCGGAGGGCGCTGGGTACGTCGCCGGGCCTCGCGTGACGGTCCTGATCCTGCGCGCCGACGACGACGCGCGCGGCGTGCTCGCGCACGAGCGGGTTCACGTCGAGGTGATGAGGCGGCTTGGTGACGCGCGCCGCCCGACCTGGTTCGACGAGGGGCTGGCCGCGTTCATCGGCGACGAGCCGAAGTGCGACGCGCGGATGCGACGCGGCATCGACGACCTCGGACGGCTGGAGACCGGCGCCGCGTGGAGCGAGTACACCAACATCCCCGGCACGCTCGAGCCGACCTACTGCCAGGCGCGCGCGGAGGTGGCGGCGTGGCGAGCGCGCTCCGGGCCCGCAGGGCTCGTCGAGCTGCTGGGCAAGCTGCGCCACGGCGCGGTCTTCGGGGACGTCTATGGCCCGATGCTGTCGCAGCCCATGAGCCCGCCCGCCACCGTGATCACCTCGCTCGCGTCGACCCTCGGCGACGCGAAGCGAGCGTTCTCGCTCGCGCTGTGGATCAAGCCCGCGGCTCTGGGCGGCGTGCTCGCGCACGTGTCGTCGACGCCCGTCGGGACGGGCTGGTGCGGCCCGTTCCTCGGCTTCGACGAAGACGAGCACCTCGTCGCGCAGGTCCTGCAGGCGCCGAGCCCCGACCTCGCGGCCTTCGCGCGCGCGACCGATCCGACCGTGCGCGCGACGGGCGTCTGGACGCACGTCGCGATGACCTGGTCCCCCGCCTCCGGCAACCGCTTGTACGTGAGCGGCGCCCTGGCGGCATCGTCGCCCGCGCCCTCGTATCTCGCGCCGAGCAACGGGCTGCCCGCCTTCGTCACGTGGGGCTCGTCGAACGTGGGCGGCGCGAACTGCTGGCACGGCGGCGTGGCACGCAGCGCCTTCCAGGGCCTGGTGGCAGACGTGCGCGTGGTCTCCGGCGAGCTCGACCCGGCCGCGATCGCCGCGCTCGCGCGGACGCCGCCTTGAAAGGAGCGGGAAGGGCGAGCGGTCCGAGGGGCTCCGGACCGTTCGGCGAAAGCGTACCGTCGAGGGCGACAGCGGCGAGAGCGGAGGCCCTCGCCCTCGCCGAACAGGAACGAGCCGCGGGGAGGCCGCCTGCCCTTCTCTCAGCGCCGCGCGATCCTCAGGGGTGACCGCCGGGCGGCCATCCCGGCGGCCCGCCGGGCGGAGGCTGACCGGGACCACCACCGGGCGGCCAGCCCGGCGGCCCGCCAGGCGGAGGCTGCCCGGGGCCACCACCGGGCGGCCATCCCGGCGGCCCGCCGGGCGGGGGCTGCCCGGGGCCACCACCGGGAGGCCATCCCGGCGGCCCGCCGGGCGGGGGCTGCCCGGGGCCACCACCGGGAGGCCATCCCGGCGGCCCGCCGGGCGGGGGCTGCCCGGGGCCACCACCGGGCGGCCATCCCGGCGGTCCGCCGGGC
>Ga0302267_10003132_pt1 | contig 19276 bp, 15 predicted proteins | sample III_Bog_E1_3_FD_194555 | JGI IMG/M metagenome (GOLD analysis project Ga0302267, IMG submission 194555) | Peat permafrost microbial communities from Stordalen Mire near Abisko, Sweden - III_Bog_E1_3 | ecosystem: Environmental > Terrestrial > Soil > Wetlands > Peat | place: Sweden: Abisko... | reverse complement strand
CGAGAAACTCCGGCCCATCGCCTCCTTTCAGATAGAGCCTTACGTAAGAACTCGCGCTTCGATACAAAAAATGATCGAGCAACACGCGGGTTCGGGAGTCTTTGGCGAGCTTTCGGACTCTTGCCAAAACGCCCCCCTCGCCGGTTCCACTGGGAGCGGAAAACAAGGATGGCGCATTCTTGATGTCCCAGGGCGTCACAATCCAGAGAATCATGTCGGGCCGGGCGTCGAGGACTGCGTTGAAGCGCAGCGTAATGGCGCGGGAAGTTTCCCACGTCAAGGCCTCGTTATAAAGCTCGATGTTCCGCCCGGTTTGCCGCGAAAGTTCCGCGGGCAGCAGAGCGGCGATCGTCTTCTCCCTTGCCAAGTGCGTTCCGAACGCGGTCGAGGTGCCAACCATCACAATCCTGTATGCATCTGAACGCTTGGGCCCGCACTCCATCCCAGCCCGGTGGCCGCACGCATTGAATCGGTACTCCACCAGCCCACTCTCGAAGCTCTCTTCCGAACAGACTGCGTTTGGAATGCCCCGCACTCCGGTGGAAACATCGTTTTCTATCAAACAACTTTGCATGGTCGACGTAGACTCTGGAAATACGCGCCGAGCAATCGACTCCGTCAAGACCGCGATGGTACAAATCGTAAGCAAGCCGACCAATGGCAGCAGAATCCAGTCCCGCCGAGGAAGCCTCTCCTCCCTTTCGCCGTCCGTGCCGGTGATCGAAGTTATACCCTGGGGACTGACGCGCGCATCACCCATGTGAGTGACTTCTCCTCGGCCGCCACGGCATGGCGACTAGTTTGCTATCTTTCTGCTTCTTGTGGCGCCTTGGGCTGCATGTCAGCCCTCAGTTCAGGTACTGCGCCGCCGGTAAGCTCTTTGGCCAGGAAGCTTGCGATCATCGCGTGCCCTTCGGAATCGGGATGCCCGTCTACCGGGAAGTAATACTGTTCTGGATTCGGAATGCTGCGAAACTCGGGCAAGATGTCGATATAGATTCCGCCGTAGCGCGTTACGATGGAACGCAACTCATTGTCCAGCCTAAAGGGATCGTAGCCGGCCGGCCACTCGTCCAAAGAGATCATGGCCGCCTGGGGGCGATTCGGCACCAGCACCGCCACCAGTGGCACACCCGAGGCTCGCGCGCGCGCCTCGATTTCTGCGGCATAGATGTCGAACAACAGCAATCGGCTCTGCCATTCCGCGCTCGGCGAGGCCCATTGGATACCCCCCTCGGTCTTCTCCAGGTGTGACTTCAGGTACTGACTCTGGCTCTTGTACATAAAATGCCGCAACAGATACTTTGTTTCGGAGCTATCCATCAAGTCGCGCGCGGTGCTCGATAGATCGGAAACCGCGCCGGAGATCGATTTCTCAGCCAAGGCTTCCTTTACCCGGCGCCGGGTCTTCCCCATAAAAACAGAGGGCTCGGGCGGCACAGGACGGACAACAGGTGCAGAGGCCACGTGTTCGACGTCCAGGTAGGTTACTATCCACAGAATAAGGTCGGGTTTGGCTGCCAGTGTCTCATGGAAGCGCTGCGCAACGACGCGCGGGATTTCGTACATCATGGCTTGGTTGCAGAGTTCAACCTTGCGCCCGGTCTCCCGTGAGATCGCGGCGGGCAGCAACGCCCCAAAGGTCTTCTCCCTAGGTACGCCCCATCCCATCGCAAGCGATGAGCCGACCATAACAATCCTGTAGGTGTCTGGCCGCTTCACCGAACAATCCATGCTTGCCCGATACCCGGAACTGTTGAAGCTGTACTCCACGGGTGGACCTTCGGGGATCTTATACAGGCACATCGAGTTGGGAATCGCCCGTACGCCGTCAGGAGAATCGTTCACGATCAGGCAACTGTTGATGGTTGTAGTCGACCCGCTAAACATCCGCCGCGCAATGCACTCGGTCGATCCCGCGAGGAGACATATCGTCAGAAAAGAGAGCAGAGGCAGAAGTATCCAATCCCGGCGCGGCAGTTTTGCTTCTGGCACGATCGCCAAGTCGCTTGTGCCAGGCTGCGTCATGCGTGCGATTTCTCCCCGGCCGCCGAAAAGCCCTTGGAAACCACCTTCATCGGCGCACTCTCCAGCTCACCGCCCTCGACGAACAGCTCCCAGTGCGTAGCCCCAGAGCCATCTTCGTCCACTTTGGTAAAGCCAAGCCTGGCGTAGTGATCGACGACCAGCTTGTTGCGATCCGTAGGGCGATAGGTTCCGCGCAGCTCGTGGACTCCAGCCGCGCGCGCATGATGCAAAATCTCGCGCAGCACCATGTGCTCCACTTTGCGCCCCAAAACGCGGCAACTCATGAGCCAGGTGTCGATCTGCCAAACACCATTCTCATCAGGCCGGCATATGACGACGCTGATCATGCCGTTGTCGCCAAAGATATCCGCCAGCCTGACCTGGAGCGTGAAGACTTCGGGATCGTCCTCCGCGGCGGCGACCTCGGGATCGGTATAACGGCGCGTGGTCAGGTTGTACTGGTTCGATTTGTTGATGAGCTGGACGATGCGTGCGCGGCCGGTTGCGTCAAAGGGCTGAAAGGTGATGGTCATATCCAAGGACGCAAGATATGCGTCGACGCCGCCAACCTGTTTTTGCAGATCGGCCCGCTTCGCGTTGTCCTGGTAGAAGCCCGCTCTCTTGAGATCTTCGGCGGCAAAGGCCACGGCCTCAAAATATCCAGCTGCTGCCAGCGTTCGCGCATAGTATGCCGGATCGTCGGGAAGTTCCGGCACCGACACTTGCGGGAGCAGCTTGCGCACCAGTCCCCGCTCCACCGGATTGTCGTCGAGAAACACCATGGCGTCCAGGCCCAGGGAAAGTTCCTCTGCGATCGCTTGAATGTTGGTCGCCTTGTCGTTCCAGTTAGCCTGAAATACGGCGATGTGGTCCAGCTTCAGAAGCATCTCCGGGTGTTTTTCAAAAGGTTCGCGCGCCACTTCGTCTGTGTTCTTCGACGACACGGCCAGCACGATTCCGCGTTGGCGCAGGTCCAGGGCAAGCCGCTGCACAGCCAGGTGCGCCTCGCCCCGCGCATCGCCTTGCGCAACCTTGATTCCTTCCAGTCCGTCGTCGCCGATCACTCCGCCCCACACCGTATTGTCGAGGTCGAGAATCAGAACCTTCGCGCTCTTGCCGCGAAGGGCCGCAACCGTCCGCGCCACGTGATCCGCGTAGAGCGGAATAAGTTCGTCGGAGAAGGAAAACTTCGCCATGTTCCATAACTGGGTGTTATGCCAATCGGCAAGGCCAACCGTCTCCGCAAGCCCCGCCACGTCGAGCAGCACATCGCCAGAGCCAAGAACATGCTCGGTGAGTGTGCGGTTGATGCCGTCGATCAGGCTTCTTAGCGTGCCCGGCAGAGCGCAATCCATGCTGCCAAAGAGCGTTTCAACCGGGGAAGCGAAGGTTTGAAAGATGCAAACCGCATTCGAGTTCGCCTTGATGCCGCCGCCAAGAGCTTGCAGGTATCCGATAACTCCCTGCACTGTGGCGAAAGAAGCCTCGGGATCTCCCAAAGAGAGTTTCAGCGGCAGGGCGCGATAGTCGATCGCAAGCAGCACCGCATCCGGCTTCGAGCTATTGACCTTGGAGTCCGGCGTCAGAGCCTCCTGCGCCACCTGGTCGTAGGAAGGCTGGATAACCTCAAGCGCAATGCCGTGCCGTGCCGAGCTCGCCACGAGAGCGGGAACTATCAAATCGATTGTCGAGTTGCTCAGCACTGCCAGCCGGAATGGCACGAGCGGTTCAAGAGACTTTCCTCCGGCTGTAGCTTCGGGACGGGCCTTGCCAATAGCCTTGGCCAGTTTTGTCAACTGGTTCAAGTCCAGGGCATGCAAAGCCAGCGCCTGGAGTTCGCGCCCCAGCGGACCGGCCGAGTTCTGCAAGGCTTTCAGCCGCTCCGCAAAATCCCGCGGCGCGCGCGGCAGCCATTGCATTTCCGAATAAAGTGCGTTCATTGGCTGGAATGCCGCCCCCACGGCGCCTGCCTGTTCAACAACATTCCGCTCAAACGTCTCGGCGGTCTCCAGGTCAAGATGCTACTCGGCCCTGGTCTTGATCAGAGTTACAAGGTCGCCCACATTTTGCAGCTTGCCGATCTCCGAGGTAGAGAATTTGATTTTGAACGCCTTCTCGATCGTCAGGATCAGGCGAATATGTGTAAGGCTATCCCAGCCGTCAACGTCCTTCGCGGACAGCTCAGGCGTGATTTCGATGGAATCTTCATCGAAGACGTCTTCGAATATCCCAGCAAGCCGAGCATAGATCTGTGCTTCGTCCATCCTGACAATCCCTTCTTTCGCCCTGCGCAACTCGATCTCGAACAACCCTCGATTCCGAGCAATCAGAACCAAGCGGCCTCCCGCCGGTTCTCGTTCCTGTCGCCGGTTTTGGCATTCAAGTCGCGGTTTGAGTGAAGACTAGCAGAGTCGGTGCCATGCTTCAAGCAGAGACGGCGAACCCGAGAAGCTGCTGAACAGGCCCTAGCAGGGAAAACATGCGATGAATGATTCCCAGGCCGGGAGTTTACCGCGCAGGCCACTCCTCGACCACAATGCCAAGATCGTTGAGCTGTTGGATGGCGGCTTCCACATTGCGGCGAACCTTGGGACGGTCGCTTCGATTGGCCAGCGGCGACTCCGCCACGGCAATCACGCGACCGTATCGCCAGGCGCCGGGGGGTAGCGCGATCAACGCATCCACCAGGTCAGCGGGGCGTAACTGAACCTCCTGACGGCGAGCCGCTTCGGGGCGCAGCATTGTCCCCTGTCCCATGGTGCTGGGGTTGGCGTCGGTCATGGTCACGCGCAGGTTCAGCCAATCCGCGTCGACGGAAAGAAACGGATTAGCCCACGCGCCGGGCTCGTGAATATCAACATACAGGCTCTTGGTGGGTAGGGGAATGCGGGAAAGCTCGGCCCGCTGCCGGTCGCTCTTGCTGGCGGCGGCCTGGGCCTGATGCTCGGCGCTGACCGCATTTTGCGCGACCCCAACCACCGCCTGTTCTTCTTTGTGGCAAGCCGTAAGAGCCACGGCCAGCAGCAGGGCCATGGCCGCAAATCCCTTGATTTGTGCGCGCTGAATCACCTGTCAAGGATAACAGGATCGCCAGGGTTTAGCGGCCGCGGTTGACCCGGACGCTGCGAACTCGATCCCCGTATGGAAAGAAGGTTGTCGCCGTTGCCCGCAATCGCTTGACGTGTTGCTGAATGCGCAGCAGACACCCGTGCAGACACTCCTGAGTGCCTGTTGAGATTCAACCCTCCGCGCCATGGGGAGTGCAGATTACCTGCCGGCGGCTTCCATCATGATGGAGAAAGACTGGCCCTCGGTCGAGGTTCCGGGCTGGTCGAAATTGGGCGCGCCGCAAACTCCTTGCACGAAACCGTATTCATCCATCTTCAGGCGGGCGGCGGCACGCATTCTGTCTGCCTGCGCTCTATAGCTAAATGGCAGCCACCCTCCGGCCACGCCCTCATAAATAGCAAAGGCCAGCATCTGGGCGAGATTGGTTTCGACGAAGGTGGCCGGCTGATCGACTACGTTGTGAAACAGCCCGTCGGCACGCTGGTACTGAAGGCATCCGTCCACGATTTCGCGGGCAAAGGTGGCCAGACGCTCGTGGTCCTGGCGGCGTTCGCGGGGCAGGCTGCGGATGACGCGCGCCAGGCCCGCGGCGGCCCAGCCGTTGCCGCCGCCCCAGAAGCTCGAATCCTTGAGCTGCCGCTTGCCGTCGTCCCAGATGTGTGCGAACAGCTTCTTCTCCGGGTTCCAAAGCCGCTGCCGGTAGCCATCGATCTGGGCAAGCGCTTCATCGTGGAATCCCATTGCGGCCAGAAACGGCGGAGCGGCGTTGAAGCCATCCGACCACATCTCCGGCGCATTGAATGTGTGGAACAGGATGCCCTCCGAGTTGCGGGGAGCCCTGCTTCGTATCCAGCCCAGAAGTCCTTCGACAGCTTCCCGCATCTTTGAGTCGCCAGTCCATTCGGCGGCCTGTGCATAGGCCGCGCCGCCCATCGCCGGGTCGGTCGGGCTGCCGGAGACAACCACGCCAAGCCGTCCGTCCGGGGTGCGCTGAACGATGGCTGCCTTGGTCAACAGAATCACCTTCTCGCGGTCGCCGGCCTCAAGCAGCGCCTGCGCCAGAATGCCCTGCTCCCAGTCACGCCTCTGCATGGCCATCGCCGCGGCGGTGGCCTTCACAATTCGGCGAATGCTTTCAGAGTTGCTGTTGGCGGCCGAATCCTCGTTTGCCTGGCCACCTGAAGCCTGAGCCGCTGCGCCAGAATTGAAAGCCAAGGCAGGCGCCGCCAGGGGAGCGCCGAGCACGGCGGCTGTACGCAAAAAGGAACGCCGATTCATAGGGTTGCCTCGTTTTGCCATGGCGTCATGGAAAGCGCCTATTTTTCGTTGGTGAGGGTGCGGATGATCTCCACTTCACGCTGGCGATAGGGGGCGCCGTCGGGATGGAAGACATCGTGGAACCAGATAATAGGCTGGCGGTCCACATAGGGGTGCTGCCACGAGTCCCAGGGCAGGTAGGTCTGGCTCTTGCCTGCCACCAAACCCCAGTTGATGGCGCCGACGCGATGCTGATGGGCGATGGGGAGGACGGTATCGAAGGTGCTGCCGGCGCCTCGGGCCATGTATTCGGTGCAGATGAGCGGGCGGTGAAACTGCTCCAGGAGCTTGACGTGCTGTTCGAAATCCTCCGGCCAGCCATAGTTGTGGAAGCTCAGGACGTCGGACTGCTCAACCTGAACCCGGGCCAGCGGCGGCATGGTGGCAAGCGAGGTCCAGTCGCCGTGCCAGAGTCCGCTGGTGAGCGGCTGGCTGGGGTGCGCGGAACGGGCCCAGGCAAAGACCTGCGGCAGCAGTGCAAGGATGATTTCGTTCTTGTTCCTGGGCTCGCCTTTGGCATAAGAGTCGTCGTTGCCGTTATCCGGCTCATTCCAAAGGTCCCAGGCCAAGATGCGTGGATCGTTGGCGAAGGCGCCTAACACCCCTTTTACGTATCTCTCCAGACGCGGATATTGGGTGGGGTCGGCGAGAACGGCCGCGCCCGGCGCCTGCACCCAGCCGGAGTTGTGCACGCCGGCGATGGGCGGATGCTGCGGTCCGAGCTTGGGAAACGGCTCCCAGCAGGAGTCGAAGAGCACAAAGACGGGGCGGATGTGGTGGCGGGCGGCGATGACCAGGAAGGCGTCGATCCGGCGCTCGAAGCCTTTGGGATCCTGCTCCCAGACCAGATTGTGCAGAAAGACACGCATGGTGTTCATGCCGATGGCCTCAGCCCAACCCAGCTCCCGGTCGATGGTGGCGGGGTCAAAGGACTCGGCCTGCCACATCTCCAGCTCGTTGATGGCGGTGGAGGGCAGAAAATTGGCGCCCACCGGCCAGGGCTGCTGAGCGTACCAGGCATTGGCTTGCGCCTCGGTCCAGCGCTGGCGGCCGGCGGCGGCTTCCTTTGCCTGAAGATTTGGAACAATTGGAACAAGAGGTAGAAAAAGCGCCAGCACCGACAGCCAGCGGTATGACTTCGAGCAAGACAGTTTCATCGCAGATCCCTCAATCGGTGAGAAGGAGCATTCTACTTCGTCCATGCGTAGCTCGTCGCGCTGAATCGTCCGGCGGGTCGGCGTCGGCTCTCGTCAGCGATCGCAAGCTGGGTGAGCGGGTGATCGCAATTCTTGCGTCTGCGCCTTTCCGGTTTTGACCGGGTTGCACGGGGTTTCATGCATTTCCCTTGAGTTTTCCACAGGTCGTATCGCGCCCCGGCCTTTGTGTGAACCAAGTCAGGTACTCGTTATCCACGTGTTTATTTGCAGCTGCGGCAGTTCGAGTCTGCTTATCCACGCATACTCTTGGCATAATCGCAGCAAGAGCGGTACCTCCGTAACTGTTCCAAGAGCTACGCGCAGGGCCTCTGCCGGGCATTCGTGTTGGGGGGCGTTCAAAACACGAGTTAAGGCCCATAGGCCGTGCCGTGCAACTGGTAGGAGCACTCAAGAGTGACCAGCTATAGCCGTCAGGACGTGTTGCGCATCTTGCAGATCAGTTGCCGCCAGTTGCAGGGGTGGGAACGAGCAGGGATTGTTGCCCAGCAGCAGACCTACACTTTTCAGGATCTTGGGCAGTTGAGGACGCTTCGCGCCCTGCGCGAGGAAAGTGTTTCCGCAGCCTCAATTCGGCACTCGATCCTGGCGATGAAGGCTGTGGCCGGCATGACCAATCCCATGCTTGAGGCCTGCCTGGTGCGTACCGGGACGCGGCTGGCCTTCCGCCACAACGGCGCCATGGTTGATCCCATCCGCCGCCAGTTGCTCTTCGACTTCGAGCGTCTTGAGAGGCCGTCGGCCGGCTCCGAGCTATTTCCCATGCGCCGTTCTGGAACGGTCGATCCAATCGGCATGCAAGACCGTTTTCTGGCGGCAGTGCAGGCCGAGGAGGCTGGCGAAAAGCAGCGCGCCATCGCTCTTTACGAGGAAATGCTGGAGCTTGATCCGGAGTACGCGGCGGCCTACATCAACCTCGGGACCATTCAGTTCCACCTGCGCCAATTTGCCCGAGCCGAGCAACTCTACCGCCGCGCCACCCAAGTTGACCCAGGCTACGTGCTGGCCTTCTTCGATCTGGGCAACGTGCTAGACGAACTGGAGCGGCCCGATGAGTCTATCGCCGCATACAGCCAGGCCGTTGTGCTCTCGCCAGGCTACGCCGACGCGCACTACAATCTGGCGCTGGCTTACGAGCGCAAGGGCCAATGCCGGCCTGCCCTCCGCCACTGGCAGTCGTATATCAAACTGGACAATCGCGGCCCCTGGGCGGAACACGCCCACGGCCAGATTCGCAAGCTTCTCGGGCGCGAAAAGCTGGCCATTGCCTGGCGCGCGACAAGCTACATTCCACCCCGCAAAAGCGCGACGGCGCTTGAGCTGGTGTAGGAACCCTTCGAACCCAGCCATTTCCTTCAGCCTATGGACTCGCGCGCCGACGCTGCATCCGCATCGCCGCGAAGACTGTGCAACCGCTCTGCGCGCCCGGCCGGCGCCCGCCCCAAACTCCATGGTTTACGCTGAAAGCGCGGGTCGAGAATTCCTTGGCGACCACGAACTGCGGAGGCTCTTGTGACCTGGACGATATTGCTGGTTGGGCTGGTGGTGGGAATGATTTCCGGCGTGGTGGGAATTGGCGGCGGCGTCTTGTTTGTCCCCGCGCTCATCTGGCTGCTGGGCATGAACCAGCACAAGGCACAGGGAACCTCCTTGGCTGCGCTGCTGGCGCCGGTGGGCATCTTCGCCTTCATGGAGTACTACCGCAAGGGGAACGCCGACCTGCGCGTGGGGCTGCTGCTGGCAGCGGGGTTCTTGGTGGGCGGATACTTCGGCGCGGTCGGCGCCCAGCACATTCCAGAGCTCTGGCTGCGGCGCATCTTCGCCCTTACCTTGGTGGCAGTCGGCGGGCGAATGTGGTTCAGCCGCTGAGCCAGATCAGGAAATCGAGGAAATGTCAGACCGACGCGATGAACCGCAAGCGCACGTAGTAGGCGGTCCAATCCCCTTGTTCATCGCGAAGTACAGGCGCCAGCAGGGCGGTCGTCTCCTCGACCACCGTCTCACGAACGGATTCGGGCAGACCGTCCAGTACGCCGCGGCGAAAGGTTCCCAGCCATCCCTGCATTCCGGTCTCGGGCAACTGGGTGGGCCGCTGGATAAGGGCAATCTGCTGCACTTTGAAGCCGTGCTTGGCGAGCCGCTGCGCATAGCTCTCCGGGGTGGGGTAATAATTCACGCCGTCTTCGCGGTCGCCGTGACCGTGCCGCGCCAGCACTGCCGTCAGCGCAACGCGAATGGACGCGATGTTGCCGTGGCCGCCCATCTCCGCAACAAAGCGGCCGCCTGGCTTGAGCACGCGGTGTACTTCAGCCATCATCCTGTCGTGGTCGCGAACCCAGTGCAGGGCGGCATTGGAAAAGACTGCGTCGAATGCGTGATCGGAAAAAGGAAGGGACTCGGCTTCGGCCTGCATGGCCACAATGCCAAGCGCACGCGCGGCTTCCACCATGTCCGGCGATTTATCCACGCCCACAACGGTGGCGCCGTTGGCAATGATCCGGTGGGTCAGTTGGCCGTCGCCGCAGCCCAGGTCAAGGATGCGCTCACCGGGCTTGGCTCCCAGCCACTCGAGTACTCCGCTGGCCAACCCATGCACAAATTTGCCGTTTTTTCCGTATGCAAGCGGATCCCACTTCTGCGTCGTCACAAATACCCTCCGCTCCCAAGAACACTTTAGCAAGGGAACATAAGACAGAGCCATTCTACCCTGTCCCTGTCCACAAAGAGTTTACACAAGATATCGAAGCAAGAGGAATTCGGGGACCGGGCCGGAACTGTCCTAAGGCTCGCATTCGATGCCTGGAATTTCATGGCCAGCACTTGGATAGCGTTCTAGAGCGTCTGGACGGGCAGCAAAGTCAGGTCGTCTACCAAATCAACTTCCCTTTGCACGAAGGGTTCGCCGTAGCGCACACCGGCCAGCAGGCCATAGTGGCGCGCCTCGGCAAAGGTGCGTTCGCGAATCTCTTCTTCCGGCACAAATAGCGCGCTGCCGGCGGGCTGGTTGGCGTACTGAGAGCGATAGGCCATCAGAGCGGCGTGGCGCTGCTCGATGAATGGCGCGATGTCAACGACGAAGCTGGGACGGACGTCGGCATAGAGGCTTGCATAAACGATCTTGAAAGGACGATGGGGCGGCAATCCAACGTCCACCCTGGCCAGGCCCGAGAGAAAGCAGGCTTCATAGCCAAGAGTTGCGGTGATTGCGTGATCCGGGTGCCGGGCCTGCCAGTAAGGCAAAATGACCACGCGGGGGCGGAGTTGGCGCAGGACGCGAACGATCTTGATGCGATTGTCGAGGTTGTTTTCAACCGCGCCGTCGGGCAGGTCGAGAGCTTTTCGCCAGACGACGCCCAATAGTCGCGCGGCTTCCACCGCTTCCTCGGCGCGCTGTTCTGAAGTGCCGCGGGTTCCGGCCTCGCCCTGGGTCAGGTCGAGAATGGCAGTGCGCAGGCCGCGAGAGGCCATGCGCAGCAGGGTTCCGCCGCAGGTCTGCTCCACGTCGTCGCGGTGGGCCGCAATGGCAAGGACGTCGGCCGACGTGGCTGGGAACTCCGCAACTGGATCGGCCGCCATTGGGTCAGTAGACGGTATTGTTGCCGTCGGTGAGTCCATCCATATAGGCCACGTCGTAGGCCGTGCCGGTGACGGTGACATACTGGTTGTCGATCGAGGTGCCGTCTTTGGTGGAGTAAATGTACACCTGCCCGCCCTCCGCCGTGTAGATCTTGTGCAGGCCTGTAACCGAGGCAATTCCGGTGGCATCGCCAACATACGCCTCGATAGTTACGGTGTTGCTGGCGGTGTTGAACATGGTGAGGCAACCGTAGGCTTGGCCGGTGGCGGCGCGCACGCCGTTTGTGCATTGCGTCATGCCGATCCACAGAGTATTGTCGTCGGACAGCAACATGCGGCTGACCGCGCCGGGAGCCCCATCGCTGATCGGAATGGCGTTTGAAACGGAGGCAGGGGTCTTGGAATAATCCACGATGGTCAGATTTCCGGCAAAGAGCGTCTGGCCTTGAATTATCTGAGGTTTCTGGCCCGCCACGTAGATCGTGGATGTATCGACAAGCGCGTTGCTGGCGCCGCCTGGAATCGGGATGGTGGTCATGGCGACCGCCTTCGGGTTGGTGCAGGGGGTGGTGTTGCAAGGCAGTAACCCCGACTGCTGGCCAATGAGAAAAATCATCGGAGCTACCGGCAGCGCGGTGATCGAGGCATTGGCGCCGCCGCACTCTGGCCCGCAATTGAGCACGTAGGCGGTTCCGCCATCGGCGGAAAAGACGGCCTTGACGGGGCGGTCGAAAACCAGCGGCGCGCCGTAATACGTATTGGTTTTTGTATCGAGGGAATCGGGGCTTTGCGCCTGGAAGAGGCAATAGCCAGGCGCATTCTGCGGCTCGCAGTCCACAGCGGCCTTGGGCCAGTTGGCGGAGCCGCCAGAAAAAGCGATTCCCTGAGCGGCCGTGAGTTTGAGGGGATAGTAGACGTAATTCGAATTCTGGACGAAAGCCAGGGCCGCGGAACCGCCGGAGTTCACGCTGACGCGGTATACGCCGGGAAGGCTGAGCGGATACGAGCCGCCGCTGGCGCGGTCGAGCACGGTCAGAACGCGGGAACTCTGATTGGCGGCGAAAACATAGCCCCCATTCCGGGTGACAAAAACGCTCGAAGAGAGCCCGTTCAAGGTGCCCGCGCTTCCGCTGGTGGACTCCTTCGCGTAGTCGATTGTGGTCAGGCTGCCATCGCCAGAGGCGTAAACAACGCCCAACTGCTCCTCTGGCATATTCTGGATCGTGATGGGCAAGGCCCCCGAATAACCGGCGACGGAGAACGAGGCGGGCTTGCCGTTATAGCCGCTCCGGGTGTCGTAATAGGCATCCACGAACGAAAGCGCGCCCCTGGTAAACGAACTGGGGTTCTGGATTGCGATCAGAACGCGATTGGTAAGTCCGCTGGGGGGCAAAACCCGGCCCGCAAAATAGGTGGTGCCGCCACAACCTGCAAGCGCGGCTGCCACCACCAAGGCCGTTACGGCGCTTATCGAAAGACTTCTCTTCTTCAAAATCCTTTACCTCGACGGAATGTGCGGAGTGTGCCGCGGAGTGGGTCCACGACCGCAACCGCGGCGTAAACACATGAAATGCGACTGCCAAGCGCTCCGGCAGATCGCAAAATTCTCCGGCTCAAACCCGGTGTAGCGCAAGCTTATGACTCCCGAAGTATAACAAAGTGACCCGACCGGCTGGCGCGGCAGGCCCGTGTGGCTTAGCATGACAAGAGAATGCCGAAGTTCGCAGACATCTTCGCCAACCGTCCCATACTCGCCGACGGCGCCATGGGTACCGTGCTCTATGCCCGCGGCATCTTCATCAATCGCTGCTACGACGAGCTGAATCTCTCTGACCCCGCCATGATTCTTGCCATTCACGAGGAGTATTTGCAGGCTGGGGCTGAGATTCTTGAAAGCAATACGTTTGGGGCCAACCGGTTCCGGCTCGCGCGGCATGGCCTGGCCGGGAAAGTAGCCGAAATCAACACGGCTGGTGTGCGCCTGGCGCGCGAGGCGGTGGCGCATCTCAAAGATAAGCAGGCCAGCGAGGCGTGGGTGGCCGGAACGCTGGGCCCGCTCGGTGTGCGGCTGGAGCCTCTGGGCAAGACGGGACTGGACGAAGCGCGCGCGGCCTTTGCCGAGCAAATCCAGGCCCTGGCCACGGCCGGCGTGGACCTGCTGATTGTGGAAACCATGTCTGCGCTGAACGAAGCGCACGAGGCGCTTGCCGCGGCGCGCGAGGTGGCCCCGGAGCTGCCTGTGGTGGTGATGGTGACCGTGGACGACGAGGGCAACTGCCTGGATGGGGCATCTCCGGCCAATGCGGCGGCTCTGTTGACCGAGTGGGGCGCGGATGCCATTGGGGTGAACTGCTCGACGGGGCCGACCACGGTGCTGACGGCCATTGAAGCCATGCGCAAGGCCACCGCGCTGCCACTGGCCGCCATGCCCAACGCCGGGCTGCCCAGAGCCGTCGAGGGCCGCAATATCTACCTCTGCTCGCCAGAGTATATGGCAAGCTTTGCCCGCAAGGCCATTGCCGCCGGGGTGCAGATTGTGGGCGGTTGCTGCGGCACTACTCCCAATCACATCCGGGCCATGCGCTCGGCCATGCGCGCCATCGATGCGCAGGCACGCGTGGAGAGTTCGGGCACTGCTCCCGCTCTGAATACTGAGACACCGCCGGCGCGGCTTGGCGCACGATCCCGGATCGGGGCGCTGATTGCCGAGGGCAGCTTCGTGACCATGGTGGAGATTGTTCCGCCGCGCGGTATCGACTGCTCGCAGGAGATTGAGGGAGCGCGGCTGCTGGCTTCGCTTGGAGTTCACGGCATCAACGTGCCCGACTCTCCGCGCGCCTCTGCGCGCATGAGCGCACAGAGTCTGTGCATCCAGATTCAGCAACACACGAGCATTGAAACGGTTCTGCATTACACCTGCCGCGACCGCAATATTCTCAGCATTCAGTCTGACCTGCTGGGGGCCTCTTCCATCGGCCTGCACAATATTCTGTGCCTCACTGGCGACCCGCCCAAGCTGGGCAACTATCCTGACGCTACCGCAGTGTTTGACGTGGACTCCATCGGTCTGGTCAACATGGTGCAGCGTTTGAATCATGGACTGGACATCGGCGCCAACGCCATTGGCGCCAGCACCAACTTCACCATTGCGGTGGCCGCCAACCCTGGCGTGCCGGATATCGAGCAGGAGATGCGGCGCTTTGCCTACAAGGTGGAGGCAGGCGCGGAGTATGCCATTACCCAGCCGGTCTTCGACCTGCGGCTGCTGGAGAGTTTTCTCAAGCGTATCCGGGAGTATCGCATCCCGGTGATCGCCGGCATCTGGCCGCTCACCAGCTTGCGCAATGCCGAATTCATGAAGAACGACCTGCGCGTCTCAATGCCCGAAGAAATCATGCTGCGCATGGCGCAGGCCGACACACCCGACGCGGCGCGGCGCGAGGGCATCAAGATTGCGCAGGAGATGCTGGAAGCGGTGCGCCCGCTGGTTCAGGGCGTGCAGGTGAGCGCTCCATTTGGCCGCTACACCACTGCGGCCGAGGTGATTGCCAGCGTGCTGCCAAAACCTGCATGAGGAAAGGCATTGCAGGCGTTCATTCTATTGACCGGGTCCTTGACAGCGGAGGATAGAAGAATAAAAATGGCGGGTCGAGCCAATCTTAGCCGTCGGATGCGGCGTACGGAGGGAAAGTGAGAAACGCGGGAAAATTGAAGGTCTTTGGGGTTTTGACGTTGCTGGGAGCCGGTTTGATTTTGACTGCCTGCAAGTCCGCGCCGGAACTGACGGCGGCCAGCGCGCAAGCGTTGATTCAGGCAAAGTACGACCAGACGCCCGCAGTGGGCGCGAACATTGTGGTGGACGATCTGGGGATGAGGATGGGTGCAACGGCCAAGTATTGGAATCGGACCACGATCTATCCCAACAAGTTCTGGGCCGACTTCAAGCTGACTGACGACGGCAAGAAGGCCCTCAAGCTCCAGGCTGGGGGCGACGTTATCAAGTGGCGTCCAGAGAGCGCCGAAGATAAGGGCTATGCGTTGGTGGTGGTATCTGTCGCGGCCAATCACCTGAAGGTTCGCGACGTGCAGGATCCGCAGGACGAAGTGGGAGGAACCAAGAGCGCCGTGTACACCGAGGCCGTGAGCTTGGATGGCGTGCCCGCTCCGTTGCAAGAAATCGCTCACAATCCTGGCAACAAGCTGAGCGGCAAGAAGACGGCCACGTTTTCCTTGGACGGCGGAGCCTGGAAGCTTGCCAGTATCCAGTAAAGGTCGTTCTCTGCGTGCAGGAATCTTCCGGGTGGGGAATCAAATCGTTGACCTCGCCCCTGATCTTTGTGTCCATTTCAGGATCAGAGCGTACCGGCCAAAACTGATCGGTAATGGAGGATATTCGATGCAGAGTCTGCTTCCCGAGGTAACAGGGGCCTTCAGATTCCTGAAAAGGGCATCGATCGAGTGGTCTTCAGTGACCTTGGCCTTGTCCCTTCGATACGAATGATAGCTTGTAGAACTGTTGCCTCAGGCCTTGCGGCAACTACACTATGAACTATGGAAGTTCTTTACGGGGTGCATCCGGTCGAGGAAGCGCTCAAGGCCGGAAAGCGGCACTTTGACCACGTGCTGGTGGCGCGCGAGCGCGAAGATCTGCGGCTGGAGCGGCTTGTGGCTGCCTGCCGCCTGGCCGGCGTGCGGGTTCGCCAGGAGCCGCGCGAGCAATTGACTCTGCTGGCCAAAACCGCCGCCCACCAGGGCGTAGTGGCCATGGTGCGCCCGCAGGAGTTTCTCACTATCGAGGATCTGTTTGAGCCGGAGCAACCCGGCGCGACCCGCCTGCTCCTAGCGCTTGACGGTGTCGAAGACCCGCAAAACCTTGGCGCTCTGTTGCGCGTTGCCGACGGCGCCGGCGTTGACGGCGTGGTGCTCACTGAGCGGCGATCGGCGCCCATCAGCCCTGTGGCCGTAAAAGCCAGCGCCGGCGCAACCGAGCATCTGCGCATCGCCCGCGTGGTCAACCTGGTGCGGGCTCTTGAAGAGCTGAAGCGCCAAAATCTTTGGATCATCGGCCTCGACGAGCGCGGAACCGCGGACTACGACCAGTTCGACCTGACGGGCGATTGCGTGATTGTGCTGGGGCGCGAAGGCGCAGGTCTCCACGAGTTGGTCCGGCGCACCTGCGACCATCTGCTGCGGATTCCCATGGCCGGCGGAGTCAGTTCGCTCAATGTCTCGGCAGCTGGAGCCGTAGTGCTCTATGAGGCTTTCCGCCAGCGCCGCAACGCGGCTCATGTCGGCACCGCTGCTGGTGCTCCCTCCAAGGGTGCGGCCGCGTCCAAACCAAAGAAGCAGAAAGGTTTGGGCTCTTGAAATCCTCTTTTACTTGGATCGCAAACATTGCGAATCTTTTCCGGAAAATGTGGAGTTCCGTCGCTTTGAAAGGGCACGGCTTTAGCCGTGCCGCTAGATGGCCTGGTAAAGTCGTGGGCTTTAGCCTCGGAGGGGAAGTCTCCGCCAGAATCTGCATTCCCTCGGCGGCTAAAGCCACTCCTATTTTTTTGCTTCGTACGGCACGGCTAAAGCCGTGCCCTTTCAAAACAGCGGTCCCTCTAGCGGTAGCAGCTCTCTGTCTGGAAATTCTCCCCGGCACAGCGCAGACTGCTACCCCTCCGCCACCAACCCCGGACCCTACCTCCCAGGCAGCCCCCGAGAATCAGCCCAAAGGCAAGGTTGTCTTTTCCCGCTCCATCGACGAGAACGGCGAGACCACGACGCAGACCGCGACGCCCGCAACCCAACCTGCGGTCAAAATGGCCAGTGAGCCTTCCGCCGAAGACGCTGACCGCCGCGCCGTCACCTTCACCGATCTCGATCTGGACGTGCGGCTGCGCGCCGCCGAGCAGCATATTGCTGTCCGCTCGCTCCTCACGGTTCGCAACGACAGCAAAACGCCTCTGTCCCGAATCCCCTTGCAGCTATCCTCCGCGCTCAACTGGGAGCGGATTCGCATCAGCGGCAAAGACGTTGTCTTTATCGTGGCCTTGCTCAACTCCGACGCCGACCATACCGGCCAGTTGCATGAGGCCGCCGTTCCGCTCAGCCAGCCGCTGGCGCCGGGGGCCTGTCTTCAGCTTGACGTTACCTACTCAGGCGTCATCGCACCCTCCGCGCAGCGCCTGCTGCTGATCGGAACTCCCGACGATGTGGCGCTGCACTCCGACTGGGACAGCATCGGCGTCGCATTCACCGGCCTGCGCGGCTTTGGCAACGTGGTCTGGTACCCGGTCTCGAGCGTGCCTGTGATCCTGGGCGATGGGGCGCGCCTCTTTGACGAGATCGGCCTGCACAAGCTCAAGCTGGCCGGCGCGCACTTCCGCCTGCATCTCACGGTCGAATTTCCTCACGGACAGGCACCCACAGTAGCTCTCATCAACGGCCATCCGGCTGCGCTTACTGTCACCGAGCCCAACGGCCTCGACCAGGCCCAGGAGGTCGCTGGCGTGGCCACAGCCAGCCTCGACGACGCGACCCTTGGATTCGAAGCGCCCAGCCTCTTCGTCGCCGTTCGCGCGCCCCACCCAGACAAAGATCTCAACATCTGGACACTGCCGGATGAAGAACCCTCCGTGCAGGCATGGACCGCCGCCGAAGCCGAGGTTACACCGTTTCTGAAAGGCTGGCTCGGCCAGCAGCCGCGATCTCAGCTCACCCTGCTCGACCTGCCCGACCCCCAGGACGCGCCCTTCGAAACCGGCTCCATGCTGGCAACCGCCGTTCCTCAAGCCAATCCGGCGCAGCTCGACAGCGTCCTCGTCCACGCGCTCACCCACGCCTGGCTTCAATCGCCCAAATCGCCCCCTCCCGCCTGGCTTGACGAGGGAGTAGCTCAATTCATCGGCACGCTATGGGTTGAAAGGCAGCACGGCCGCGAACAGGCGCTGGGCGCTCTTGAAGCCTCGCGCTCAGCGCTGGCGCTGCTCGAGCCGGAAAGCCCAGGCCAGGGCGCCGGCCAACCTCTCGCCGCGGCCATTTCTCCTTTCTATTACCGGACCAAAGCAGCTTATGTTTTGTGGATGCTGCGCGACCTGGCCGGCGACCCCACGCTTTCCGCCGCCCTCCGAGCCTACGATCCAGCCGTCGCCAAGTCTGGTGGCCGCGGCTCCTTTGAAAAGCTTCTCGAAGACGCTGGAGACCACCGCGACCTCTCCTGGTTCTTTGCCGATTGGGTCGATGCTGACAAGGGTTTGCCCGACCTGAGCATCGCGGGCGTCTATCCAACCACCGCTTCGGCGGGCAACTGGCTGGTCGCCGTCAACGTGGCCAATAGCGGCTACGCCTCAGCCGAAGTTCCCGTAACCGTGCGGTCCGATTCCACCAGCGTCACCGAGCGGCTGCTGGTTCCCGCCCGCGGCAAAGCCGTCCAGCGCATCCTCATCCAGGGCAAGCCAACCGAGGTCCAGGTCAACGACGGCGCCGTCCCCGAAACCCAAGCCAGCGTGCACGTCACAAGGCTTGACGATGTGACGGGAAGTTCGTCCTCGTCGAGCCAGTCAAATCCCGCGCAGCCGTAAAGCCTTCGGTTTACCCGCCCCCCAAACCGCCCGCGACTCGAATTCGCGGCAGGCCCACATCGTCGCGAAACGACGTCCAGTACAGAACGTTGTGACACTTGCAAAAGTGTCACAATAAGCGTGTTTTCCGGATCCCCAATGCGATAGGTTGTTTCCTGGATGCCGCCGAGTACCGAGAAACCAGCGCCGAGGATGCCGCGAATGGGCATGCGCCAACTTCAGCAGTGTCAGTCATCCACCAGCTTCGCCGACCCGCGGGGAATGAAACAGCCAGCGTCCATTCTCCCGGAGAGGTTGTGATCATTTAAAATTATTATATCTTATAGATATATAATATAGTTATGAGCATATATCGGGGATCGGCGATGGCTCAAGAGCAGGTGGAGCAAGCGTCGGTTTGTTTGCGTTGGCCCCAGCGCCGACGGCTTCGAAACCTATGGCGTCACCGGCGTGGCCTTGATCACCTTCATTCTGCTTGCTGTCCACGATCCCAAGACGCAAGTG
>Ga0302267_10003120_pt1 | contig 19317 bp, 19 predicted proteins | sample III_Bog_E1_3_FD_194555 | JGI IMG/M metagenome (GOLD analysis project Ga0302267, IMG submission 194555) | Peat permafrost microbial communities from Stordalen Mire near Abisko, Sweden - III_Bog_E1_3 | ecosystem: Environmental > Terrestrial > Soil > Wetlands > Peat | place: Sweden: Abisko... | reverse complement strand
CGGCAATCACGGCGCCAAGTTGCAAGGCTTTGACAACGCGAACCAGGGCAATCCCGCTCTCGGCGCAACTGCCACACCCAACCAGGCAGGCTTCAATCGTCCCTATCCAACCTGGGGCGGCCTCGTCGGCACAACCTTTGACTACGGCGACATTACGCAAGCCCTCAACGAGTTCTACTCCCATTACGACGCTCTGCAGATTCGCTACGAACAGCGCTTCGTCGCGGGCCTTACCCTGCTAAACTCCTTCACCTGGGAGCACTCCCTCGACAATGCCAGCGCCTCGCTCGAAGCCAACACGCCCTCGCCGCAGGATGCCAACAACCTCCGCGCCGACTACGCCGAGTCGGACTACAACCTGCCCCTCGCCAACGTCACCAGCCTCGTCTATGACCTGCCCGTGGGTCATGGACGGCAAATTCTCGGCAGCGCAAATCCAGTGCTCGACGCCGTCATCGGCGGATGGCAGATCAGTGGCGTCAACACGGCTCAGGCCGGCACGCCCTTCAACGTCGGCTACACCCCCAACTCAGCCAACGCGGTCTCGCCGCAAATCTCCGCAACCTATCGCGGAGCCAACGAGTACCGCCCCAACCGCGTAGCTGGCGCAGACTACGTCCTTTGCCACTCCGGTCACTCCTGCCTTGCGGACAGAAGCGCAACCAACGGCAGCATCCAGTACATCAACCTGGCTGCCTTCACGCTGCCGGCCACCAAAGACGCCAACGGCAACCTGCTCAGCCCCTTCGGCAACGCACCCCGCAACCCCGCCCGCACGCCCAACTTCTTTGAGACCGACTTCGATCTCAACAAGCGGTTCAATACCCCCGTGGACGGCCTGAAAGTAGAGTTCCGCGCCGAGCTTTACAACATCTTCAACCACACCAACCTTTATCTGCCGGCCAGCGGTCTCGGTGGCACACTCTCCACCGCCACCAGCCTCAACAACCCAACCAGCGGCGGCACCGTCACCGGCACATTCGAGCCGCGTATCGTGCAGTTCGGCCTGAAAATTCTTTACTAGCCACTCCGCATCCCAAGCCAGACACCCCGTGCGGCCTCCGCGCGGGGTGTTTTCTTCTTTTGTGACCACCCTCACTTTCTCCATCCTTCGCAAATGGCTAAAATGGCCTTCCAATATCCGATCTGCACCCACATGTGCAGCGTCCGGAATTGCTCATCACACCCCGGACAATTCGGCGAGAATCAGATCAAAAGGGGGCGCCATGCACTATCGCTCATTGACGGTCAACCGGGAGTTCGGAAGCGGCGGCGGGAGTATTGCACAAACCATCGCCAAAAATCTAGGTTGGAAGCTGCTGGATAAAGACATCATCGATGCCATCGCTTATCAGGCCCACGTCGATGTCAGGGAGGTCCATCGGTACGACGAGCACGTGGAGTCTTGGTTGCGCCGAATCAATCAGCAGGCCATGCGCTCAGCGGCCCTCGCCGCCGGCCTCGAACTCCGCGAAAACTCCCTCTTCGACGCCGAAGAGATGGTGAGAATCTCGCAGAACATCATTCAACAGGCATATCACGACGGAAACTGCGTGATTGTTGGCCGCGGCTCGCAATGCGTCCTCCAGCACAAGCCGGACGCATTCCACGTCTTTGTTTACGCGCCGCATCGGGAGCGCATTCTTCGCCTGCGCCAGCGCCTGCCCGCGGGTGTCGACGTGGAGAAGCGCATTCGCACCATCGATGGCGAGCGCGCCCAATACCTTCAGCAAAATTGGGGCAAATACTGGCTCAATCCCCACCTCTACGACCTCATGATCTCGTCGCAGGATGGCGAGGACCAAACCGCGCGCATCATCCAGTCCGCAATGACCGGCGTCCAAGACGAAATGCTCACTTCGAAGTAACGTCCCACTCGAAGCTGAGCCCCGAGATCATCGCATTCAGCTTGTCCACTGCCGCCTTCTTTTGCGCTTCAAGGTCGGCGGTCTGCTTACGCGTGGCTTGCAACTGATCCTCCGCGTGGTTCAGCTCGTCCACAAACCGCTTGGCCGCATCGTTGCCCTTCAGCGCTGTCAGGTTCTCACGATCACGCCCTTCATCCGTAGCCGCCGTCTCCTCTGCTTTCTTCGATTCGGCAATGCGCCCTTCCAGTTCCGTCAGAGCCGTCTGCGCATCAATTACAGGCTTCAACTTGTCCAGCGCATCGGGCACCCGCTTCACCAGGTCCAGCAAGTATCCGGTCTGGTTCTGCGTGGCATTCAGGTCGACCCGTTGATGCTCCGGCCCGTGTTCGCGCACCTCAAGCTTGGCCGTCGAGTGCGCAGCCACCGGCACCTTGAATCGATAAAGATCCGGCGCAGTCTCGTCCGCCTTCAGCCCATCATCCAGAGACCAACCGCCAGTCCGGCGCGGATGCTCCAACAGAACCACGCGATCCACGTCTGCGGAGTTAGTGGCCGAGTAAGTCACCGATGCCACATTCATGTGCGTCTCAATGATCACGCCCTTGCGAATCTCCACATGATGCAGCGTGCTCTTTCCGTCGCGGTCAGTCACCTTTACCCGCACGGCCTGGTCAGCGGCATAACTCAAAAGCCGCTTCTCCCCCGGATGAATCGGGTCCAGCAAGCCTTCGCCCGCAAACTCCCCACTCTCAAAGATAGAAAAACTTCCCGAGTCCAGTGTTAGTTTCGATGTATTCTCCAGCCAAACGGCGCGCAACGGCGTACTCTCCTTCTGACTCCATAAAGTGACATGCTCAGCCGGCAAATCCTGCTGCAGAATCGGCACCATCGCCGACTCGTTCTTGTGAATCGTAACCGGCGCTGCCAGCGAATATTCGAAGAAGTCGTCGAACGCGTTGGTTGAGACATCGCCCTCCTGAAGGGCATCCGAAGCGCGATAGACTCCCCCTCCTTCGCCCCCACCAACTCTGTAAAGACCGCCACCGAGATTGCCTCCGGAGCCGGGCCCGTTTCGGGAAGTGACTCCCGGCATCATCTTGACCAACGCCGCCGCATTCCGGCCCTTAAGTTGAGCGCCGTCGACAAGCTCATTGTCTAACGTGCTGGCAATTTCCGGAGAAGGTGGAGGCGCCGGCGCCCCCCCTTTGAATCTGTCAGCCTTTTCGGCCTCCGCCGCCTCATGCGTCTGCGGCGTAGTCTGCGCATCCACTGCAATCGGTATCTCCGGCCTCCGCGTATACAACGGCTGACTCAGCGGCTGAATAAAGCTCTGCGGCGCACCCGCCACCAGCGATAACTGCACATTGTCCCAGTCCGCGCCCACCGTGTTATCCACCACTGCCCATCCCTGCATGGTGGCTTTTCCATTCGCCTCGCGCGGAAACACAATCCGGTAAGTCGACTTCCACACCGGCACTTCGCTGATATAACTCACCCGTAACTGCCGCTGGCCCTGTCCCAGCGCATCCAGCGTCAAATGCCGCAGCCCCGTAGAGTGCGTCGTGCTCAGCAACTCCAAATAACGATCAAGCTGCCCCTGCAAATTGCCGTCCAGTGGCCGCACACTCAAGGCCGGCGTCAGCTCAATCACCCGCACTCCGCCCGACCCCGCCACCAGCGTCAAATAGTATTTGTCCACCGTCGAGTCGCCAGTCCCCGTCTTCTCCGTCCGCGACTCAATCGCCATCAGCCTTCCGGAAATCGTCCCGCCCGGCCCGCCCGTCACCTCAACCCGCTGTCCGCGCAACGCCTGAAACAATTCCGTCGAAGTCGGATCGTCGCTCATCCCCAGCGAAAGCGTCTTCAACTGCTCCGCCAGCGGCGTAGTCGAGTTGTAATTCACCCCGCCAATCCGCCCGCCTCCCTCGTCCAGCACCGTCAACGACTGCAACACGTCATTCAATTGCGGCGAAGTAAAGTCGATGGTCACGCGCTGATTCCCACTCACCGACCCCGCATGCTCAAAGTACCCCACGCCGTTTTTATAAAGCACCACCTTGCGCACCGGCAGATCCTTCACGGAAGCGGATGTTATTGCTCCTGCGACAGCAGCAGCGCCTGCGGCCGAAGCCTTGCCCTCGCCAGCAGGCTTCGCCGGCGTCTGTGCGACAAGGGCACAAGTGAACACACCAACACACAAGACAGCAGAAATCCGGCGCATCAAAACCTCCTCAGGCGAGTCAACGGAATACTATCTCCTTTGACCCCGCCGACCCCGAAATGGTTCCCAAAATGGCAGAGATCTTTGCATTCTGAGCAGCCCAACTCACATCCAGGAAGTTACAGCCGACATGGACCCGCGCCGGATCAACCACAAAAGCACCGTGCCCCGTTCTTGCGACTTTTTCTGTCGCGAGGACGGGAAAGCACAAAACTCAACAAGCCCATCAACGGCCAGGGGCATTATGCTGAGAGAATCAGCTTTATAAGCTTCCCGCTTCTCTCATACCCAGGAGGTTCCAATGCATTCCACGCGATTGAGGATAGCCCTCTTCTTTCCAGTGGTGGCACTAAGTGCCGCGATCGTTTCCCAGTTCGCGCCAGCGCAAGCGGCCCCAGCAACCCCAGCCGCGCCCAGCGCCTCCAGTTACGATCCGCGCATCACCTTCGCGCCCCTTACATTGCCCGACCCGGTCAATGCCTACCGCTCCAGCAACGGCGCGCCCGGCCCCTCCTACTGGCAAAATGTAGCCGACTACGAGATGCACGTCGACCTCGACCCTCAGGCCAAAATCCTGCGCAACGACGAAGTCATCACCTACACCAACAACAGCCCCGACGCCCTCCCCAGCCTCTGGATCCAGATGGAGCAGAACCTCTATCGCAAAGATGCGCGCGGACAAATCGTCAACGGCGCCCTGATGCGCCGCATGATGCGCATGGCAGCAGGCGGCCCAACGCCTTCCACTGAAGGCTTCGAACTCGATGCAGTCGAGATCGGCTTCGGCCCCAAAGCCGTCAAGGCCGACTACCTCATCGACGACACGCGCATGCAGGTCCGCCTCCCCGTGCCCCTCGCGCCCAAGGGCGGCACGCTCAAACTCCACATCAAATACCACTACACCATCCCCGGCGTATGGGGCGGCCGCACCTCGTGGGGCATGTCCAAGCAAGGCGAGATCTACGACATGGCCCAGTGGTATCCGCGCATGTGCGTCTACGACGACCTCCGCGGCTGGGACACGCTCCCCTACATCGGCGCCGAATTCTACCTCGAATACGGCAAGTTCGATTACTACGTCACCGTCCCCAGCAACATGATCGTCGCCGGCTCAGGCGAATTGATGAATCCGAAAGACGTGCTTACACCGACGCAGTTAGACCGCTTCGCCCAGGCCAAAACCAGCGACAAGACAATCGTCATTCGCACCGCCGACGAAGTGAAAGATCCCGCAAGCCGCCCCAAATCCAGCGGCACACTCACCTGGCACTTCCACATGGATTCAACCCGCGACGTAGCCTGGAGCGCAAGCCCCATCTTCGTCTGGGATGCCGCACGCATCAACCTCCCCAACGGCAAAACCAGCCTCGCAGAAAGCGTCTATCCGCCCGAAAGCGTCGGCGATGGAGCCTGGTCCCGCTCCACCGAATATGTCAAAGACACAGTCGAGCGCTTCTCACGCAAGTGGTATCCCTATCCGTGGCCCGCAGCCATCAACGTAGCCGGCTTCTCTACAGGAATGGAATATCCGGGCATCGTCTTCGATGGCATTGAAGACAAGGGCAAAACGCTCTTCTGGATCACCGCCCACGAGATCGGTCACGACTGGTTCCCCATGATCGTCGGCTCCAACGAACGCCGCAATGCCTTCATGGATGAGGGCTTCAACACCTTCATCGACATCGATGAATCAGCCGAATTTCAAAACGGCGTTTACGGCCCCAAGCGCGACTCGGAGTACTCAGCCGGCGGCGAACCACCAGACACGATTCTCAAGGTGCTGGATAACTCGGATGCGCCTAACATCCTCACCAACGCGGATGCCATGTCATGGCAAATCGGACATCCGGTGAGTTACTTCAAGGGCGCATACGGCATGGTGTTACTCCGCGAGCAGATCCTTGGCAAAGATCGTTTCGATTGGGCCTTCCGCAAGTACATCCGCGACTGGGCCTACAAGCACCCTTCGCCATCCGACTTCTTCCGCGAGTTATCCAGCGAAGGCGGTGAAGACCTCAGTTATTTCTGGCGCGGCTGGTACATGAATAACTGGCGCCTCGACCTCGCGGTTACCGCCATTGACGGTTCGCAGGTAACCATCGCAAACAAGGGCCAGTTAGTCCTGCCCGCAACCGTAGAAGTGCAATTCACCGACGGAACCAAAACACGTTTCCGTCTCCCTGTTGAAGCATGGGAATCCAAAGGCGAGATGCAATGGGCCGGAGACAAGCCAATCGCCTCCGTAACCATCGATCCCGATCATGTGCTCCCCGACGATGACCGCACCAACAACACGCTCACTGCAAAGTGATCTGAGTACATCGAGGCCAGTTCACCCCGTCCAACTTGAGTGAACTGGCCCTCACTACGCGGCGCCAGCCAGTTTCTTCAACTGGGCCAGGTGATTCAGATCATGCCCAGCCATGGTCTCCACTAGGGTGAGAAACGTCATCGTCCCGCGTTCAGGATGGGTGACAGGGCGATCAGCCGCAGCAGGAAGCGCGGCCCCAATAAGCCGCAGGTTCCATCCCCGCAGCGTCATAAACGCCACCAGCGCCTGGCTTGCCGGCACGCCGGGATACGTCGCGGCCCACTTATCCTGGTCGAAGGGCTGAATCACCGGCGCATTTTCCGCCAGCGTCTGCCTCAAGCGAAACCCGAACACCAGTTCGCAATCGGCAAGGTGACACACAATCTCCGCCGGACTCCACTTACCCGGAGCGGGAGCGGCGGAAATCATCTCCGGGGCAAACCCCTCAAGCAATCCCGCGATCGCGCCCGGCGTTTCCTGCAGAATGACCTCAAGCGGCCGACCGTCAATAAACTTGTCATAAGGATTCAAATCACTCATCACCAAAGCTCCTTTCTTAGCTATTTGCTGTTCGCTGTAAGCTGTTAGCTGCTTCACAAGTAATGCTGCACCATCTTCTCCCACGTCGGCCAATCGTGCGAGTTATACGTGTCCCACACAAACAATTTGTGCGGAATACCTTTGGCACTCAGGATGCCATCAAGCCTCTGATTCTGACCCAGGCACTGATCGTCCCACCCGGTTGCCAGCACATACGCATTGCGCCGATATCGATCGAAAAACCACGGATCGCCCATGTTAGGCAGGTAGTCCAAAGGCTGATTAAAATAGCAGTCCTGGTCATAATAGCCGGCCAGAAAATTGCGCAAATCAAAAGCTCCCGACATCGACAGAAATCCCGAAAAAACATCAGGATGCCGCAGCGCAATATTCACCGCGTGGAATCCGCCGAAGCTGCATCCCAGGCTGACCAGGTGCCAGTCGTGGTTCTTCTGGCGCACCAACGGAACCACTTCGTGAATCAGGTAATCCTCATATTGCACATGGCGTGCAATGCGCCAGCGCGGCGACACCTGCTTGTTGTACCAGCTCTCATTGTCCACTGCGTCCACGCAGTAAACCTGCACTTCACCGTTGTCGATTTTCCCGCCGAGAGCGGCAATCATCTTGCGATCCTCAAACTCAAAGAACCGTCCGCCCGACGTGGGAAACACAATCACCGGCAGCCCCGCGTGGCCAAACACCAGCAGTTCCATATCCCGCCCCAGCCGAGGCGACCACCACTTGTGATATTCCCGATTCATGCCTTCTCCCGCCGTCCTCGTCCTCTATCCACTAACCACTAATCACTATCCACTGTTTTTTGGAGAACCGCCGATTTCTTGTTAATGTAACAGCCTGGGCACCCATTTTTTTCTGGCGCATCCCCCGCCAACAGCCGATGAAACAATAAAGGAACGCAGGGATTGAATCCAGAAAGCCAATCGCCTCACGCGCAATCCGCCTCGCACGCGCACAAAGCCCTGCTCGCCGCCGGCGAACCCACTCTGCACCCCCGCCTGCGGCTGCATCGCGCCTTTCCCAGCCAGATTCTTCCCGACAAGCGCGATGTCATCGTCTACCTGCCTCCAGGGTATGACGAACACCCGCACCGCAGCTATCCGGTTCTTTATCTGCAGGATGGTCAAAACCTGTTCGACCCGCGCACCTCGTACATTCCCGGCCGCACGTGGCAGGTGCGCGAGCACGCCGACGCCGCCATCGAGGCAGGGGAAGTCGAGCCGCTCATCATCGTCGGCATCTACAATACCGGCGACCGCCGACTGGCCGAATACACCCCCGAACGTGACTGGCGCATGGGCGGCGGCGAAGCCAACGACTATGGGCAATTGCTGACTCGGGAACTCCTGCCCTGGATCGCCGACCGATATCGCGTCCGAACCGACCGCGAGTCCACCGGTCTGGGCGGATCGTCGCTCGGCGGCCTGGTCTCGCTCTATCTCGGCTTGCGCTATGCCACATGGTTCGGCAAGCTGGCCGTGCTTTCACCCAGCGTCTGGTGGAACCGCAAAAGCATCCTCGGATACGTCAATGAACGTGCGCCGGAGATATGGGACAGGCCCAAACTGTGGCTCGACGTGGGCGACCATGAAGGCCGCCGCACCCTGCAGGATGTAGAGCAACTCAACCGTCGGCTCAAAGCCAATCACTGGCGTCCCGGCGAAACGCTCCACTTCGAAAAGATCCACGGTGGCACGCACGACGAAGCAAGCTGGTCCCACCGCGTCCGCCCCATGCTCAAGTTCTTGTTTCCGGCGGTTTAGCTGGCTTCATCCACTTGCAAAAATGGTGGTAGATTTCCCACAACTCGTCCGGCTCAATGCAGAACTCGATCACAAATCCTGTACCTGCGACCAAGGTGCCCTCGGTCCGATGCTTCGCGCTCTCGATATCCCGCGTGTAGAAGATGAGGTCACGCAGTCCATTATTGGTAACCACCAGAACGCAAAGCGAATCGTTGCCCGTCTCTAGAAGTCGGCAGAGATTCTGCTCAAGCGCCGCCAGGTCATCGCCTTCTTCAGAGGAAGGAAAACCATTTGGCTGCGGATTGCGCAGGTGGACGGAGATGATCAAATGGTGGTCGTAGCCGGGCAGCGGCGCAAGGTCGCGATAAGCGTTTGCCATGCGCACAATCATCGGGAAACCGTCTCGCTGGCCTTGCGCCAGGCTCCAGTCGTCCGGCCCTGAAGCGCGAAGCGGCGCCTCTGCCTTCTTAGAAAATGGCCACATCACATAACCTCGTTACACGTTTTGCAGCCAGTTTAAACCAGACGTCGATTGACAGGCCCCGATCGTCGATGGTTTTGCCGATTTGCAATTTCAAATTCAGCATCACTCCGCATCGTCCAACTCAACGATCCTCATTTTTGCCTGCGTTCTCGTCACCGATGATGCCCCTGCTCTCCGCAATCACCCTGCGCGCAGCCCTCGCTCCCTCCCGCAGCTTCCCCCCTCCGATATAATCGCCTTTGAACAGCATCCAAAACGATTCGACGTAAGGACGGGCATGGCCAAAACCGCTTTGATTACTGGCATAACCGGCCAAGACGGATCCTATTTGGCTGAGCTTCTTCTAGGCAAAGGCTATGAGGTCCATGGCATCAAGCGGCGCAGCTCTCTCTTCAATACGGACCGCATCGATCACCTCTATCAGGACCCTCATCTCGGAGAAAGAAACTTTGTCCTGCACTATGGGGATCTGTCCGATTCGTCCAGCCTTTTACATATCCTGCAGAAGGTGCAGCCCGACGAAATCTACAATTTGGGCGCGCAAAGTCATGTCCAGGTGTCGTTCGAGCTGCCAGAGTACACCGGGAACGTCGACGGACTGGGGACTCTGAGAATACTGGAGGCCATCAGGATACTCGGCGCGGAGAAGAAGACGCGCTTCTATCAGGCATCCACATCAGAACTCTATGGGCTGGTACAGCAGATGCCGCAGACGGAAAAGACACCGTTCTATCCGCGCTCACCCTATGCGGTGGCCAAGCTCTATGCACACTGGATCACCGTAAATTACCGCGAGGCGTACGGCATGTACGCTTGCAATGGCATCTTGTTCAACCATGAGTCCCCAGTGCGTGGCGAGACCTTTGTTACCCGCAAGATCACCCGGGCCTTGGCGCGCATCAAATTGGGCCTGCAGGACACTCTGTATCTGGGAAATCTGAACTCTCTCCGCGACTGGGGGCATGCGCGCGATTACGTTAAGATGCAATGGCTCATGCTGCAGCAGGAGCAGCCGGAAGATTTTGTGATTGCAACCGGTGTGCAGCACAGCGTACGCGAGTTTGTGACACTCGCCGCTGAAGCACTCGGGATCAAAATCGAATGGCACGGGCAGGGTCTCGAAGAAATTGCCTTGGACGCTTCCGGCACCAGGATTGTCGCAGTGGATCCAAGGTATTTCCGCCCCGCTGAGGTGGCTACCCTGCTGGGAGACCCAAGCTACGCGCACAAGCGACTCGGATGGAAACCCGTTGTTAGCTTCGAAGATCTGGTCAAAGAGATGGTCGAGGCAGACCTGACCGCGGCAAAGAGAGATCAACTGGTCAAGAAGCACGGATATGACGCATATGACTATCACGAATAAAAACTTTCTTGCATCCGGATCCGCTTCATTCGCCCAGCTGTGCCCATGAACAGCCACGGCAGGAACCAGTCCCTCTCGAAGCGCCCGAAACTTGCTTAGAACCCCGTTTTCGGCGATACTTAGGTGTTGTGTCTTGTGCGGCTGGACACTCATGTCCCGCCCCAAATCCGGCAGGCAAAGGTGATTCAGCTGGCCGCCGCTCTAGAAAAGCCCCAGACACCGCAACAGAAACACCGATTTTTAGCACTGGAATTGAAAGGAATCGTATCGCCGTGGTGATGATCCGTTTGGCGCGTTTCGGCGCCCGCAAGCAGCCCTACTACCGCATTGTGGCCATCGAGAAGGACCGCGCCCGCAATGGCCGTTCGATCGAGGTCGTCGGCACCTACAACCCGCGCACCAATCCCGCCACCATCGACCTGAAGCACGACCGCATCGCCTACTGGCGCAGCGTCGGCGCACAGTTCTCCACCATTGTGGAGAAGCTGGTAGCCAAGACTCCGAAACCCGCCCCGGTTGCGGAGCCCGTCCAGGCCTGATTGCGCCCCGCCCCGGTTTCCAGGGGGCGATTTCCAATCAGCTAGCAGCCGGCGACCAACTATCAGGTGGATGATCTCAATCGAGATCATCCGCGGTTTTCTCACCCGCCCGGCTGACTAGGTCAGGTGCGGGCTGATACTATTCGCAACGATCCAAGTCATTGAATTTGGACGCATCAGGTCAGAGGCAAGAGCATGACCCCAGACGATATGGACGAAGTCGAGGAATTGGTCCGCGAAATTGCGCGGGCCTTGGTGGATGAGCCGGCAGCCGTGGAAGTAAGCTCCGTGGACCGGGACGATAATACCGTCCTCAAGCTCCGCGTCGCTCCCCAGGACGTGGGCAAGGTCATCGGCAAACAGGGGCGCACCGCGCGCTCCGTGCGCACCATTCTGGGAGCGGTGAGCATGAAGCTGCACCACCGCTACACGCTTGACATCCTGGAAGAAGACGACGAAGCCTAGCATGGCGCCAGAAGAATGGGCGTGGCTGGCGCGCATTCGCCGTCCCCAGGGCCGCAAAGGCGAAGTCTTCGCCGACATCCTCACCGATTTTCCTGAGCGGTTCAGCGACCGCCGCAACCTGTGGCTGATCGCCGATCCCGAATCGCCGCGCACCAAAGCAAACCCTGCGCCGGTTGCGGCCGAACTCACAAACCACTGGCTGCACAAAGGCGGCATCGTCCTCCATTTTGCCGGTGTGGATTCCATTTCCGCTGCTGAGCTGCTGGCTGGCCGGATTGTCGCCATCCCGCTCGCTGAGCGTGCGCCGCTGGCCGACGACGAGGTCTACATCGCCGACCTGGTTGGCTGCGCGCTGGTTGATGTGGCGGGTACGGACCCCGTGGTCGTTGGCCAGATTGAGAGCGTCGACCGCGCCGCCGGCCCGGTGGCTCTGCTGGTGGTAGAGGGCGCATCGGGCGAAGTTCTGGTGCCCTTCGCCAAGAGCTATCTGCGTAAGCTCGACCTTGCGGGCAAACGTGTGGAAATGGCGCTGCCTGAGGGGCTGACCGATCTGAATACAAAGGAAAAGGCCTGAATTCAGGTCACGCCGTGTCTTCTGGGCAATCGTCCTGAGAGGCCTGCTTCTATCATCAAACCAGGTACACCCATGCGCTTCGAGATCGTCACCATCTTCCCCGGTTTCTTTACCAGCTTCTTCGAGAACGGCATCCTGCGCCGGGCGCTCGCCGAGCGGCTGGTCGAAGTCGGCGTACACGATCTGCGCACATTTACGCATGACCGCCATCGCACAGTGGACGACCGCCCGTTCGGTGGCGGCGAGGGCATGGTGCTCAAACCTCAACCGATCGCCGAGGCGCTGGCGTCGCTCGATATCAAGCCCAAAGCTGAACGCGCTGAATCACAACCTGGCCAAACTCAAGTGATCTTAATGAGCGCGCAGGGACGGCCGTTTACCCAGGCGCTGGCGCGCGAGATTGCCGCTCTCGACCGCGTCGTCCTGATTTGCGGCCGCTACGAGGGCGTAGACGAGCGCATCAACCAGCTCTATTGCGACATGGAGCTCTCCATTGGCGACTACGTCCTCAGCGGGGGCGAGCTCGCCGCCGCCGTAGTCATCGACGCAGCCATGCGCCTCCTGCCCGGCGTGTTGGGCAACGAGGCCAGCAGCGAGTTCGAAAGCTTTGGTGTCCCCGACGCCGACATCTCCACAGAAGTCGAAGGCGTTCCCCGCTCCCAGCACGGAGCCGGCGGCCTGCTCGACTATCCACACTACACGCGCCCCGCCGAATTTGCCGGCCTCAAAGTCCCCGAACCGCTCCTCAATGGCGACCACCAGGCCATCCGCCGCTGGCGTCGCGAACAACAACTACGCAAAACCCTAACCAACCGCCCGGATTTGCTGGCGCAAGCTAGACGTTCAGGAGCTCTGGACCGCAAAGACACCGAGTTCCTTGAAAGTCTAAGCGCCGAGTAACGCCAACCCCGCTGACTCGCTAACACGCGCAAAGCGCGGCTAACCCGCTGACTTGCTGCCTTTACTTAAACGGCTTCACCGCCGCCGGTTGCTTCGCGCCCACCTGTCCCACAGCAACCGCGGCCACATAAAAGTTTTCCCCACGTGCCGGGCTACCCGCCAACCGCCGCATCATTGCCAACTGCCCCACGTGCGTCAGCGCATCGGTCACCGGCCCCTGCAGCAATCGTTCCAGCGGCGCGTGCACCGGCTGATCCGAAGCCAGATACGCATCGAACGCAGTCAGGGCGGCAAAAAAACGCTGCTTCTCCTCGGCCCAGCCGCGTGGCGGCACAGGAGCCCAGCGTTGATCACCCTTCGCCATGCTCAGCGCCCAATCGAATAGGTCGCCCATGTGCGCCAGGATCTGCTCGGGCGTTCGTCCCGCGCCGTCAAATCCCGCAAACCCCTCCGCCGCGCCATCAAGCGCCCGCGCCGCCCGGTACGCCACCGTCGCCAGCACATGCCGCATCAATTCCCGTTTCTCGTCCATACCGGAAAACTATAGCGCAAAAAGCAGCCGATCCGGCGCTTCAAATTAGGCGCGAAAACTCATTCTCTGTTAAACTGAAAGTTCTGAGTTCAAGAGCAGGAAAAGCCAATGTCCATTCATCCCGTTATGCAGCGCCTGGCCGACAAGCTGAAGCGCACCGACCTTCCCGCATTCGTCCCTGGCGACCAGATTCGCGTCCAGGTGAAGATCAAGGAAGGCGAAAAAGAACGCCTCCAGGCCTTTGAGGGCTTGGTGATTGCCATCAACCGCGGCGCACAAGGCACCTTCACCGTGCGCAAAATGAGCTTTGGACAGGGTGTCGAGCGCATCTTCCCCTTCAACTCCAAGGTCATCGACAAGATCGAGAAGATCCGCAGCTACAAGGTTCGCCGCGCCAAGCTCTTCTACATCCGCGGACTGCGCGGCAAGGCCGCCCGTCTCAAGGAAGTGGATCGCGTCACCGGCAAAGTCCGCGCCTAAACCCCGCTCAACCGAGTTTCACAAAACCCCCAGCCTCGGCTGGGGGTTTTGCATTACAGCAGAGAGCCGGGCTAACGTCAGAGAACCACCAGAGAATTTGCAGGTAAAAGAGATCGAATCCTGCGGCGTGGCCTTTCAAAACGCAGTAATTGAGGAGGTATACAGAGTTTAGAGAAGTTATTGTTTCTATATAACATTGCTAAACTCTGTATACGTTTGGTAAGCTTTAGGTTCATGGATCCCATACGCAACCCTTATGCACCTGGTGCCGGTAGCCCCCCTCCCGAATTGGCTGGTCGAGATGAAATTCTCCAGGCCGTGCGAATACGCCTGCAAAGATTGCGCTTGGGGAGGCCAGCTAAGAGCGTGATGATGGTGGGGCTTCGTGGCGTCGGGAAGACAGTACTGCTCGATCAGATGAGAAAGGACGCTGAAGCGTCGGGAATGCAAACGGTCCGGATCGAGGCTCCAGAGAACCGTTCGCTGCCGGCTCTGCTCTCTCCTCCTCTCCGCCTCGCACTTCTCCACCTCAGCAAAACAGAAGCCGCGAAGAATTACGCCATTCGCGGCTTGCGGGCATTAGCCGGCTTTGCCAGCAAGCTCAAACTATCCTATGCCGATATTGAGGTTGGCCTTGATTACGATCCGGAGCCGGGCTTGGCAGATAACGGCGATCTCGAAGGTGATCTAACAGTCCTGTTGCAGCAAGTGGGTTTTGCGGCGAGAGCGGCTGGAACAGCTGTCATAATTTTCATTGACGAACTCCAATACGTCCAAGAGCCACAGATGGCCGCGCTCATTTCAGCGCTTCATCGCTGCTCCCAAGACCAGCTTCCACTCACAGTGGTTGGGGCAGGTCTGCCGCAACTCCGCGGTCGCATGGGCGAGGCCAAGTCTTACGCAGAAAGGCTCTTCGACTTCCCAGAGATCGGTCCTTTGAGCCCTATCTACGCGCGCGAGGCGATTCTGAGACCCGCCCAGAATGAGGGCGTTCAGATCCTTGACGAGGCGGTCGACCTGATCGTTCAAAAAACCCAGGGCTACCCCTACTTCTTACAGGAGTGGGGCAAGCATACGTGGGATGTTGCGACCGAGGACCCGATTCGGCGACAGGATGTGCTGAATGCGTCGGACGAGGCTATTGCCGCTCTTGACGAGAGCTTTTTTCGCGTTCGATTTGATCGTCTTACTCCAAGCGAGAAAAAATATCTCCGCGCCATGGCGGAGCTCGGACCCGGGCCACACAGATCCGGCGATATTGCCATCGAGCTGGGCCGGAACGTACAGTCTCTCGGCCCCACCCGCGCAGGCCTGATTTCGAAAGGGATGATTTGGAGCCCCACGCATGGAGATACTGCTTTTACTGTTCCACTTTTCGACGATTTCATGAAACGCATCATGCCTGGAGGTGAGTGGAGGACTATCGGTGCTTGACGGTGAAGCGCTCGGCTAACCCAACCTTGATTCCAGGTTCTCGCGTTCTCAACGGAATTCACATTTCCTACGTAATTGCCAGGCGGACTTGGTTCTTTATACTCAAGCTATGCCCCGCCCCCCCGTCTGCGGATTCGCGCTGGAAAACGCCGCACGCAAATGCGGTTTTCTGCAGATCGCCGGCCTGGACGAAGTAGGCCGCGGCCCGCTCTTCGGCCCCGTCGTAACCGCCGCCGTCATCCTGCCCAAGGGCTGCCGCCTCCCCGGCCTCACCGACTCCAAGCAGCTCTCCGAAAAGAAGCGCAACGAGCTCGACCCCGAAATCCGCGCAAAAGCCGTAGCCTTCGCCATCGCCGCCGTCGACGCTGAAACCATCGACCGCATCAACATCCGCCAAGCCTCGCTCCTCGCCATGCGCCTCGCCGTCCAGCAGCTCACTCTCGCCCCCGACTACCTCCTCATCGACGGCCTCGACACAATCGACTGGCCGTGCCCGCAGCAGGCCGTCATTCAGGGCGACTCCCGCAGCCTCTCCATCGCGGCGGCAAGCGTGTTGGCAAAAGTCCACCGCGACCGCCTGCTAGTCGAACTCGACAGCCAGTTCCCCGGCTACGGCCTAGCCAGCCACAAAGGCTACTGCTGCCCGCAGCATTTCGCCGCCCTCGCCCGCCTCGGCCCCACGCCCCTGCACCGCCGCAGCTTCCGCCCCATCGCGCAAACCGCGTTACAATTCCCTGATCTCCAAAACTAAGCTGGAGGCTTCTCGTGGCGTGCCGGCCTTGCCTCTCGATTCCTTGCCTCTCGATCCTCTCCGCCGCCTGCCTGTTGCTGGCCGGCTGCAACAAGTTCCAGCACAAAGCCGCCGACCCCACCAAGGGCGTCGTCACCGGCATCGTCCTCTGTGCGGACACCGGCAAGCCCGCCCGCTTCGCCACCGTAACCCTGACCGCCGCGCCCAAAGCCGGCGAAAAAAGCGACGAGAGCGATCCACTCTCCGCCGCCGAAATCTCCATCACCGATCTCGATGGCCGGTTTCGCATCGAGGCCGTGCGCCCCGGCCGCTACTACGCCTTCGCCACCCTCGAAGGCTACCTCGATCCAGCCCTCGCCCTCGATCCAGCCAAGTTGAAATCCCTGTCCACCGGCACAGAACAACACCGCTACTCCATCGAAACGTGGAAGGAGCACCTCACCGAAGTCACCGCTTCCCGCGGCCGCGTCTCCGAAATCTCCATGCAGGTAGAGCGCGCCGCCGAAATCTCCGGAACCGTCATCTACGACGATGCCTCGCCCGCCATCGGCATGCACTTTCAGCTCTTCCGCAAATCCGCCAAAGGAGACCTGACCAACGTCGGCCTGCCGCTTCTCGATTCCTGGACCCTTCACGCTGAGAGCGACGGCCACGGTCGCTACAACCTCACCAATCTACCTGCAGGCGAGTACGCGGTCTGCACCCTCATGCCCGCCGAATCGGAAGACGCCGCGCCCCGCGTCTGTCTCGGCAACACCTTCCGCAAGCGCGACGCAAAATCGGTCAAGGTCGAAGCCGGAGAAACAGCGACTGGTGTCGACATCGAAATCCCACTCTCCGGTCTGCACACAGTCGCTGGGGTCGTCACAGCCCAGTCCGATGGCCACGCGTTAGCACGCGGCACCGCGCGCCTCATCTATGCCGATGACCGCGCGCCCGCCCGCGAAACCACCGTCCAGGAAGATGGAACCTTTGAGTTCGATTACGTCCCGCAGGACAAGTACATTCTCAAAATCTCCGGTGCCGGAGACGCACAGCCAAAGCAACAAGACTCCGCGCCCGAAGCCTCGAATCTCGCGACCAATGCGCCTCCCGAAGTCCACTACGCCGACAAGGAAATCCCGCTAACCGTCCTCGAAGACACGTCCAGCGTAGCAATCGCGCTCCCGCCAGTGGCCCCAGCAAAGCCTTCGAGTCAGTAAAACGTTGGGTGCCCCATGTCCCTCGCACTTGGGGACGTGGGAAATCACGATGCTACGTCGCGCTCTTGCGCCCCTTCATCCACTTCTGCCAAAAACTCCAAACCGGCCGCGCCGCCAGCAGCACCGCCAACACCAAAGTCAGCCGCAGCGGGCTAAGCACTCCCGTCTTCACCTGCCACCAATAATGAATAATCCCGCAAACAGCAGCCACGTAAACCAGCTTGTGCAGCCGCCCCCAATTCTTCCCGCCCATCTTGCGAATCGCCCAGTTTGTCGACGTCAACGCCAGCGGAACCAGCAACAGCCACGCCGCAACTCCCACCGTAATAAACTTCCGCCGGGCAATATCGTCCAGCATCGCCCCCACATCGAAGTTCGAATACAGCGCCACATAAATCAGCATGTGCACGGTGCCGTAGAAGAAAGCAAACAGCCCCAGCAGGCGCCGAAACTTGATAAGCCAGTTCAAACGCGGCGACAGCCGACGCACCGGCGTTATAGCCAGCGAAAGAATCAGCAGCAGCAGCGTGTTATATCCAGTGGTGAGAGCAAGCTTTGAAGTCGGGTCCGGCCCCAGCGTATTCGTAATAGCCTGATAGGTCAGCAGCCCCGCAGGCCCCAGGCAAGCCACCCAAGTCAACGTCTTCAGCGCGATTAAAGTAAACCGTTTCATAGTCCGCGAGCGCCGCCCGAAGCCTTCTTCGCCTTTCCCGCCTTCGCCTTCCCCGCACGCCCGCCGGCATCTTTCTCAGCAGGCCGCCGCGGCCGTTGCTTCGCAGAAACCGACTTGATAATCAGCCGATGCTCTCCGTCCGGATCGAATGCCACCTTCGCTCGCGCCTCCGCTTCCTGCATCAGTGCACGCACCGCCGGATAATGCAGCACGTCCGCCGTGGCCAAAACAACATGCTTCGCCACGCTTCCGCTTCCCTTCAAAATCTTGTCGGGATCGGGCAATCCCTGAGCCTGAAGAAAAAACAAGCTAACCCACTTGGGATAAAACGCAATGGAAAAGATCGCGTCCGAAGCCCGCTCAGTGGGACCAAACCCGATAACCAGCGCGTTGTAGTTGTCGTACACCAGTTCCAACGCTGTTGGATAAAACCGGCGCATCTCCGCGCGACTTGACTCTGCAAGTTCGGCAATCTCCGCATCGTACTTAGCCAGAAATCCAGCGAGCTGAGCCTCCGCACTCTTGCCTCGCGACATACAATCTCCGCGCCACTTCGCAATCTGAAAACTGTGAACTAAAACTAAGAACTGTGAACTAAGAACTGCCCTCAAAACTCCCTCTTCAAATTCATCCCGTTATACAGCGAAGCCACCTGCTCTGCGTATCCGTTGAACATCAGCGTCGTCTTCCTCTGCGCATAAAACGGAAGCCCAATGCGCCGCTCCGTCTTCTGGCTCCAGCGCGGATGGTCCACATCCGGATTCACATTCGAATAGAAGCCATATTCATTCGGCGCGAGGTCGTTCCATGTCGTCGGCGGCGCCTTGTCCAAAAACCGCACTCCCACAATCGACTTGGCTGACTTGAATCCATACTTCCACGGCACAATGATCCGCACCGGCGCGCCGTCCTGGTTGGGCAGCACCTCGCCATACAGGCCGAAGGTCATCAGCGTCAGCGGGTGCATCGCCTCATCCATGCGCAGGCCTTCGGAATACGGCCACGCAATGGTGCTCTCCGAAGCCCACTTCTCCACCTTGCCGTTGTAATAGGAAAGAAACTGCACATATTTCGCCGTGGAAAGCGGTTCGCACTGCTTGATGAATTCCGAAAGCGAGTAGCCCACCCACGGAATTACCATGCTCCACGCCTCGACGCAGCGGAATCGGTAGACCCGATCCTCGAGCGGACGCAGCTTGAGCAGAGCCTCAATG
>Ga0302267_10003119_pt1 | contig 19317 bp, 21 predicted proteins | sample III_Bog_E1_3_FD_194555 | JGI IMG/M metagenome (GOLD analysis project Ga0302267, IMG submission 194555) | Peat permafrost microbial communities from Stordalen Mire near Abisko, Sweden - III_Bog_E1_3 | ecosystem: Environmental > Terrestrial > Soil > Wetlands > Peat | place: Sweden: Abisko... | reverse complement strand
TACCTCGATTCGCCCCTCAAAAGCATCTCCCTGACAAGGTCAAGAGCTTGTCGTTCCAAATGCGTTTGCCCTGGTAGAAGAGCGACCCTTTACTCGGAAGCGGGGGTGAGGCGCGATAAGCTAGGAGTTGACTATGGCCAACTACAAATACTCGACACTGGCAGTGCATGCGGGGCAGTATCCGGACCCTTTGACGGGGGCTGTGAATGTGCCTGTTTACCTTTCATCGACGTTTGAGCTTACCGGGATTGGGACCGACAAGGGGTGGGATTATTCGCGGGCGGGGAACCCGACGCGGGACCGGCTGGAAGAGGCGCTGGCGGCGCTGGAGGGGGGAACGAGCGGGCATGTGTTCGGGAGCGGCATGGCGGCAATTTTTGCGCTGGTGGCAACGCTGCACGCGGGCGATCACGTGATCTGCTCGCACAATGTCTATGGCGGGACGCAGCGGCTGTTCAACCAGGTGGTGTGCCACTACGGGATCGAGATTGAGTATGTGGACACGGGCGATCTGGCGGCTGTGGAAGCGGCGATCAAGCCGGCGACGAAGCTGATTCACGTGGAGACGCCGACCAATCCGATCATGTCGCTGACGGATATTGCGGCGGTGAGCGCGCTGGCGCATGCGCATGGGGTGGAGGTGAGCGTGGACAACACGTTTATGTCGCCGGTGTTGCAGAGCCCGCTGGCGCTGGGCGCGGATATTGTGATGCACTCGACGACCAAGTTTCTGAATGGGCACTCGGATGGGCTGGGCGGAGCGCTGATCGGGTCGAAGCCGGAGCACAAGGAGAGGTTCTTGCTGGTGCAGAAGGCGGCGGGAGGGATTCTTTCGCCGTTTGAATGCTTCCTGGTGTTGCGCGGGATCAAGACGCTGCCCTTGCGGATGAAGGCGCACGAGGAGAATGGGCGGGCGGTTGCGGCGTTTTTGTCCACGCAGCCGAAGCTGACGCGCCTCGCGTATCCGGGACTGAAGAGCCACGCGCAGCATGAGCTGGCTTGCCGGCAGCAAAAGGGATTCGGGTCAATGATGAGCTTTGATCTGGGGACGCAGGCGGCGGCGGGGCGGTTTCTGGGGGCGCTGAAGCTGTTTTTGAATGCGGAGTCGCTGGGCGGGGTGGAGTCATTGGCTTCGCACTCGGCGAGCACGACGCATTTTGCCCTGAGCGAAGAAGAGCGGCAGCGGCTGGGGATTACCGAGGGGCTGGTTCGGCTGTCGGTGGGGATTGAGGATAACGACGATTTGATTGCGGATTTGGTGGGGGCGTTGGCGGCGGTTTAAGGCGGCCCGATTGACCTGAATTCGGAGTATCCTTGTGGCGTGGGCTCGATCAAGTTTGACGGCATACGATTTGTCGCCTATCCGGAAGACCATGAGCCGCGCCACGTGCACGGATTCTACGCAGAGGTCGAGGTGATCGTGGAACTCCGCGAATTCCCGAGGAGAGAGGTTGCGCGGGCGGATCGAAGTAATGCTGTAAGGCCGGGAAATGCGAGTCGGAGCGATGTGAAGCATATCTTACAGGTGGCAACAGAGCATTTTGATGAGATTGTCCAGCTTTGGGAGGAGGCACATGGCTGAGTTAGCGAGAATGGTGACCTCGGATGCGGAGATCGATGCCGCGATTGAGGCTGCGCGAAGGACAGAGAAGTTCGACCGGCGGGTTGTTCGCGCTTCTTATTCCGAGGGCACGGACAGCCTTGTTCTTCTGCTTGAAAATGGCGTGACGCACAGTATCCCGCGCCGATTGCTTCAGGGCTTGGGCGAGACGAGGCCCGAAGACATGAAGGAGATTGAACTGCTGGGCGGGGGCACCGGGCTGTATTGGCCTGCACTGGATGTGGCTCACCTTGTATCCGGTTTACTGGCGGGGGTTTATGGGTCGGCGCGCTGGATGAAGGAGCTGAACCTGTGGACGGAACCGGGTCGGATCTCCGCTTAGCGTAGTTGTTGCAATTTCTTAGTTTCGGGATCAGCCGAAGAGGACTTGTTTTGGGGGGCAAATGGAAGAGATTGGCAGTTATCCAGACGGTCGAAGACTGCTCACCGATTCAGTGCTTCGATCGGGCTCTTTTGCAATAGTCTGTGCGGAGTGTCTGGGATTGATTCTGTTCACCACGTACATCATCCTCCGGCACTTCCAAACCTTGGGCTTCAGTGGGACTGTGCTCCTGGCCGTTTTCATTGGAGTTCAATCGTTCTATCAATGGTGGCGCGCGGTAATTTATCTCCGCAAGATGCGTGTGCTTTATGCGACCGCGGGCTTCGAGCAGTCAGGGGATGGATCTACTCTTGATATTGTTTTTAAGGCTTGCGGCCCGCAGTATTACCGATCTGCTCTACTACCACTTTGGCATGGTGATAGTGTGCCTCGTCCTCAGCGATGTGCTTCTCTTCCGCATCGACGGCTTGAAATGAATGTACGTCATAAACAGGCTGCGGAAATAGGAACTTAGCGCCTTGAGAATCCCTGAAAGACGTCCCTCAGGGGCTAAAGCCCGCATTTTTGGCTACTCCCGGCGGCGCGGCTGAAGCCGTGCCCTTTCAAAGCGAGACTGAGCAGCCCTGACCTGTTTTAATGCGCGGGCGGGGCGGGGCCGGCTTGTTTTTTGGGGCGCTTCATGATGAACGGCAGCGGGATCAGGATTGCGGTTAGCACGACCATGATCCAGCAGACATCGACATAGCTGAGCAGGCGGGCCTGTATCTGGGCCATGCCGAAGATCTGTGCGCCGGCGCGCTGGGTGGCGTCGGGCATGGAGCCTGCGCCGCGCTGGATCCATGCATGGGCGAGGCCGGAGCGCATGGCCTCAAAAGGGCCGCTGCCGTTGACGGTGTGGGCGTTGAGCATGGATATATGTTGCTGGGTGAAGCGCTCAAGCAGGGTGGTGACAAAGCTGATGCCGACGCTGCCGCCGAGGTTGCGCATGAGGGCGGACATGCCGCTGACCTCGTTGTACTTTTCCTGGGGAATGCCCACGTAGCAAAGGGTGTTGATAGGGATGAAGAGGAACGGGAGTCCTAGAGCGATAACCACGCGCCAACTGACCGCAATACCGAAAGAAGTGTTGAGGCTGAGCCCGGTCATGCGGTAGAGGCCGTAGGTGGTGATGGTGAAGCCGGTGGCGACGAGCCAGCGGGGATCGAATTTGGGGGCGAGGAAGCCGGCGACGGGGAAGAGGAACATGAGGGCCAGGCCGCCGGAAGAGACGGCCATGCCAGCCTGCTCGGCGGAGTAGCCCATGATCTCCTGAAGGAATTGCGGGATGAGGACGGTGGACGAGTAGAGAGATACGCCGACCATGAACATGACGAACATGGTGGTGCCGACGTTGCGCTTGGCAAAGAGGCGCAGGTCGAGGATGGGATGCACCACATGGAGCTGGCGCCAGATGAAGATGGCAAGCCCGACGGTGGCGATGACGAAACAGGTGGTGATGAAGCGGGAGCTGAACCAGTCGTCTTCCTGGCCTTTGTCGAGCAGCACCTGGAGGCAGCCGATGGAGACGACGAGCAGGCCGAGACCCCAATAGTCGACGCCTTCTTTGCGCTTGCGGATTGCGGCCAGGTACGGCGGGTCTTCGACGACTCGGTTGGTGAGGTAGAGCGAGAGCATGCCGACGGGGATGTTGATGAAGAAGATCCAGCGCCAACTGTAGTTATCGACGATCCAGCCGCCGACCGTTGGCCCAAGGACGGGGGCGAGGACGACGGCCATGCCGTATACCGCAAAAGCCATGGAGCGTTTGGCGGGGGAAAAAGTGTCGGCGAGGATGGATTGCTCGCTGGGCTGAAGGCCGCCGCCGGCAGCGCCCTGGAGAACGCGGAAGAAGACCAGCATGCCGAGGGTGGGGGCGAGTCCGCAGAGCAGGGAGGCCATGGTGAAGAGCAGCACGCAGGTCATGTAAAAGCGCTTGCGGCCGATGCGGTTGGCGATCCATCCGCTGATGGGCAGCACGACGGCGTTGGCGACGAGGTAGCTGGTGAGGACCCAGGTGGACTCGTCGCGGCTGGCGGAGAGAGAACCGCCGATGTGAGGCATGGCGACGTTGGCGATGGAGCTGTCGAGGGCCTCCATGAAGGTGGCCAGGGTCACGGTGATGGCAATGACCCAGGGGTTGGCGCGTGGCCGCCAGGTGTCGTGGAACGAGAGTGTGGCGGCGGAGGCCAGCGCGGGTCCTTTCTGGGGCGGTTGGTGGGTTGGAGTGGGTAGAATTTGGCTTTGTCTTAACCAGAGTAACGGATTGGGGGCGGGACTGGCAGCGGGGTCGACTGGAAGGGCCGGTTCGGGCTATGTCATGCTGGGGGAGCTATGAAAAAGGATGGGACGAAGGTGCCGGAGTTCGGGATGCTGATGCTGGGGGTGGATACCTGCGGTCCGGTGGGGTCGGTGGCGCTGGGGCGGCTGGCGGGGCGTGACTTGGAGATGCTGGGGCAGATTGGGCTGGAGGGGCGGAGCTACTCGACGACGCTGGTGGCGGCAGTGGGGAATCTGCTGCGGGAGGCGGGCGTGGAGTTGCGGGATTTGGGCGGGATTGTGGCGGTGAACGGGCCGGGGAGCTTTACCGGAGTGCGCGTGGGGTTGAGCGCGGTGAAGGGACTGGCGGAGGCGGCGGGGATTCCGGTTGTTGCGGTTTCAAGGCTCGCTGTGCTGGCTCGAAAGGCCGGCGCGGGCTGGGCGGCACTGGATGCGCATCGGGGCGAAGTCTATCTGCGGCTGGAGCGGGCGGGAAGCAAGCCGATGGAGATGCTCGCGGGCACGGACGAACTGAGGCAGTTGCTGCCCGGACCGCTGCGGGCGGCGGTTTGCGATGAGGCGGCGGCGGAGTTGTTGTTGGCAAGCTGGCCGGGGACGCTGCAGGTGAAGTGCACAGCGCCGATGGCAGCCGATGCCTTTCGGCTGGGAGAGGCGCTGCTGGTAGCCGGGGCACAAATCGATTTGGCGCTGCTGGATGGACATTATCTGCGGCGGTCGGATGCGGAGATATTTGGGGAGACAGCTCAGGGTGGCAGGGTGCAGGGCGCGTGACTGTGATGCAAGTTCGACGGATGAGCGCGGGCGACCTGTGGCGTGTCGTGGAGATTGCGGCGAGCTTGGCGCATGCTCCGCGTTGGCCGGAGTCGGCTTATTTGGCGGCGATGAATGCCGAGAACCTGCCTCAGCGAATTGCGCTGGTGGCTGAGGATTCTGGGACGGTGATGGGTTTCGTGATCGCCAGCGTTGTCGCGCAGGAGGCCGAACTGGAGATGATTGCTGTGGCTGCGGAGGCGCATAGGCGCGGTTTGGGTGGGAAACTGCTGGAGGCGCTGCTGGCGGAATTGCGGGCGGCGCATGTAAGCGACCTGATTTTGGAAGTACGGACGTCGAACGGGGCAGCTCAGGGGCTTTACCGGGCGGGCGGGTTTGTCGAGTGCGGGCGGCGTCTGCGCTATTACGCTGATCCGGAAGAGGATGCGGTGCTGATGCGGATGGGGCTGCTTTGAGGTTTTGGTGAGATTCGGCGGCAGAGTCTGGGCAGGAGCGTTGTGAGGTTGGTCACGCTTCGTTGTGATCTATCCCGAAAATCCACAGCCGAGCATTACTTTCGCCTAACTTCCGTCTTGCGATTTGTACATCTGGGGCGATATATGTAATTGTTCCTTAACACCGGAGGTGCTTGATGGACGAAGTACAGGATCCGACGCTGAGCGAAGAGATTGATCGCCTGCATGCCGAACATCATCGCTACGCTCAGCGGCTGGAAGAACTGATTCAGAAGCCGTATCTCTCTTCGGACGAGCAGTTGGAAGAGGTTCGCTTGAAGAAGCTGAAATTGCACGCCAAGGACCTGATATTTGCCCTGGAACGCCGAATGCCGGCGATCGCCTAGGCAAGACAATCCAGCCAGGTTTGTGGCGGCACGGCGGGCAAATTGCTGCAAGGGCAGGCTCGTCCGGCACGCACGAAGGGAGTGTGTGTCTTGTTCAGCTCAATGCGCGGACCGCATGCAGACAAAATGACCGTATAATCGTTAGGGACAATGGTTCGTGACGGTTACATCTACGGTTTGAGCTTGCTGGCGGTGGCATTGCTGCTGGTGTGGGCTACGGGCGCCTGGGCATGGGGTATTGTGCCGGTGCTTCTGGCGGCATTTTTCCTATGGTTTTTTCGCGACCCGCGGAGGGCGATTCCTTCCGGACCGGGTCTGATTGTGTCTCCGGGTGACGGCAAAGTTACGGAGACGGTGACGATCTCTACGCCGGACGGACCACGGCAGCGAATCAGCATTTTTCTGAGTGTGTTCAATGTGCATGTAAATCGCTCGCCGATTGGCGGGGTTTTGACGCGTGTGCATTACCACAAGGGCGAGTATTTGAACGCGATGAACCCGGCGTCGGCAGACCGCAATGAGCAGAACGCGGTTACGGTGCGTGGCGATGGGATCGAGGTCACGTTCAAGCAGATCGCGGGGCTGCTGGCGCGGCGGATTGTGTTCAACCTGGCAGAGGGCGACGCGGTGGAGCGCGGGCAGCGTGTGGGGCTGATCAAGTTTGGCTCGCGTGTGGACGTGGTGCTGCCGGCTGAGGCGGAGATCAAGGTGAAGGTTGGGCAGATGGTGGCGGGCGGTGCGACTGTGCTGGCCGCGATGCCGGCTGTGGCGGCCGCGCCGTCTGGCGGAGTGGGGCAGTGAACGGGCTGAAGTTGCCTGCGGATCCGGCACGGGCCAAAGCCCAGGCGCAGGCACGCTTGCGGCGCGGGATGTTCCTGCTGCCTTCGCTGTTTACCTGCGGCAACATAGCGGCGGGCTTCTTCTCGATCACCGAGACCTTCAAAGCCGTAATAACGGGCGACGCGCACACTCATCTGGACTGGGCGGCGATTGCGATCATCTTTGCGATCCCATTTGACACGCTGGACGGGCGCATTGCCCGGATGACCAACACCACGAGCGATTTTGGCAAGGAACTGGATTCGCTGGCGGACGCGATTACCTTTGGTGTGGCTCCGGCGCTGCTGGCGATGATCTGGGGCTTCAATTTTCTTCCCAAGTCAGTGAATCCGCAATTGCTGGACAACCTGCATCATGCCGGGGCGTTCATCTGTTTTCTGTTTTTGATCGGTGGGGTGTCGCGGCTGGCGCGGTTCAATATTTCGCACGACGCGCAACCTAGGAACCCTGGGCGGCCGGACAGGAAGTACTTTGTCGGCATGCCCATTCCTGCGGCGGCGGGGTTCCTGGCTTCGGCGGTGCATCTGTGCTACGGCTATCCGGTGCTGTCGTGGTGGATTGCGATTCCGTGGCTGGCGCTGGTGGGTCTGAGCGGATTTCTGATGGTGAGCACGTGGCGGTTCTGGTCGGGCAAGGAGATCAACTTTTCGCGTCGGCATCCGTTCCAGCTTTTGTTCATTCTGGCGCCGATACTCTACGTGATGATCCGATACTCGAACGTGGTGTTTTTTGGGATTGGGTTGACGTATATGTTTTCGGGAATCTGGGCGCGGGCGGCTTATGGGTGGAACCGGCGCAGGCGGCTGCGGCCCGCGGAGGCGGAGACGCAAGACACCGTGCATGCGGAAGCGGATTCGCCGAGGCCACTGTAGACATTCGAAACCAAAGGAAGCTTGTGTACAAGATTGCAATTGCTGGAGCCTCGAGTTTGCTGGGGCGTGAGTTGAAGGAAGTTCTGTCGGATTCGCCTCTGGCGGGGTCGACATTTGTGCTGCTCGACGAAGAAGAGTCGCAGGGTCAGTTGGACCAGGTGGGCGACGAGATCACGTTTGTGCAGGCGATCGGGCTGGACTCGTTCGACAAGGTGGACTTCACATTTTTTGCGGGCAACGAGGCTTTGACGCGCAAGCACTGGCGGCTGGCGCTGCGGGCGGGTTCGACGGTGCTGGATTTGAGCGGCGCTCTGGACCAGGAGACGGGCGTGCTGGTGCGGGCGCCGTGGCTTGGCGCAGCTGCGGCGACGGTGGATTTGTTTACGCCGGCGGTGGTTCCGGCGCACCCGGCGGCGCTGGCGATTGCGCTGCTGCTGGAGCGGCTGCAGGCGACTGCGCCGGTCAAGTTTGCGGCGGTGACGGTGCTGGAGCCGGCGAGCGCCTTTGGCCGGGCGGCGATGGACGAACTGCACCAGCAGACGGTGAGCCTGCTGAGCTTCCAGGGACTGCCGCGGGCGACGTTTGACGCGCAAGTTGCTTACAACCTGCTAACGGGGCTGGGCGAGGGCGCGACAATCAACCTTGGGGCGGAAGAGGCGCGGATTCGCCGCCACTATACGGCGCTGGGAGACGGGCGGTGGCCAGCGCTGGCGCTGCAGGTGATTCTGGCGCCGGTGTTTCACGGGCATGCGTTTTCGATTGCGGTGGAACTGGAGCGGCCGGCGGAGATTGTGGCGCTGGAAGAGGCGTTGGGCGGCGACCATGTGGACCTGATCATGGAAGACACCGACTCGCCTTCGAACCTGGCGGCTACCGGGCAGAACGATGTGCTGGTGCGGCTGCGGACGGAGAAGGATGGGCGGAATCCGAACCTGGCTTCGCGGATTTGGTTGTGGGCGGCTTCCGATAATTTAAAGCTGCATGCGCAGAATGCGGTGGAGTGCGCGCTGGATTTGAGACGGCTGAGGCCGGCGGGGACGGTGCAGTAAGACTCGGAGGCAACCGATGCGGCTTGTGTTAAAGACTCTCTGCCTGGTGGCGCTTGGCCTAGTTTTCGCTGGGTCGGTATCGGGTCAGGTTGTGCATCGCGGGGAGTGCACAGTCGATGCAGAGCTTCTTACTTTGCCCAAATGCGCTTTGGAATCCAGAGAAGGACGCCTATACCTTTTCAGAGACTTCCTGCCTCTGTTCTTTTCGTCTGGGAAGGGCCGTTTTGGTTCTGCGTTTCTGGCCGAGGATGGATGGGCCTACTTTGACCGGCGTGGCCTGATCGTCGTTCAGAATGTGGCAAACTTCGACAACGGTCCCAGCCCTTTTCATCATGGTTTGGTCAGGGTGAATCGCAATGGCAAATGGGGCCTGGCCGATTCGAGAGGGCTTCTTGTCGTGCCGCTGATATACGACGGGATGCTGGAATATGAGGAACCCAATCGAGGTTGGAAGGTCTGCGCGGGTTGCCACACGGTTTCTGGCGGCGAGTACCACTGGTTCGAGGGTGGGGATTGGTTTTGGCTTGATCGGCATGGGAAGGTATCGGGCAAGGCAGAAAATCCCACGCTCGATAAATCTCCACAATGGTAGGACTTCTCTCAACCTCCTTACTTATGTGAGTTATTCTTACAGTATTAGATATTCTTACTTGTGCTAGGATGTAAGACATGGGACAGGCACTGAGCAGAGTTAGCACAAAAGGGCAAGTCGTAATTCCGGCGGCGATCCGCACGTCGATGGGGATTGAGCCTGGAACGCCCGTGGCCATTCGTCAAGAAGGAGATTTTCTGATACTGGAACCGCAAACGCTCGCTGCAAAGTTGCGCTTGATCGACGAATTGTGTGGAATGACGGCGGGCGGTCCCTCGATGTGCGACGAACTGCTGAAAGATCGGCGGCGCGAACGTGAGCGAGAACTGACTGAAGAGGGATGGTAGTGCTTTCCGATGATTGTTTATGTTTTGGACTCGTCAGCAGTGCTTCGATACATCGATAGGGAGATCGGCGCGGACCGCCTGATTTCGATCTTCAAGGCATGCGTCAGGCAAGAGGACGAGGCGCGCATCTCGGCGGTGCAATGGGGCGAGATTGCAGGAAACTTGCGCAAGAAGGTCGGAGCGCTGAGACAGCGCCGGATTCTGGACAGCATCATACCCTACGACCTCGAGATCGTTCCTGCAAGCGCCGAGCGCGCTGTGCGAGCCGCAGAGCTTCGAGTCGACCGCAAGATCGCCTATGCCGACGCTTTTGCTCTCGAAGTGGCGATGACCTCTGCCGACCACGTTCTCATCACTGCCGATTATGGCTTCAAGGCTGTTACCGACTTGGCGCGGATCGAATTCCTTCCTCTGAAATAGCGTCTTGCTCGCCGTGGTCTACGTACGGCAGGTCATTGGGAAGCACGCCAATATAGTCGGGGTCCGGGTCAATTACAAAGCGGACAGCTTCTATGTGATCCTGGTCTTCGAGGAGCGCCTTGCAGACGCGGTGCATGCCGTCCATGATGCGGCCGTCGCTGGAGAGAATGATGGGGAAAGCAAGGTCGGACTCCAGGATGAGGCGCGCATGATCCGCAACCTCGCGACAGGTCAATTTCTGGCCCTCCCCGCTTGACCAATATGGCTCGTCAAGCTCCCGAAACGCTGACAGCGGCACACGTTCGCGAACCAAGGCATCTGAAAGCTCGACCAAGCGGTGGACGTTCCATGCGCGCATGCCTTCAGGCGAGTTTCGGAAGTGGTATTGCGCGCGCATTGGGTCTCCTTTTCTGCAATGAATGAGGGTATGTGGCCAATTCACTGTGCGGTGGAGCGGAGCCAGGCTTGCTCGATGTAGCTGTCGGTCATGCCGGCTATGTAGTCGCCTACCGTTCGGGCCAGGCCCTGGGTGGGGATTTCGGCCTGGTGGTCGGGGGGGAGTTGGGTGGGGTCGGCGATGAGTGCTTTGAAGAGGCCCTGGACCACCTGCTCGGCGTGGGCGTGAGCCTCCTCCATGCCGGGGGAGTTGTAGAGGCTGCCAAAGAGGAACTGCTTGGCCTGGGCGCGCTGGGCTTCGACCTGGGGGCTTAGGGCGGCGAGGCGGGATGGCGCTCGGCGGATGTCTTCGAGAGACTCGGCCCCGATGGCGGCGACCTGGGCGCGGGTGGCGGTCATGAGGTCAGTGACCAGCAGGTTGAGGATGCGGCGGAGGGTCTCATGAATGCTCACTTTTGGCCCGCAGCTCGAGTAGAGCGCCAGCACTTCGTCGTGGAAGCGGCGGAAGAGCGGGACACCTGAGCGGACCTGCTCGAGGGTGAGGATGCCGGAATCGAGGCCGTCATCGAGGTCGGCGGTGAGGTAGGCGATTTCGTCGGCAAGGTCGATGAGTTGGGCTTCGAGGGGCGGGAATTGGTCGAGGAAGTACTCGGATAGCTCGGGGTGGGCTGAGGATGAATAATCGCGCGAGTGTTTGACGATGCCTTCCCGGACGGCGAGGGTGAGGTTGAGCCCGCGAAAGGCCGCATAGCGCTCTTCAAACCAGGTAACGATGCGCAGGGCGTGCAAATTGTGGTCGAAGGTGAGGCCGTGGGCGCGGAGGGCGTGGTCCAGGGCTTTTTCGCCGGCGTGGCCGAAGGGCGGATGGCCGATGTCGTGTACCAGGGCGAGGGCTTCGGCGAGTTCCGCATTGAGTGCGAGCGCGGCGGCGAGGGTGCGGGCGATCTGGGTGACTTCGAGGGTGTGGGTAAGCCGATTGCGGAAGTGGTCGGAGGGCGGGGGGAGCGGCTGGTCAGGGGAGAGTCGGGTGAAGACCTGGGTTTTGCCGGCGAGGCGGCGGAAGGCGCGCGCGTGGAGGATTCGGGCGGCGTCGCGGGCGAAGGGAGTGCGGTAGGGGTGAGGCGGCTCAGGATGGGCGCGAAAGGTGAGCGGTGCGCCGGCGAGACCAGTGACTGCGATGTGAGGAGGAAGCTTGGCCGGCGGTGTGAGTTCGAGATTTGTCATGCGTTTGAACGGGCGCGAATCCTGAAGGGCTCAAGTCTGGTTATACCGCAGATGGGGACGAGTTGGCTGTGCATGCGGTGATTCGTGCCCGTTATCACGCACGGGTCGGGGCCGAAGTGCTATAACAACTGCCAAGCGGCGAAGATTGGACAATCGCGATTGAGCGGTAGTACTATCCAGCCGGATTTCGGAAGCGGTCTCGCGCGGCGATGAAAGGCCGCGGGGCTCGTGGACATTTGGCATTGACATTTCACCTAGGGACCGGAGGCAAGCATGAAAGCAATTCAGAGAGTGGCGTTGGGCATGTTGGCGCTGGGTGTTGCGGTCACGACTGGATGTGGCGCGCGGCACTCGGACAAAGAGGTGTATTACCTGATCTCGACGAATCTGGCGTTGCCTTACTGGCAGAGTGCGGCGGCGGGATTCAAGCAGGCGGCGGCGGAGTACAAAGTGACGGCCAGGGTGGTTGGGCCGGATGGTTACGATGCCCAGGCGGAGCTTGCCGAGTTGCAGAAGGCCGCGGCAACCAAGCCGGCGGGCATCCTGATTTCCGTGGCGGACGTTTCAGTATTGCAGCCGGGCATTGACGCGGCAGTGAATGCGGGGGTTCCGGTGATCACTATGGATTCCGATGCAGCGGGCAGCCGGCGGCTGTATTTCATTGGGACGAACAACCTGGAAGCCGGGCAGATGGGCGGCAAGCGTGTGATTGCAAAGCTGGGCGGCAAGGGCAATGTGGTGTTCTTTACCATTGCCGGGCAGGCGAACACGGAGGAGAGGCTGAAGGGGTTCAAAGATGTGTTCAGCGCGCGGCCGGATATCAAGATTGTCGATGTTGTGGACATCAAGGGCGATGCTCGGGATGCTTTCGACAAGACGCAGCAGTTTTTGGCGCTGACCGGGGACAAGAAGATTGACGCGTTTGTGTGCCTGGATTCGGCGTCTGGGAAGATGGTTTCAGATGCGCTGAAGCGCACCGGGGGCGGTCGCGAACTTGTGGCCTGGGACGTGAATCAGGATACCCTGGACGGGATCAAGGCAGGGACGATTGACGCGACGATTGCGCAGAAGCCCTACACCATGGGCTGGGTGGGTTTGAAGGCTCTGGACGATGTATTTCACTATCCTCCGAAGCAGTTGAACAAGGACTTCAGCGTGGATTCCTTCGCGACGTATCCGACGTTTGTGGATACGGGCACTTCGCTGGTGGACCAGAGCAATGTAGATTTGTACATTGCTTCAGCGGCGGCGCAGGCGAAGTGAGGGGGGCGGTGAAGAAGTGAATGAGTGAAACAGTGAAGAAGGGAGGGCCGCATCTCGAAACGGGGTGCGGCCTTCCTGTCTATACTGACGGTCATGAAAGTTGCCGCATTCTTGTTTATGGGTTGCCTGGGCCTCAACCTCCTGCATTCTGCTCAAGCTCAGATCGCGGCTCCCTCCGCTGTTGAAAAAGAAAAGCTTCTCGATTCTTTGATCCCAATCGACTTTGGAAGCGTCTACGTGGAGGATGGGGCGGCGGATGGGTCAGTGACGGAGGAGTGGCGCGAGTCCGAATCGGGACCGGAAGCTCAAGCATTTGGTCGGGTGAAGGCTCTTGTGGAACTAAAAGCGGCGGCCCTTCCGCTGTAGATCGGGCATCTCGACGATGCTCGTGCTACCGAAACGAACTTCGATGGAAAGCCTGTGCTGCTCGGCTATATTGCGCTCGATGTTCTGTCGCATATTGTTGGGGAGAATCCGAGGATATTCGATCCGGACTGCGCTGACGACGGTCTTGGGGCATGTTTCAGACCAGATGATTATTTTCGGCCTGATGCGTCGGTCGTCGAAATGAAGAGGGTCAAATCCAAGTGGCGGCGTTTGTACCGGCGGGGCAGAGTCGGGTACGTCAAACCTCAACTTTGGAAGCAAGAAATCGCAAAAGCGCCGGCGTCGGGGCAGACTTGAAAGTTGGGCGAGTCGACGGCGCTCAGTGTCCCGCCGGGGCTGAAGCCCGGCACTCATTTCATTGGCTTTAAGGGCCCGGCTGAAGCCGTGCCCTTGTTACAAAACCTCTGAAAACCATGGTTTTATGGGGTCTTTCCGCAGCCTGTGAGGCCCGACGGATTCTATAGGGTTTGTGCCGGGGATAAATCCCCGGCCTACCGCAAGAGGGCTTGAGCTATTCGGGTTTGGGCTGGCCGAGGGCGCTGTCTTGCTTGGCTAGTTTTACGCGGGCGGTGTCCAGTTTGTGCTGGACTTTGGCCACTTCGCCAGGCTCGACATCGGCGGGGGCGGACTTGGCATAGGCGGCCAGGGAGAGCTCCCACTGCGCGGCTGCGAGGCGGATGCGGCCGGTTTTTTCGTAGAGCTCGCCCAGGTGATCGTGAACGGTGGGATCGGTCTGGTCTCGTTCGACGGCGAGGCGGAGGTTCTCTTCGGCCTCTTCGTATTGGCCGAGCTTGAAGTAGGCCCAGCCGAGCGAATCGAGATAGGCGCCGTTCATGGGGTCGAGGTCAACGGCCTTGCGGATGAGCTTGAGGGCTTCAGGAAGGCGGACGCCCTTGTCGGCCAGCATGTAGCCGAGGTAGTTGAGGGTGGCAGCGTTGTTGGGATCGATGGCCAGTGCCTGGTTGAAGAGCTGCTCGGCGGGTTCGAGGTGTTTTTGCCGCTCAGCCAATGCGCCTTTCAGGAAAAGCAGGTAGCCTTTGTCTTCATTCCTGGTGGAGAGGGGAGTGGCCTTGGCGTAGGCATCTTCAGCGTCTTTCCAACGGCGCGTCTCAGTGTAGAACTGGCCCAGCTTGAGCCACAGCAGGCGATCCCGCTCGGCGTTTTCGATAGGGGCCTTGTTGAGGGTGAGTCCGGAGGCGTCGAAGAGCGCTTTGGTCGCGGTCAGCGCGTCTTCTGTTTTTCCCTGCTCAACCATTGCGCCGGCTGCCATCAGCTTGAGATCCAGATCTTTGGGGTTGGCGTCCTGGGCCTTCTTCGCGACTTCGGCCGCCTGGTCGAACATCTTGGCTTCGCCGTAGGTCTCGACCTCGCCCTCGTAGCCGCGCATGGCCTGGTCGCCGCCCATGTCGATCATTTTCTGGTAGGCGGCTATGGAGAGGTCGGTCTTGTTCATTTCGTGGTAGACGGAGCCGAGGCGTTCGAGGAAGAAGCCGCGGTTGGTCTTTTCTTCAGTGGTGTAGGCGCCGTTGGCGTGGGAGGTGGCATCGACCATGCCCTCGTAGGCTTTAGCGGCTTCGTCGAACCGGCCAAGAATGTCGAGCATCAGGGCTTCGGTGTAGCCGGCTTCGAGGGAGGTTGGATCTTGCTTGCGGGCCTTGCGGACGGTGGCGAGGGCGTCTTCGTAGTGGCTTTGGCGGCGCTGGATTTCGGCGATCTTGACAAGGGCTTCGGTGTTTTCGGGATCGGCTTCAGAGAGCAGCTTGAACTGCTTCATGGCTTCGTCGAGCTGATTGTCGGCGAGCAGCGCCTGGCCGAGCGCCTCGACGGTATGGGCGTCGCTGGGGTCCATGTCGGCAGCGCGCTGATAGGCTGCGATGGCGTCCTTGGGCTGCTTCAACTGGTCATAGGCAGCGCCAAGGGCCAATTCCATTTTGGGGCTGCGATCGCCGACCGGGACGGCCTCAATGACTTTGGCGGAGTGTGCGACGTCGCCGCTTTCGGCGTAGAGGCGGGCCAGGTTGAGCACCACTTCTTCTGAATCGGGTTCGATGGCCTGGGCGGTCTTGAACTGGTCTTCAGCTTTCTTGGGCTCGTGCTTGACGGTGTAGAGCTGGCCGAGGACCATGCGGTCTTCAATGTCTTTGGGCAGCAGGGCGACGATTTTTTCAAACTCGCCAATGGCCTGGTCAAGGACGTTGCCGGAGGGAGAAGAGGAGGAGACGGAGTTGGAGGCGTCACTCAACTGGCGCAGGTAGATACGGCCGAGGAGCTTGTGCGCATCGACGTCGTTGGGAGCGGTTTTGAGCAGGTTGCCGGCGGTGACTTCGGCGTCGTGCACATGGCCGGTGCGGAAGTAGAGATCGGCCAGGGCATCGTTCAACTGCGGGGAATTGGGGTCGGCATCGAGGGCGTACTTGTATTCATCGACGGCCTGGCGCGCGGCATCCATGTTGCCGTTTTCGAGGGCTTCATTTTCGTAGTTACTGGCCAGCGCAAGGTGGTAGTACGCCACGGAACGATTGGGCAACTGGGGTGCGCCGGCAGTTGCGGCGTTCTGGGCGTGCGCCGAGGAGAAGGGAGCGAACGCGAGAGATGCGGCGGCAATCGAAAGCCAAGCGGGCGATACTGCGGATTTTGTCTTCATCATCCTGGGTTTCTCAAGCCTTTTGAGCCTGCCCTGGACGAGTCCGGTCCCGAGGGGAAGGCTGGCGGGCATGAAGGCAGCCGGTGAGGGCAACTCTGCCTACTGTAGAGACGATTTTACCTGTCATTGGTCGCAAAGAAGCGGCGGAATGCGGGATTTTCGCGATTTTTGGGCGCAAGTTACGGGAATGGCAATGGTTCCAAGGCTAACTGGGCCAGGGAGTTTGATCTAGCGCAGCCTGTGAGTGGCTGAGCCGGGGATCCAGCCGTGGTTGCGGAGGGACTCGAGCTGGCGGTGGAGGACTTCAGCCTGTCGCTCGAGGCGTTCGAGCTGGCGCTCGCCGGGATGGTCGGGGGTGGTGAGCGCTTTGGGAATGGCGGGTTGGAGGGCGGAGTTGGCGGGTTCGGGCCAGGGGATGGGATTTTGCTGGGAGGCTGTTTGACCTTCGAGCCATTGCAGGCGGTGGTCGAGCAGGGCGAGTCGGCTTTGGACTGAGGGGGAGAGCTTCCACTCCCAGTCGCCGTCGAAGGCGGTGAGGGCGGTGACGGACTGGGCGTAGCGGCGGAGGTAGGTGACGAATGCGGCGACGAACTGGGCAAAGGGGCGTCGGCGGGGCCAGGACTCGGCGAGCAGGCGCTCCAAGCTTTCTTCGGTATCGTTGTGGGCCAGGCCGGCGGCGCGGCGGGCGTTGGCGAGGACGCGGGAGGAGCGGGAGCGGGAGCGCCAGGATGCGGCCAGTTCAGCCAGATAGAGGCGGTCTGCGGCGAGGGAGGCGCGGAGGAACTGGGGCGCGCGATCGCGTTCGTAGATGGGGAAGAGGAAGGCCATGGCCAGGAGCGAGATGGCGGCTCCGGCGATGGTGTTGGCGGTACGGTTGAGGGCCAGTTGCCAGTCGCCGGAATAGGGTAGCCAGGCCAGGACAAAGGCGGGCGTGAGAAAGAAGGCAAAGGCGGCGTAACTGACGGGGAGGATGGCGAGGGAGAGCAGGGCCAGGGGGAAGAGGACAGCGGCGGTGGAAAGCGGGGAGTGGAGGGCGACGGCGAGGACGGCGGCCAGGATGCCTCCGGCGACGGTGCCCCCGATGCGCTCGAGGCCGCGGCGCATCGTTCCGGACACATGGGGCTGGAGGACGATGATGGAGGTCATCAGCAGCCAATAGCCGTGGTCGATGTGGAGAACGAGGATGAGGGCGGCGTCGAGACCGCAGACCAGGGCGACGCGGGCGGCGTGGCGCAGGATGAGGGATTTGGGGTTGAAGTTGGCGGTGAGCTGGTCGAGGACGCGGGTGGGGTTCCAGCCCTGGCGGAGCTCGGCGAGGCGGGCGTATACGTAGGCGAACTGGCCGACGGAGCCGGGGATTCTGGGGGCTCGCTGAGAGGCCGGGAATTTGCCAAGGCGAAGGATTGCGGCGCTTTCGATGGCGGTGTCGAGCAGGGAAGCGGCCTCAGTGACCTGGGCGAGGAGGAAGCGGGTGATGGCTCCGGATTGAGTTTCGCAGCTTTCGAGGTCGGCGGGGAGGCGCTGCATTTTGAGCCGGGCGGCCATGACTTGGGCAGCGGAGTGGCCTCGCCGGTTGAGGAGTGCGGCAATGAACAGCTCGGCGGAGCGGAGGTCGGCGAGGCTCTGGAGGCCGCGGTCGTTGCAGGCGGAGGGGGCGGCCTGGGACTCGAGATGCTCAGCGAGGGCGACGGTGCGGGCGATGAGGAGGTCGGCGTGTTCAAGGAGGACGACGAGGTTGTGGCCCTGGGCGGTCTCAGACTGGTGCTCGGCGCGGATGGCGGCGACGGCCTGCCAGCCCTGCTCGACGGCGCGGCGGATGCGGTATTGGTGGTGCTGGGCGAGGCGGTGCCAGAGGACAGGGCGCTGTTGGGCACGTTCAGCCAACTCGGAGATGGAGGCGAGGAAGGAGGCCAGCTCTTCATAGCAGGCGGCGAGGGCCAGGCGGGCGGGGCGATAGGGGTCGAGCGGCCACAAGAGCAGGGAGAGAAGGGCGGCCCAGGCTCCGCCGGCGAGCAGCAGCAGGGCGTGGTTCAGGGCTTCGTGCCAGTCGCGGGTGGGTGCGCCGATGCCGCAGATAAAGATGACCTGGACGAGGATTCCGGCGGAGGAAAAGGGCTGGCCGAGGACGGCGAGGTAGCTCCAGAGGAAGCAGAATGCGGCGGTAATGGGGATGGCCCAGTAGAGATTTGTGGCGCAGAGGGCTCCGAGAAAGAGGCCGGCGGCGCCGCCGAGGGAGAGCGTGGCGAGCGAGGCCATGCGGGTGCGATAGGGACCGCCTTGATCGGCCAGGATGGCTTCAAATCCGCCGAGGCCGGCCCAGCCGAGGTTTGGGATGCCGGCGAGGTCGCCGAGGACGATGGGGGCGCAGAGGGCAACGGCGGCGCGGAGGCCGCGGAACCAGTCCATTTGGACGGCTAGCTGGCGGGCTTGCGCCAGGGCTCGGGCGCGCAGGCTGGGGCGGGGATGGAGCGGGGACGGCATGAGTTAATTACAGCACTTTGCGCTGGGTTGCGCAGGTTGCTGCGGACTTGGATTGAGAATCGGGGCAGGATAGGGCAGCGGTGGATTTTGGCCTTTGAGGATTTTGGCATGACGACTGTTCAGATCCCATTGCCGGATCAACTTGCGCTTGAGGCGGAACGGGCAGGGCTGCTGTCCTCGGAGCTGCTGGAGGAATGGCTGCGAAAGCAGCTGAAGGCGCGGGCTGCCGAGGAGTTGTTTGCAGCTATGGATAAGATGAGCGCTGTGGACGATCCGTCGTACATGTCGCCGAAGGAAGTCGCGGAAGAGATTCGGGCTGTGCGTGCTGAGAGACTGGTATGCGAGATTGGAAGAGTAGAGGAGTAGTTAAAGCGGTCTCGTTACAGGCCCAACATTCAGCCTTTGTGTTGTGTCGCCAAGTTTAAGGCCATAGGTTCCAAAGTTCTTTGGGTTGACCAGGTCGGGCCAAAGCCATCGGACTCGCCGGACATGCTGAAGGTTCCAGCCGTCAACGTCGCCAAACGCTTCGCTCCAATCGTAGGCTCCAACGACTTCACCTACTGCCTGGACTTTGTCTGTGCCCAGTCTTAAGACTACAAGGTCGTCTTCCTTCATCTCGATAGAAAATCGCTTCAGATCCAGGGCAAACGCATTTGGAACCACCAGCCCTTGACCTGGTGAGGGAGATGCTTTTGAGGGCGAATCGAGGTGGAAAACAGAGCACGCTGGGATGGTTTGGGTACGGGAATTTCGATGTGCGAAAAGTGCCGTTTTTTGCTCCAAAGTGCCAGTTTCGATGGTGTTTTTGGCGTTTTTTTGCCCGAAAATGGGGGTTTGTGTTTACCGATAAGTAAACAGGCTGTTTTTGTAACTCATTGAATCGGAATAAGTTAAGCGGATTCTACCTTCGATTTTTTGACGAATTTGGGGT